>TARA_B110000858_G_scaffold62427_1_pt1 | contig 10440 bp, 9 predicted proteins | sample TARA_B110000858 | Tara Oceans TARA_B110000858 (sample SAMEA4398247) | marine metagenome | biome: Polar Biome; feature: [SRF] surface water layer (ENVO:00010504); material: water (ENVO:00002006), including particulate matter (ENVO:01000060) such as... | depth 5 m | reverse complement strand
CCACTTCCAATAGTAACTATGTCAATATCTTTGGTTGTTCTATTAAGGATTTGATCCCTTACATAACCTCCTGTAACAAATACTTTTTGATCAATTTGATCAGCAACACTGGAAATAGTTTTGAAGATTTTTTCTGATCCTAAAAGATTATTGTATTTATTTTCTGAGATATTCAATTTTTCCGCTATTTATTTTTATTATTTCAGATGGTATTCCAGACGATTCTACTTCAAAATTAAGAATTAGATCTACAGAATTTATAATTGATTTAGAAATATTATCTAAACTTTTAGGAAATTCTTTTCCACTAATGTTTGCAGAACTTGAAATAATTGGTGAATCAAGTTTATTTATAATTTCTTTCAACTCTCTAATTGGAGTTACTCTAAAAGAAATCTCATTTAATTCATTAGCTAGAAATCTGTATTCACTTTTACAATTAGGATATATAACAGTAGGAGGGGACCCGTTTTTTTTTATCAAATCTAAGTCCTTAGTATTAAAATTTTCTACATATTTTGGAATATTATTAATGTCATCAATTAAATTAATAAATGGCATATTGTAGGGTCTGTTTTTTATATCATAAACTTTATGAACACTATTTTTAAGTATTGATTTACATCCAATAGCCCAAATTGTTTCAGTTGGATAAAGAATGATTCCCCCATTGTTAAGAACATCAATAGTGGAATCAAATTTTGAAGAACTATAATTGTTAGACCAAACTTTCGTAGACATCAATAAGTTGTTTAGAAATTTTATTTGGTTGGAAATTTTCGGCATGTTTTAGGCCTTCTTTAATCATAGACTCTCTTAGTTTATTATTGGTTAGGCATTCTTCAATTTGAAATGCAAACTCTTCTTTGTTTTCTGAATCAATATATTTACTGAAATCTCCACCTGCTTCTTGAAAACAACTTCCTTTACTACTAATAACAGGTGTTTTACAATATAGTGCTTCAAGAATAGGAATTCCAAAACCTTCGAAAAGAGATGGGTAAAGAAATAAGGATGATAGTGAGTAAATTATTGGTAATTCATCAATTGAAACATCCTCTAAAAAAAGAATCTTTTTACTATCAAAATTTATTTTTTTCATTTGAATTTTTAGAAAATTTATATATTGAGTTTTCTTTCCAACCACCACTAAAGGAACATCGATTTTCATTACACTCATTGCGTTTATTATGGATATTAAATTCTTTCTAGTTTCTATAGTTCCTACATTCAAAATAAACTCTTTTGGAAGCTTAAATTTTGTCTTTGCAATCTCTATGGCTTCATTGGAATATTTTTTTCTAAAATTTTCGTGACAGGTTTGATATATTACTTTTATGGTTTCAGGTTTTATTTTATAAAACTCTACAATATCTTCTTTAGTTTGCTCACTTATAGCAATTGTTAAATCTGCATGCTTTACCGCATATTTATATTTAATGTCATATGTTTTTCTGTCAATAGATCTATAGTTTCTTGGAAATCTTTTAAAAATTAAATCATGAATGGTAACTATGTATGGTATCTTCTTATTTTTAACTCTTGGTATCTCATTACTTAATCCGTGATATATATCTACATCATTTTTAATAATTGATTTTTCCATATTTATAGTACGCCATAACCCTTTGAAAGTTTTATTTAGTTTATTTTGGGGAAATACTGTATAAGTATTGTCAAACTTATTTAAGAAATCTAATCTTGAATTTTCAGAATCTTTTGGAGCAAATAAGATGTACTCATTTTCTGAATAATTTTTAATTAAGTGCTCAATTAAGTCTCTACTGTAATTACCTAATCCAGTAAAATTTTGATATGCTCTTTTGGCATCAAAACCTATTTTCATTTCGTAAATTTATTTTAAATAATTTAAGTATGATTATACAGTGACTTCAAATTCTCTTAATACTTCGTTAAGAGATGTTTTGAGATTTGTACTTTCTTTACGTTCTCCAATAATCAATGCACATGGCACATGGTAATCTCCACTTTTGAACTTTTTACTGTAAGAACCAGGAATAACAACTTTTCTTCCCGGAACTATTCCTCTGTATTCAACAGGCTCAGATTGGGTTACATCAATTATTTTGGTAGACTTTGTAATAACAACATTTGCACCCAAAACTGCTTCTTCTCCAACTCTAGCACCTTCAACAATTATACATCTAGATCCAATAAAGGCATTATCCTCAATAATTACTGGTGAAGCTTGCAAAGGCTCTAAAACACCTCCAATTCCAACACCACCACTTAAGTGAACATTTTTTCCTATTTGTGCACATGAACCAACAGTTGCCCATGTATCCACCATAGTTCCTGAATCTACATATGCTCCAATATTAACATAGGATGGCATCATAACAACGTTTTTAGCAAGATATGATCCAAATCTAGCAATAGCGTGAGGAACAACTCTAACTCCTTTAGATGCATAATTACTTTTTAATTTCATTTTATCATGAAACTCTAAAGGACCAATTTCTATTGTTTCCATTTTTCTAATAGGAAAGTATAAGACAACTGCTTTTTTTATCCATTGGTGTGTCTCCCATTTATTATTAATCTTTTCAGCAACTCTTAATTCACCATTATCTAACTTGGTAATTACTTTTTCTATAGCACTTATAGTTAGTTCATTTTTTAATAAATCCCTATTTGCCCACGCTTCATTGATTATATTCTCTAAATCCATATATGCAAATATCACAATTAATTTAAACGGTATTGTTTTATAGGACTATATTTGAAAAATGAATCAAATTTTGGCACTGGACTATGGATTAAAAAGAACGGGTATTGCTTATGCAGAAAGTCCATTATTAATTGCACATGCCTTAAATACTGTTAAAACCCATGATATACTTAATTTTATTGAAAATTATTTACTAAAAAATAAGGTTGATAAAATAGTAATTGGGGAACCAAAAACTCTAAGAGGAGGACAAACCCATTCAAGTGAAATGATACAGTCTTTTTTTCGAAAAATAACAAAATATTTTCCTCATATAGAAATAAAATTTTACGATGAAAGATTTACTTCTAAAATAGCAATGCAAACGGTTTTAGATTCTGGTTTAAAAAAAATGAAAAGAAGAAATAAGGAGAATCTTGATAAAATATCTGCTGTTATAATTTTGCAGGATTATTTAAAGTCTCAGGAGTTTCATAGGTCGTCAAATACGTAAATCACCTCATCATTTTTTTTCATTAAATAATGTTCTCTCGCAAACTTCTCTAACGCAAATTTGTTGGTAGTTAACTGCTTTGTTTTTTCTTTAATTTGTATGATCTCCTTTTGCTTTTTAATATTTTCTAATTTTAAGGAGTGAAGTTCTTGCTTCATTTTATATAGCTTATAAAAAGTAGTATCGTCTATTATTAGAAGAACAAAAACCAACATAGCAGTAGATAGTAAATATCTATTGTTTAATTTTTTTAAATTATTCACATTACAACGTTATTAATTTAGTTACTATCTTTTATTTTTACACTACTTCTTTTTGAACATATCAATGTTTGCCTAAATGGTTAATCCCTGTGACAAATTTACAATACGGATAAATTGTAGGCTATTCATTAGGACATAATGTCATAGATTTGTAATATTAACTAATTGGCATGTAGTTTGAACGTGTCTTAGAAAATTATAAAAAAATGCAAAAAGGATCCATAAACGTACAAAGCGAAAATATTTTTCCGATTATCAAAAAATTTCTGTATTCCGATACCGAAATATTTTTAAGAGAATTAGTTTCTAATGCTGTAGATGCTTCACAGAAGTTAATGACTTTATCTAACGCCGGAGAGTACAAAAAGGAACTGAAAAATTTAAAAGTTGAAGTTATTTTGGATTCGAAGAAAAAAACACTTACCATCAGAGACCACGGTATTGGAATGACCCAAGACGAAGTAAATAAATATATTAACGAAGTAGCTTTTTCTGGTGCAGAAGAATTTTTAGAAGAATATAAGGATAAAGATCCAAAATCTATAATTGGTCATTTTGGACTTGGTTTTTATTCTTCGTTTATGGTTTCCAGCAAAGTGCAAATTCAAACTCTTTCCCATAAAGGTGGTTCTAAAGCTGTTCAGTGGGAATCCAAAGGAGATCCAACTTTTGAATTAAAAGAAATTAAAAAGAAAAATAGAGGAACAGATATTATACTTCATATTGATAAAGACTCCAAAGAGTTTTTAGAAGAAAATAGAATTTCAGGAATTTTAAATAAGTATTGTAAATTCCTTCCTGTTGATATAGAGTTTGGTACCAAAACAGAATCTATTGATGATCCCAAGGGGAAAAAAGACAAAGACGGAAATATTGAGAAAATTAGTATTGATGTTCCAAACATAATTAACAATCCTTCTCCTGCATGGATAAAAAAGCCTGTAGATTTAAAATTAGAAGATTACAAATCTTTTTACAGTGAATTGTACCCATTTACTGAAGAGCCTCTATTTCATATTCATTTAAATGTAGACTACCCATTTAATTTAACTGGTATACTTTATTTCCCAAAACTTAAAAATCAAATTGAATTACAGAAAAATAAGATTCAGCTTTACAGTAATCAAGTTTTTATAACCGACTCTGTTGAAAATATTGTCCCAGAGTTTTTAACTCTTTTACATGGGGTAATTGATTCTCCAGACATTCCATTGAATGTTTCAAGATCTTATTTACAAAGTGATAGTAACGTAAGGAAAATTTCTAACCATATAACCAAGAAAGTTGCAGATAAGTTGTCCGGTATGTTCAAAAAGGACAGAAAAGATTTTGAAAGTAAATGGGATGATATTAACGTCTTTATTCAGTATGGAATTTTAACAGATGAAAAATTTCATGAAAAAGCAAAACCATTTAGTTTACTCAAGAATGCAAAAGATGAATACTTTACTCTAGATGAATATAAAGAAAAAGTAAAAGCTGCTCAAACTGATAAAAATGAGAAGCTAGTATTTCTTTATTCTCACGATAAAGAAGAACATCATTCACTTATTGAATCAGCTCATAAAAAAGGATACGATGTGCTAATTATGGATGGACCTCTTGCTTCCCATTATATATCAAAATCAGAACAAGATTTAGGAGCTTCATTTGCTAGAGTTGATGCTGATACCATCGACAATATAATTTCTAAAGAAGAGAACATACCCTCAAAATTAACCAAAGAACAGGAAGAATTACTAAAGCCAATTTTTGAAGAAATAGTTGAAAAAGAAAAATATACTGTTCAAGTAGAAAGTTTAAGTGAATCTGAAAAACCAGTTTTAATTACCCAAAGCGAATTCATGAGAAGAATGAAAGAACAACAAGCTGCTGGAGGAGGAGGAATGAATATGATGGGTGTAATGCCAGAAATGTATAATCTTGTGGTAAATACTAATCATCCATTAGTTTCCAAAGTGATAACCGCTAAAGGAAAAAATCAAAAAGTTTTAGCTAAACAAGCTTTAGATCTAGCTCTATTGTCCCATGGGATGCTAAAAGGTAAGGACTTAAGCGATTTTGTAGAAAGAAGTTTTGAATTGATTTAAAGTGCTAATAGGAATTGGAGGTCTAGTAGGTGCAGCACTTGGTTTTTTTGCAACCAGGAGTTTATTCGGCGCTTTCCTAGGGTATTTTATTGGTTCTAGTTTTGATAAGTTTAGCTCCAATAATTCTAGATCTTCTAGTTCTTATAACTTTAGAAGAAGTTCCTATTCGAATGATGCCAGTTATTATTCATCTAGAATAACACAGAGCGATTTTGCTACAGCACTTCTTGTTCTTTCTGGAGCAGTAATGAAGGCAGATGGAAAAATTTTAAAATCTGAGCTTGATTATGTTAAAGATTTTTTTAGACAGCAATTTTCTCCCCAACTCTCTACAAAATATATCAGTGATTTTAAGGATATACTTAAAAAGAATTTTGTCCTTATTGAAATATGTAATACTATAAATAATAGTATGCCTATAAGGCAAAGATCGCTTCTTATTCAATATCTCTTTGGTATTGCACAGGCTGATGGTAATGTATCGGACTCTGAAATGAAAGTAATTCAAAAAATTGCTTCTTATTTTAGAATTTCAAAAATAGAATTTGAACAAATTAAATCCTTGTTTTATAAAGATGTTTCTAGTTCTTACAAAACTTTGGGTATTGATGAATCAGCTTCTAATGATGAAATTAAAAAAGCTTACCGTAAAATGGCAGTCAAGCACCATCCTGATAAATTTAATCTTCTTGGAGAAGAACAACAGTTAGCGGCTAAGAAGAAATTTCAAAAAATTCAAGAGGCTTACCAACATTTAAAAAAAGAGAGAAATATAAAATAGATGAAAGATTTTTACAATATCTTTTTAAAACACTATTGGATTATTTTCTTTTTATTTTTTTTGTGGTCAATTCATTTTGCCAATATTTATTTTCATCTAAATCTTTATAAACTTGGAATTTACCCAAGAACTTTTGACGGATTATTGGGAGTCGTATTTGCTCCTTTAATTCACTCTTCTACTGATAATAATCATTTAATTAATAACTCTGTTCCATTTTTAATACTTACATGGGCTATGTTTTACTTTTACCGTCCTATTGCTTGGAGAGTTTTGTTTTTTTCATGGGTTATTACAGGGTTAAGCGTTTGGGGTTTTGGAAGAAGTTCCTTTCATATAGGTATTAGTGGAGTGATTTATAGTCAATTATTTTTTTTATTTTTTAGTGGTGTTTTTAGACAAGATTCTAGATTGCTTACTGTCGCACTATTAGTAGTTTTTATATATGGAAGTATGATTTGGGGAATATTTCCTTACGATTGGAAAATTAGTTATGAAAGTCATCTCTCTGGATCAGTAGTAGGATTCCTATTGTCTAGATATTATAGGAAAGAAAATGCAACTTTCATGAAGAATAAAACACAGTGGGAAATTGAAGAAGAATTAGGAATAGAGTCAGACGATTTAGATGGAATTTGGAATCAAAATATTGAAGATTAATCTTTTTTTGATTTCGTTTTAACGTCTTCAAGAATAACCATGATTTTTTCATTTTTTTTATCGAAATCAATTTTAATTATATCTCCTTCTTTTACCTCTTTTTGAATTATTTTTTCTGCTAAAGGGTCTTCAATATATTTTTGAATTGCTCTGTTTAGTGGTCTTGCACCATACTTTTCATCAAAGCCCTTTTCAGCAACATATTCTTTAGCTTTTTTTGTTAGTTGTACTTTATAACCAAGAGAATTTATTCTTTCAAATAGTTTTTCTAGTTCTATATCTATGATTTTTAAAATATCTTTTTTATCTAAGGAATTAAAAATAACTACATCGTCAATTCTGTTAAGAAACTCTGGAGCAAATGCTTTTTTTAGAGCATTTTGAATAACTCCTTTGATATTTTCCTGATCGTTTTCAGTTCTTGTTTTAGTGCCAAATCCTAGACCTGTACCGAAATCTTGTAGTTGTCTAGAACCAATATTTGAAGTCATAATAATAATAGTATTTTTAAAATCTATATTTCTTCCTAAACTGTCTGTCATCTTACCATCGTCAAGTACTTGAAGCAATAAATTAAAAACATCAGGATGTGCTTTTTCAATTTCATCAAGTAAAATTATAGAGTAGGGTTTTCTTCTAACTTTTTCTGTTAATTGACCACCTTCTTCATATCCCACATATCCGGGAGGAGCTCCAATTAATCTAGATACTGCAAATTTTTCCATGTATTCACTCATATCTATCCTAATTAGTGCTTCTTCACTATTAAATAAATATTTTGCTAAAACTTTGCATAATTGTGTTTTACCTACTCCAGTAGGGCCAAGAAATATAAAAGAACCTACAGGCTTATTTGGATCTTTTAAACCAGCTCTATTTCTTTGGATAGCTTTAACTATTTTTGTAATTGCTTCGTTTTGCCCAATAACAGTTCCATTCATGGAATCCACCATTTTCATTAATTTCCCGCTTTCTTTTTCAGCTACTTTTTGAACAGGAATTCCCGTCATCATAGCTACAACTTCAGCTACATCTTCATCTGTTACTTCTTGTCTATGGGTTTTGCTTTCTTCTTCCCATTTGATTTTAGCATTGTCAAGCTCTTCATTTAATTTTCTTTCTGAATCTCTTAGTCTAGCTGCTTCTTCGTACTGTTGGCTTCTTACCACTTTGTTTTTTAGTTCTTTAACATCTTCAATATTTTTTTCAATAGTTATTATTGATTTAGGAACATTGATATTGGTAATATGAACTCTTGAACCAACCTCATCTAATGCATCTATAGCTTTATCTGGAAGGTGGCGATCAGAAATATACCTTTCTGTTAAATTGACACAAGATTTTATAGCTTCTGAAGAATACTTTACATTGTGGTGATCTTCGTACTTTTCTTTTATATTTTCTAAAATTTGAAGAGTTTCTTCAATACTCGTTGGTTCTACAAGTACTTTTTGAAAACGTCTTTCTAAAGCACCGTCTTTTTCGATAAATTGTCTGTACTCGTCTAGGGTAGTAGCTCCAATACATTGAAGTTCTCCTCTGGCAAGAGCTGGCTTGAACATATTAGAAGCATCTAATGAGCCAGATGCTCCGCCTGCGCCTACAATAGTATGTATTTCGTCAATAAATAAAATAATGTCTGGAGATTTTTCTAATTCACTCATTACAGCCTTCATTCTTTCCTCAAATTGTCCTCTATACTTTGTGCCAGCAACTAACGAAGCAAGATCAAGAGAAATTACTCTTTTATTAAAAAGTACTCTCGAAACCTTTCTTTGCGTAATTCTAAGTGCTAAGCCTTCAGCTATGGCAGACTTGCCAACTCCAGGTTCACCAATCAATAGTGGGTTGTTCTTTTTTCGTCTAGAAAGAATTTGGGATACCCGTTCTATCTCTTTTTCCCTACCAACAATGGGATCTAATTTATCGTCTTCTGCAAATTTGGTTAAATCACGTCCAAAATTATCTAATACTGGTGTTTTAGACTTGCTGTCTGATTTTTTTTTGGAACTGGTACTAGAAAAACTGTCTTCTTTATCCATATCCTCTTCGTCTGCAGATTCAGGATATTTAGATTCAGGTAGAGATTCAGGCTTGTAGCCAGACTCCATCATAATATCTAATTCTTCTTTAATGGCTTCATAATTTAAATTGTGTTCTTTTAAAAGAGAAGAAGCTATATTGTTATCTTCTTTTAGAATAGATAAAAGCAAATGCTCAGTCCCAATCATGTTGCTTTTAAATAGTTTAGCTTCTAAGTAAGTTATTTTTAAAACTTTTTCAGCTTGTTTTAATAAAGGAATATTTCCTGAACTTTTAAGTTCAGATATCTGTCCAGAATCTAGTTTTGACTCAAGTTTCTTTCTCAATTCTTTGGAATTTATTCCTGAGGATTCAATCATTTTCATTGCCACACCTTCTCCTTCTCTAATTATTCCTAGTAAAAGATGTTCTACTCCTATATAGTCATGTCCTAACCTTAGGGCTTCTTCTCGACTGTAACTTATTACTTCTTTAACTCTTGGTGAAAATTTTGCATCCATATATTTCCAAAATTAATATTGTTTTTCATATTTTAAACATTCGTTTCAAATTTAATCAACAACATTTTTGTTAATTGTTCATAATATTTGCTTTTCGCACATGTTTTTGTGGATAAATGTTTGATAAAACACTTGTAATTATACTGAAAGAAATGATACTTTCGTTTTGTTATAAAATTATAAAATAAAGACTATGAGTGAAGATAGCGGTGAAAGGATAATATCTGTTAGTATTGAAGATGAAATGAAGACGGCTTACATTGATTATTCAATGTCGGTAATTGTTTCTAGAGCACTTCCAGATGTAAGAGACGGTTTAAAACCTGTTCACAGAAGAGTTCTTTATGGAATGCTTGAGTTAGGAGTAAGATCTAATAGTTCTTTTAGAAAATCAGCAAGAATAGTTGGTGATGTATTAGGAAAGTACCATCCACACGGTGATTCTTCTGTATATGACACTATGGTTAGAATGGCTCAACATTGGTCCTTAAGATATCCTTTGGTGGATGGTCAAGGTAATTTTGGTTCTGTAGATGGAGATAGTCCTGCTGCTATGCGATACACTGAAGCCAGACTTAAAAGAACTGCTGAAGAGTTGCTTTCAGATTTAGAGAAGGATACAGTTGATTTTTCACCCAATTTTGATGATTCTCTTAGCGAACCCACTGTTTTGCCAACTAGAATACCCAATTTGTTGGTTAATGGTTCTTCAGGGATAGCCGTTGGTATGGCAACTAATATGGCTCCTCACAATTTAACTGAGGTAATAGAAGGAACGATAGCATACATAAATAACAAAGAAATTGATATTGATGGATTGATGGAATATATCAAAGCTCCTGATTTTCCTACCGGTGGGACTATATATGGTTATGAGGGTGTGAAAAATGCTTTCCATGAAGGAAAAGGTAGAATCGT
>TARA_B110000858_G_scaffold47647_1_pt1 | contig 10448 bp, 5 predicted proteins | sample TARA_B110000858 | Tara Oceans TARA_B110000858 (sample SAMEA4398247) | marine metagenome | biome: Polar Biome; feature: [SRF] surface water layer (ENVO:00010504); material: water (ENVO:00002006), including particulate matter (ENVO:01000060) such as... | depth 5 m | reverse complement strand
TATATTACTGTTAGTATTTATGAGAGGGGAACTGAAGACTTTTGTGCCTGCAACTCCTACGGTGTCTTCGATTAATGATGTATATTTGTTAGGATCAATAATAGTAGAGATGTCATAAGAGTATTCCTGATAGTAATCATTATCATGTATGTACTTAGTTCTATCACTTAAGAAAGATGTGCTAGAGCTCCATCTACCTTCAGTACTACCTGCTCCTAAAGTTCTTACTGTAGCTTTTGCAACTTCAGCGCCTGACGCATTTCTAATGAGGACTTCTTCTCTATCTTTATATCTATATCCAGTATTCAATATGCTTACAGTGTCAATTTGACCTTGCTCATAACTTGCAATGCCACTAACGTTAGCATTCTTGCCCATAGGTAACGAGTTAATATCTTGTCTAACATCAGTAAGTGTGTATAAGTTGTTCTTAATATTTATCTGAAACGCTTTATCAAAGTCGTAGAAAGATAGCTTACGGAAGTAGAAATCATTATTGATTCTCTTTAAGAACCTTCCCTTTACCACATAGCTCACTAATGAATCAGTCTCAAGAGTTGGATCTTCGATCTGTACAGTCTGAGTCACAATGTCGCCTACTTGCAATAAGAAGTCTGGGTTAGCGAATGTGATGATAGCATCTCGTTTATCGAATCTAGATATGTCTAGGTAATCAATCTCAGTAAAGACATCGTTCACATAGTCTGTTCCAGGATTTGTAGTATTGATACCTGATATAGATCCAATAACAACTTCTTTTGATTCAAATGCATCAGCGATTTTAGTATTGATAGTCTCAGCGTTAAAGCCTTCTAACAATAGAGTACCACTCATACCATAGTTAGTAAGAACAACGTCAATTACAGTACCTGAACCACCAGTCTCTGGACCAGTAGCAGTAAATCTCGTACCTATTGTCTGTGAACTCGAATCAGAATACGTTGTGCCTGATGTAGTCTCAATCTCATATATGCCATTAGCAACCATAGCAGAAGCATTAATGATAACAGCAAGAGGCTTACTAGCAAAGTCTCCAATCGAGTCAGTAATAATGTTCACCGTCTCAGTGTTGTTTATCTCTGTGACATCAAAAGTACCGCTTGCATTATAAGCAGAGATAGTTGTGATAGGCACAGAAGCAGTAGAGCCGACTCTGATACTAGTAGATATTCCATAACTTGGCATAGCAGTGAACGTGTGTCCAAAGCCAGCAGTATAGATAGCGGGTAATAGACGATCTTCGATCCAAGCTTTCTGAGCAGTCGTTACGGAGCCGCCATAAGTTACTGATGAATTAGACTGAGTAACGCCCACTTTATATGCGCTGAATACATTAGAGTCATCAGTAGTGATGTACTTGCTTGTAATGAAGCTGAAGCCTGAATTGTTAATATCACCCAGTCTATAGTTGGTCGCAAGATCAGTTGTCTCAGTATTGAATACTGCTAATAGTCTAGTATTAACAGACGCATTACCACCAGCGGCAAGCACTAGCTGATCATACACGTAGGTAAAGAATTCATCTTTCGTTCTATCTTCAGTCTTAATATACAAGAGAGGATGATTATATGCTGTGACTCTTCCGCCGCCATTGACGAATGCGTCAACCGTACCAAACGAATCATTTACTTGAGATCGATCAGCTTCTATGTAGTCGCCTATTTTTATAGCCGATACTTCGTTTTGAATAATTACAACTTGATTAGATATCCTAGACTCATTCAACGCTAACGCCGCCGCCTTAACAACACTAGTTGCATTAGCAGGAGCAGTGGAATATCCGAAGCCGCCATCTACTAGTTCGTAGTCTATCTTGCCGCTCGTAGTCGTTGAGATTGATCGTACTGTACCTGTAGCACTTGTTCCGATACCAGAAACAGGACTCAGTGTGATTATATCACCTATGTTTTGTCCTGATGAACGGTTCGATTTATCTACAATCACTTCTGATATAGAGCCTGATAGTAGCTTACCATAGTTAGTAGTAACACCAAGGCGTGTAACATTAATACTATCGTCTGCAATAAACGTTCCGCTAAGATTAGAGAGATATGTAATAGGAGTTAACGCACCTGAGAAGTTCACGAAGATGATATCGTCTACGAATGCAGAAGCACCCGACACGTCACCTGTGAGCTTGTCACCACGTTGTACAGGATAATCATCAACTGAATTGACAGGCTTCAGTTCGAGATAAACAGCTCCACCCCATATAGAGTCAGAAGGTCTTAGAATAGCAGTAGAAGGATAGAAGACTTCAATGTCTTCATCATAGAACAGTCGGAACAATAGCCGAAGACTTTCTTCAGAGCCCTTACGCTTATACAGGTCTTGAATGTGCTTGATAATGAATCGAGTATCTACGATAGTGTCAAGCGGTAAAGAATTTAAATACTTCTTCTTAAAGAAGATAAGAAAAGATGCAAGCGTAGTATCGATATCACGGAGCTTAGGAATATTTCTATCCATTCGCTCTTCGTTAAACTCGTAGTACGCCTTAACGAACTGTACTAAAAAATCACCTTCTTCTCTGTATAGAGCCGGAAACTGTTCAGCAATCGTAGGTGATATATGGTCTCTTACATTCAGCATTCTTTATTCCGTCAATGAGGTTACGTTAACTGTAATGTCTTCACCACGTATAGTAATGATACGATCTTTTGGTGCCTTCACATCTTTCGCTACTGAGTTAGCAATGAATTTAATTGCGCTACCTTCGTAAGTATCTACAATAAGATTTGACAACTTAACAGCACCTGTGCTATAGTTAATAGTACCAACGCTTCGCTTGAATACAACAGGCGATGCAGTAGATGCAGTAACAGCCATCATCTTACCAGCACCATCGTCTTGTAGTGTAACAAGAGTTCCTTCGATTGTCAACTTAGTAGTACGTACCGCTGGTGTGAATCCTGATAGACCAGTCGTAGCGTCATATGCATATGGCTGAACAAGAGCAGTCTCATAAGAGAATGACGGATTCTGAATAGTGCTTAGTGTAGGGACGAACTGAATGATCGGAGAAGCAAATATACTAGAAGATATAATAGAGTTATCTACAGCATCTAGTGTAGCGGCTAGTCTTGATTGACGTAGTGTCTTATTAAAGTCTGCTAGATTGTTAGTAGAGTAAGCAGTCAATGCAGCCGATATCTCGCTTCGAATCTGTGATGCACTCTTAGTCGTAATGTTAGGATCGAATACTACGTCTACTACAGTATCAATGAATAGGAACTTAGCAGGTACGAACACAGGCTCGATAGTCAATGGTGTCTTGTCTTTTAGATAGTCAGTGAATGACGCAATCTCAAAGTCAGCAGCCCCTTCTCCACCAGTAACATCTACAGAGATAATGACCTTACCAAACTGAGGAGGATCTACTTCGTTACCACCATATACAGAGATAGCTTCGATATTAGGAAAACGATTACGTAGAAGGATCTCGTAGTCACGTTTCGTAACAGCACGTTCTTGTACTTGTAAAGCCTTTGGTGCGAATGTTCGTATAGAGTCAACAGTCTCAGTAAGAAAACCACCAGCAGAAGGTTGTGTTACAGTAATGCTTACACCCCCGCTACCAGCCAATCCATTACTGCTCATCGATGTTACACCATCAGCATCAGGACCTGAACAGATACGATACTTAGCAGTGATAGTGTCACCCGCTGTAGGCTGTTTACCAAACTTGTCTTGTCCAAACTGTAGAGAATACTTCTCATCTTCTTCAGGCTGGAGATAGAATACTTTGGCAGTAGCAGTAATGCCAAAGATATCAGTCTTATAGACGTACTCTTCTCCATTGACTTCTACGTATAGTGATCGTGTATCAATCATCTTATTAGATAGTGTTGTATCTGAAATGTCAAGTGTTTCTGTAAGAAGTCTTCCTTGAAATACGTCTACACTCGCAACAGTGTATGTTCTAGGTTGCGTAACGACTCCGGCATCATTCGTTATGGCAGCCGCTGTACTTACTGCTGTGTATGCTTTGTCAGTAAGAAAACTATATGTTGTATTACCACACTTACCATTAACCTTCGTGTCTTTTGGAATCACAAAGAAGTTGCCTGACTGTGTAGCAGTAATATTAAATGTCACTACAGCCTTAGAAGATCGTCTTGAACGTGGTAGATAGTTAAGTTCCTTAGCATGAGATACTAGACTGTTACGCTCTTGTGCAGAGTCTAGGAACATCTCACTAATCGCCATATTATAATAGTAGTTGTTATAGAACGTATTATATGCAAGAAGGTCTAGCAACACATTCATGTTAGACCCTTCGAAGTCATAGTCAGCAAACCTATCCTGATTACTCAGATATGTCTTAAGTGCCGACTTCGTTTCAAAGAAGTCTAAGTTCTGTACTGGTGATATGTTTGCCATTTCTTATCTTACCCTATCGATATCGATTGAAAGTGTTTGAGGTGTCTCATTATTTATGACTTGGAATACAACGTTAATTCGTACTGTATTAGACTCGATATCGCCTATCACCTCTACGTCTAGTAGACCGCATCTTGGTTCGAATGCTTGTAGAGCAGATTGTATTCTATCTCGTATGATAATAGATGTTACAGGAGTTATGTTCTCGAATAGCATAGCACGAATGTCACAGCCTACTTGTGGCTGAAACAGACGCTCACCACGATCAGTCAGTAGTATATTCTTGATTGCTTCTTTAACAGAGTTCTCATTGACCCGTCTTGCGATGTCATTACGACCAGGCAGCAAAGCCAAGTCCTTGTGAAAATCACTATGGATATCACGTTTTCTCACAAGAGGTGTTACTGTAGCCATTGAATTTGCCTTTTACTTTTATTTATATTAAACAGTACGAAGTTTGTCTGCGTCATGTCTATAACTGAGTTGAACGAATCTGTCAACTTGACTAGATGGTACAGGGTAATCTGATGGAGTACTTTCCTCACCCGCTACCCATGCTCTACGTCCACCTGTGTCGAGATGTATGAATGTACTATAGATACCAATACCTGTAAAGCCAGCACGTGAGGCAGCAACAACGAATGACGCTCTTGTATCATAGTCGCCTGTAACTCTTACGTCAATAGCTTGTCCTGTCATATGCTTAGACTTAGATACGCCTTTACCTTCATTGTAAGCAGGTGATCTATATGCAGAATTAATCTTGACTTCTGTTCCTGTTTGTGCTAGTACTTCTAGTAGCTTAAACCATACGTCTTTATTTACTTTCTTCCAACCAGCGCCCTTGAGATGCTTACCCTCGAAGTCGTTCTGATTAATTACTTGTGGTTCGAATGAGAACTTGCCTGGTATGCCTGCTTCTGATAGACCCGCTACTTGTCGCATAGCTTCTACTGAGGGACATGTAGGACACACGTAATCAGACTCTTCGCCATTCGCAACTTCTTTAAGTGTCTTACTAGCTTCATTGACTTTAGTGGCAACTTCTGCTTGACGTTCTGCTCTTTCTTCTATAGAGACTCTTAATGCGCCAGCTTCTACTGCTTTCTTCGTCTCTACGAGTCCAGCACTCTTAAGGGCAGCTTGTTCTATAGTCAATGCAGATGCGAGTTTCTTTAGACCATCTACTGGTGATGCGAGAAGACTTTGAATAACTTCAGTTAACTGGCAGAAGCGAAAGATCATAAGAGCAATGTTCTCGGGTGTTAGTCTTTCGAATTGAGCAACTAACTTAGCCATGAACTTCTCTATTGACTTCTTCATTCCGTCCTTGTTGACTTCATCAAAGAACTCTTTTACTTGATCGGCAGCTATCATGATGTGAGCAAAGGCAGCCTTAGAAGCACACTTTAACTGATCGCCCATATCAACAACGCTATCAATAACACCCTGTACTTGCTTCATCAACTGTGCTATTACTTTATCAACGATCTCTAATACGGTATCTTTAATCTTCTTCAATACAGCAGTAAGAGTCAATGACTTAGCAAGCTTCACAGGATCTTTCTCTGTCAAGTTCTTAATGTCAGCAATGAGTTCTTGTGCAGTACTAATGAGAGTAAACAGTCCACCTAAGGTAGCGAAGATGTTTGCAAATGAGCCACATAGACCACTTGATATAGATTTACCAAGATTAGTGTCTAAGTAGTAGTCGAGATCAGCTAGATACGAATCAACAGGTGCAGTAGTAGGAGGGACCATACCATCAGACCATTGACCTATGTTAGTGTTGATAGTATCGATGTTATGATTGTTTGATACAACAAAGTCCGCTATCTCAACAACTGTTAATGGAGCTTGTTCAACTCTGTCTCTAAGAGTATTATACACGGACAGATCAAGCTTGTCAAGCATAAAGTTTGTTTTATTTGTTAAATCTAGTACTGTTTGTCTGTTCAGCCTCTCAATAGGATTGGCATTCAAGTCAACGAGTCTAGTATAGTCATCGATCTCCTTAAACACATCAGAGCTTGCATTCAATAAGGATGCGTCAAAGCGGGATGCTAGTGGAGTAGTTGATTCACATAATGCTGACATATTCTTATCCTAATTGTTGTTTGGTGTAGTAATCATTGATACTGCCCACCGTTATCTTACCGTCAGCACCATGCCATCCTGGGTTCTGAGCATATGCTTTAGTAGTACGACCATACACTTCATAGTTCAATGGCTTAGAAGCATAAGCTGGTGCGGCTTGCATGATACCTAAATTACCACCTCTGTAATCAAACGCACCAAGATACTTATCATACACTACTAATTGCTCTGATGGATTCATGTTCTGTATCTCACCCGTAGTATAGCCTAACATCTCAGCAGTACCTGGTATAAATTGGAATAGACCTACAGCACCACTATCACTATTTAGTGCATTTGAGTTGAAATTACTCTCACCTTGCATCACTCTATACAACTCATCTTTCGTTAAGCCTGGATACTTCTGTAACATATCAGTCAACTGTGCTTGGAACTCGGGATCTTTATCCAGTCCATCTGAAGATGAATAGCTACCACGCTTCACTACTGCTGTTGCCGCATTCGCAAACGACACAGCACTTGGGCTAGATGCGCCATCAGTAGTATCATCACTCATATTACTTGTCGCAGGAGGAGGTCTTCTTGTTCTGAAGTTAGCGTTTGTAGTGTGACCTACAGGCATACGACTAGGAGGAATATCTCCGGGGTTGACAACCTTAGCAATCTCTGTTATACTAGGAAGGGCAGCATTTAATGCGACTTGAGTACCACGTAACGTAGCTATAGCAGTTAATGTAGCAGGAGAAGTATCGCCTGTTCCCATACCTATGTTTACTAATGATCCATCTAGAGAGGCAATACCAGTACTAGAGAGATTTAATATTCCGGAAGACTTGACATCTACAATGCCTCCTGTTATCTGTGCTTTCACTGCACCATATACTGCTGTAGTAGCGGCTGCTAACTGTATTGCACCAGCACTATTCAAGCTTACGAGTACAGGAGAGTTGATCTCTATACCTTTTTGTGTTGCATCAGCATACGGTAATGTCTGTGTGGAGACGGCAGGAGTACCCAGTGCAGTTAGCTTCATATAGGACGTAGAATAGAGGTTCATCTTATAGGAGTCGAAGTGTACGTCACCAAACAATGCTTGACCATATATGCCACCACTATTAAGTATAGTACCCGCTTTCATCTTGATGTTCGCATTAGCGGCAATGTTAACGTCATCACTCGTAGCAAAGAGTCCAATCTTACCACCAGATATGTTCGTACCAGCGGCAGCATTAATATTAGCAGATCCTCTTGCTGTGACATTAAAGTTCTCACACTCGATGTCTAGATCACCATTAATCCATACCTTACCAGATCCACGTTCTACTCTAAGTGCCCAGTCACCCCCGACATTAGTATGGGAGTCTAACTCAGTACTGTTCATAGTATAGCCTTCGGAACTATTATAAGTGTCTCCAAAAGACTTGACAAGTATCGTTCCATGTGAATCAATCTGTACAGCAGAACCAGAGGCATGTGATATAAGAATATATGTACCATCTCCTTCTCTACTATCACTCAGTACCACATAGTTGTTATCGTTCTTACTAGTAAAGATAGTGTTGTCAAGATTCTTTTCTGGTGTTATAATAGGAGGTTCAGACCATGCTTCGCCTTCAATAGCAGACTCAATGCCACTTCTAACGGCAGCGGCTTGTAATGGTCCCTGTCCTAATTGAGCATCTTCACCACCTAGATGTCTATGTAATGGAGGCACACCATACTTATCTGATTGTCTTACGTTACTATAGTTAGCTTCGTTAGGTGCACCAGATACAGGAGGTAGCTGTAGATTGATACCAGGTACTCTTCCCATCACCATAGGATGTTGAGCATCATCACCGTCCATAAAGAAACCAAACACCCAGTCACCTACATCAGGTATTCTCTGTGATGCTCCATATGATCCGTCTAGTACAATAGCCCATGGCAAATCTTTATTAGGCAATGCTTCTCTGTCTTCTGTATGAATGCCAAACGCTCTCACTTTAACACGTCCGTCATTAGAGGCATCATGGCGATCTTCTACAACACCAACGTACCACAATAGATTTCTGAATCCACCACTCATTATCTCTTCTCCCTAAATAGGCTTCGGTCATTGCTACTAGATAGACCACCCTTTGTTAGAGTTATCAACTGACTGAACTCGTCCTCTAAGAAGGCATTCGTTATGTTCGTCACTATGTACAACCCATCTCTTGCTATGTCTGGACGCTTGTTATCACCCACTTCAACGAGGTCTACCATTAAAAATATAACCATTCCTGGAATCAACGGATTTCGACCTCTTATAGTGCAATTAATACTGTATTTAGCCATAGCGTTAGAAAATAGATGCTTCGAATTAATTACCTCACGATAAAAAGGATAATGTCTATTCTTTCCTCTCTCTAGGCCTGGTACATTATAGTCCTTTAATACATATCTTTCTTCTGTTACAGGCATATTGTCATTAAGAAACTTGTCTGTATGTGGTATGACTAGATCATCTATCTTATTATTGGTTATTATCTTCTTGTATTCTGTAACCGTTCTAGATGTTGTATGATTAAGTAGGTCTATCTCTAACATAGATGTCTTATATTCGCCATCACTGATCTCATTGAGTGTATTAGAGGGATTACCATAGCTTATGCCCGAGACTGTTTGTTGATTTCTTAGCTGACCTGTTGGTGTATTGTCATCCGCTGTCTGGGCTGTGTAGAATAATAGATTGTTATCTTCTAATGCCTTCTCGTCCTTTACCATATCTTTGTATTTGTTATGAAGATACTCGGGTGTACAGAAAAAGAAGTTGTCTTTTGTCTCGAAGAAGTAATAATTGTTTGTAGAATCTTCACCGCCGTAGGCTCTTTTGGCTAGGAAATGCATTGTGGCGGCGGGCGTTAGACTCGGAATAGCATAGGTCTGATTACCCACTGTTGGTTCGATCTCGATAGTCTTACTATTGGTATCATAATAGGTATCGAAGACTGACTTTGCCATATCAGAGATTAATTGATCAGCGAATGATTGTCTTACGTCTCCTTGAGCGGCAGTGAGATGTTCTAATGAAGTAAAGTCTAACTGATACCTCATGATATGTTCACTACTATCTTCTAATGGTCCTAAGTCTCGTACACCATAGCAATAGAATTGTTTTGATGCGATATCACCAAAGAAATCTTTCCACTGAACAGTAATGATCTCTTCACCAATAATAGGTAATGATCTAAATATACCTTCTGCGTCTACTATATTAGCAGAGCCATTGATATTAGTACGGAACATACTCTCGTTAAGATTCCATCCTGTTACGATTTGATTTAATTCTATGCCAGTTCCTGGAGCATTGTCTATTGGCCTAATCTTAAAAGAGATAAGCTCATAGTATCCTGCCTGTGCTGCCTGTCTATTACTCGCCATTTAATTTTTTCTCAAGCAGATTAGATATCTCACCTAAATAGGCACGATTAAATAAAGTAATCTGTCGCCTCTCTTCGTTTAATTGAAACTCGTAATCATAAATGCGAATAGGTTCCCACTCGTTGGCATTAAATGCTGGGTCTGGTTGAGGTGATGCTGAGTATGTCTTATGACTAATTCTTACATCGTTGTTATACTTACTCTGATACCATTTAATATTAGTTGTGATAGAGGCATTCTTTGACCAATTTAATACTGCTCGACCTGTTGTTCCTGATTCGGACTCGTATTGTTTAATGATATATGAATTAAGTGAGTCCTGATCTTTTGGCCACTGAGTATATGGATCAATAATATCATTGACACTGAGCACCAACCATGCTAATTCGGGATCATCATAGTAATAATATGCAACGTCTTCAGGACGCTCACGTTCTTTTACTGTATAAGGTAGATAAGCTGTTGCTGTATTAGACACCTTTAGCTTTGCCTTACGTGTGATATCAACAACCATCTTGCCGTCTTTTCGCATCGTTAAAGGAAACTTACTAAAATAACTCATT
>TARA_B110000858_G_scaffold49212_1_pt1 | contig 10486 bp, 8 predicted proteins | sample TARA_B110000858 | Tara Oceans TARA_B110000858 (sample SAMEA4398247) | marine metagenome | biome: Polar Biome; feature: [SRF] surface water layer (ENVO:00010504); material: water (ENVO:00002006), including particulate matter (ENVO:01000060) such as... | depth 5 m | reverse complement strand
CTGACATCTGCGCCTGCTCCACCAAATGCATCAAGTTCTGGATCACCTGTAGGGAAACCTGCACCACCGTCTGTTAACATAGCATCTATGTTCTCTGTTTTTGCATCTGTAGCTGCTTGTCTTACTTCTTGTGTCTTAGTTGCTTCTGATTTTTCCTCTGGTGGACATTTTGCAAAAGTATCTTCATTTGCTTTATCTTTTGCTTTATCGTCACTTGTGGAATTTGCAGTGCCTGCCGCTATTGCTTCAGGATCGTTGTTTGTTTTTTGAGGTGTGTGTTCTGCAGGATTTTTATTTTCTGCTCCTGTCCAAGCACCGCCTTGTGGAACTCTAGTTACAACAGGTGCCGCACTAGCAGTTGCTGCCACTGAACCACTACTATTCATATTAATTGTACCTGCTGTTTCTTTGTGTGACGCTGAACTTATATTACTTGAACCTGTACAAGTTAACATTCCATCTGCTCCGCATTTAACTGTCCAATTAGCCGCTGTTTCCATTGCCATTGCATTTCCAGCTTTTATATTAACATTTTGACCTGCTTCTAAATTAATATTTCTATCTGCTTTAAAATTAAGATCATTTTTAGTATGCATACTAATACTATCTTCTGCATAAATGTCAATTTTACCATTGGCTGTCATTTCAATCCAACTTTTGCCACTACCGTGTGCAATATAAATTAAGTCTTCACTATTATGTAAAAGTATTTGATGTCCGGTTCTAGTACGTATTCTAAATAATTCGTTAGCCGGTATACTAGGATCTCCGCCTTTGTCTAATGTAGTATATTCACTAGGCACAGCCTTTTCACCGCCGGCTGGTCCTTTTCTAAATAAACTAGGATCTCCGTCGTCCATTATAAAAGTTGAGCCAGTTAATCGTGAACTAGGAATATCTATCTCAGCACCAGATTCGCCTGTTTTTGTTGTAGGGTGGCCGGGGCGTCTATCTAACGGTCCTGGAGTACTCCATCCAAAAACCATACTAGGAGTTTCTCGTCTAGCACTACTTGTAGTAGTTCCTCTTATTTGATCATTTGCTAATCCTGCATTATCTAAAACATTACAAGCATCCATATTACAAGGTTTTAAAAACTGTGTTGGATCTGCTCCAACAGCTTCTTCTGTTTTCTTATTATATTCGCCTACTGGTTTTTGTTTTGTTTGATCTTCGGTATTATATTTTGTACTAGCATTTCCTGGTACCATAAAATTCATATAACGATCTTGAATACAACCTATCCAAAACCCTCTGCTTTTATTTCCTTCAGCAAAAATTACTAATACCTTAGTACCAACATCAGGTGGTATGGACCACATTCCGTAACTTTTTTGTGTAGACGCAAAATTATCGTTTGGTGAAGATCCCGAAAACGGTGTAACTCCGTAAAATGGACTTAGGTAGTCTACAATTACTCGTTCACCACCAACATTAGGAGTTGAGCCTTCTGTGTTAGATTTAAGAAGTTCAACTTCTAATCTACCCATATATTCACCATCTAAGTGATTTTTTATAATTGCTTCAAACGGTCCTGGACCGTCAGTTTTGCTTAATTTAGCACTAGCGCCAGATGAGCGTGTTTCTTGATTTTGTGAAACCATATTATGTTGATCCTTGTAATCCTGTTAAATCAGTAGATTTGCCTTGGGCTATTCCTTTAGAAGCTGCATCAGTTATAGGTTTAGGAATACTTCCATTTCTTACAGTTGAAATTGCACTTGCAAGTTTTTGATCTAATTCTCCAAGTGCTCCTGCGGCTATATTTCCTAATCCGGCTGGTCCACCAGTAAGTGCTTTTGCTAGTTTAATAGGATCGCCGTTTAATGTGTTAGCAAATGTTTCAGCTAATTGCGCTGTTGGATTATCCAAATTAAGTATTCCGCTTGTTGCTGTTGTTTCGTTATTTGTATCACTAGGTTGTTGTTTTCTACGAATAGTTTGCAGTGTTTGAGAAAATTGTCCCTTACTAAAAGAATTAGTACACATTATAACTTGGTATAATCCACTAAACATTCCAACTGGTGCTGTTCCGTTACCAGGAAATTCCATATAATTCTGTCCATAGTCTATTGGGGTTCTAAAATTTAATTCTATGTCTACTTCACCGTTTTCATATTCCATAGTGCCATCTTTATTGATGTTTAAAACTCCCGGTACTTGTAATGCATTATAATTTCCCATGCCGCTATCACAAATGTAATAAGGGTCACCCATAATTTGTAAATCTACTGTTATTAAATCGACAGGACTGTTTACTAATGCTTCATTAAAATCTCTAGCTATCTGACTTTCTGGATGTAACACAGGACCGCCGCCGTCTACACTATTAGGTTTAACTACTTTGTCTCCAGATTTACTTACTCCTTCAACATTGCTATTAGGTTTATTTTTACCAGATACTGCTCTTGAGTTGCCTCCTGTTACTTCGTCAGTAACGGCAGTTTTAGAATCTCTTCCTAATTGACCTGAGTCACCTGCAAGACTTGTAAAGAAAGCAGTGTTAAAGTTAATATCAAAGTTTAAAATATCTTTGTTTTTACCTGTATAGATATAGTTGTATTCTTTTACTGCTTGGTATTTCAATTCATTTATACCAGGACTTGAATCTGTAGGACTTTGGAACTTGCTACGATGTACAAGATAAGGAACAACACGGTATACAAAAACTCTAGCAGGTTTGCCTGTAGCTCCTACTGTTTCGACACTTTCGTCTGCATTGAAAACTTGTGTTTGTATTCTAAACCAAGGAATCATACCATTTTTGTCTTCTTTTTTATCAGCTACGTCTCTACCATAACTACTTAAAATAATAATTTCTTCAATAACATCTTGAATCTTTTTACCTGCAGAAAATGTAGCTGTTCTAATATCGCCTGTACGTGTTACTTTACATCGATCAATTTTACCTTTAGTAGTTTCACTTTCAGCTTTTGTTGCTCCAGTCATTGGTTGTGTTCCAGCATCAAGATTACTTTTAGTAATTGTAGCTTTACCAATATCGTTCATAAATTCTAACTTTTCACCATATTCTCTAATATTTTCTCCAAGACTACTACGTTTAACAGAAATGCCTTTGTTGTTTTCAAGTTCTTGTTCATAATTGTCAGGAACTTTTCCGTTAGCATCTCCTGTTTGAGAAACATAAAATTCTTTTATTTCTTCTTCAGTAAATTTACGTGTGGTTGCACTATCATCACCTTGTTCAGGTTGGCCTTGCATAAACAATTCTGATTCTTCTGCAGATGATGATGTCTTAGGAAATAAAATTATATATTGATCACCTTTACCAACTTGTTTTGCATCTTCTTTTAAAATCTGTCTATCATTTAATATTTTTGTAAAACTTTTTGCACCGGTTTGTAACATTTCAGATACTGTTGCTCCACTAAATTGTGTTTCCGTATGCGATGTTTGAGCTTCATCTGTGAGTGCAGTTTCTTGGTAAGCAATAGCTTTGACTGCGTACTGACTTCCTCCTTCAGTAACTTCAAATTCTATATTGATAAATTTTAACGGAAACATTCTACGTAAATTACTAGCATGAATAAAATTTCCCGCATCATCATAGCCTTTAAACTCAACTGTAAGTAAATAAGGTGCTTCTATGTAATTAGATGTTGGTCCTCTAGCACGTTTAGCTGCAACTTGTAAAGATTGTAAAAATAATCCCATACTATATGGTTCAGTAACATTAAATGAAAGAGTAGTTGCATTCGTCGATCTTGTGTTTGCATTACCTGCAACAATAGTTTCTATTTCAACATCATCTATAAAATATTCTGTTTTGCCATTTTTATCATATGCAGTTGCACTGCCCGGAGTTGGTCCGCCACCACTACGTAGTATAACTACGTTAGGGTCACGCCTTCTATAAGTAAAATCAGGAAAGTTAAGTTCATCGTCACTTAAACAACCTAGTGTAAAAATATAATTGAAACTAGCATATTGTTCTAATGGGTTTGGTTGTTTTCCAATACCACCAAAACTATTTCCAAATCCGCCGCCAAAAGCAGCGCCTAAAAATCCGCCTATTCCTCCGGAAATTTGATCAACTAATTGTCCGCCTATACCGTTTGCAATATTGCCTACAATACTTTGTCCAATACCAGCACCGGTTATTCCGTTAAGACTATTTGCAATATCAACTGTTGCACCTTTAAGATCTTGAACTGATCCGGCTACACTGTCAATTACACCGTCAACTGATATATTAGCACTTGTAGATATATTATTTTGTACATTTGTTGCTACATTATCTGCCAACTCTTGGCCTTTGGCCTTTAATCTTGCTTGTATATTTTGGATATCCATTTTTACAATCCTAATATTCTAGTTAATGCATCGCCTTTTGGAATATATATTTCTGTTCCTGCAATTAAATCAAAAATAGGATCTTTTAAAATTTCCATATTACGTTGTGCAAAAACCCACCATAGATTTTTATCACCGTATAAATCAAAAGCTAATAGATCAGGTCTATGAGTGTATTGAACTTGTACTGTATATAATACATCGTCTGACTCTGCAGGTATTGGTCTAATTCTTAATGTGTCAAGATATTGGTTATTTGTTACTGGAGTGTTAAACCAAGGTGATGTTCCTTCATAGTTTGCCATTAGATAAATCCTGGTCCGTTGCCTTTAGCATATGCACCAGCTTTAAACTTATCTAAGCTAAATTGCTGTACTGCTCTTCTGCTGTATGTTGGTTGTAATTGTATAGATATTAAACTACGTGTTGGAACCCAAGTGTTAATAGCACCCGGAACATGAATGTAATCAACGTCCATTGGTAGATCAACTGTGAACTGTGTTGCTACACACGGAACATTTTTTAAAACAAAGTCGCCATACCCATTTAGTTGAACTACTGGAGGTGGTGAACCTTGTTGGCTTGTATTTCCGTAAGCCATTTTTGTAATTGATCGTAAATAATGTATAGCAGCAACCCAGTATTTTCCTTCTGATTCACTTTCAACTATAAAGTCTCCACTAACTTGAATTGTGTCAGGTTGACTGTTCTGGTATGCTGGGAAAGCATAATTACTATGTGTAGGTTTAATTTGTGCATAGGATGCACTATGTGACAAAATTATCTGTGGAGTATATGGAAAAATTAATCCGTTGGTGCGTAATAGTTCAGCTTGTAAATTTGCTTCTAAATTTAGTCCGGAAGGTAAAGAAAGTTTTACTCTCCAATCATCATCATCGGCACCTTTCCATGATACATCACCAAATCCTACGCCGCCAGGCATACCAAATGACGGTAAACCGCCTCCACGTAAGAGGCTCATAAAATTGTCTTTAGTAAACACATCTTCAGCTATGCCTTTAACAGCATTGCCGACGTTGCCTAAGGCTTCTGACCCAAATCGAGCTGCACTTCCAAGTAGATTACTCACACTTTGTTGTGGAGATTTTGTATTTCTACTTTGTGAAGAACTTGTTGAGTTTTGTTGTCCTACGGGTGCTCCTGGTCCACCAAATGCATCTAGATCTGTGTTTGACATATATAAAGTCTCCTAATAGTATTATTTAGTTGACTTTATTAACATAGTAGTTTATAATAGTTATAACAACTGGAGAAAAAATGAGAAAAATCAATTATTTAAACAATAAAGACATTTTGAAAGAGATTCACAAGTCTAAAGGCACTTTTTGTAGCTTTGTAGACGACGCAGATCATCAATTTGATATAATTCTGCTTAGTATAGATAAAATAAACATTCGTACTATAGCAGAAGCAAAACGAAACAAAGCCAAAAGATTACAAGTTACTGGGTTTGACGAAGCGAAACTAGCTGGACTTAAGGTAAAGCAAGCAGAGTTTGAAGTTGACTATAAAAAAATTACAAAAGAAGAGTTAATTTTTAGAATAATGACATTTGACCATATTCCTGACGAACCTGGAAGAAAAAAGACACCAAAAACTGTAGCAGACACTAAAGTAAAACTTAACTTTCCTCCATTCCAACATTTTAAGTTTGACGATAACGGAGAATTACAGTGTGTAGGTAAAAGTCATTGGTCCGGTGGTATGGAAAACGGTAGTTTTGATCTAAAAGGTGGTAAAGCAACTAATAAACTTGCTATGATGTGGATGAAATTGTGTGATCGTTATGCAACAAGAGGTAATGTACGTGGATACACTTATAATGACGAAATGCGTGGTCAAGCAATACTACAATTAGCACAGATTGGCTTACAATTTGACGAATCTAAGTCTGCTAATCCATTTGCATACTATACTGCTGCTGTAACTAACAGTTTTGTACGTGTTATTAACATCGAAAAGCGTAATCAAAACATTCGAGACGATATTCTCGAAATGAACGACATGAATCCTAGTTATACAAGACAGAATCAAGGCGAATGGGACGCACAACAACGTAGAGAACAAGATCTTCAAGCAAAACAGAATTTACAGAATAATGCTTGACTTTTAGTTTAATTGATCATATAATAGTATAGATAATGAACCTGGAGAACACGAATTGTTTAAAAAAGCGGCTGTATTTACAGATATTCACTTTGGTCTAAAAGGCAATAGTAAAATACATAACCAAGACTGTGAAGATTTCATAGATTGGTACATAGAACAAGCACATGCTAACGGTTGTGAGACTGGAATCTTCTGTGGAGATTGGCATCACAACAGAAATAGTTTAAATCTTACTACTATGGATGCTACTATTCGCAGTATGGAAAAATTAGGAAAGTCATTTGAGAAGTTTTACTTCTTTGATGGTAACCATGATCTATACTATAAAGATAAACGTGATGTCAATAGTACAGCGTTTGCAAAACATATTCCAGGTATTACATTTATTGACGAAATATATCAAGAAGATGATGTAGCACTAGTTCCGTGGCTGGTAGGCGACGAATGGAAGAAGATAAAAAATATAAAAACAAAATATCTGTTTGGGCATTTTGAACTACCTAGCTTTTATATGAACGCAATGGTACAAATGCCAGACCATGGTGATCTAAAAGCTGAACATTTTGAACATCAAGAGTATGTGTTTAGTGGACATTTTCATAAAAGACAAAAACAAGGTAAAGTACACTACTTAGGTAATGCGTTTCCACACAACTATGCAGATGCATGGGATGATGACCGTGGTATGATGATACTCGATAAAGAAAATGATGCCGAGCCTATGTATATAAATTGGCCTGATTGTCCTAAGTACAGAACTGTTAAGTTAAGTCAACTAATTGACGAGCAAAAAACATTAATAAAACCAAACATGTATCTAAGAGTTAATTTGGATTTACCTATTAGCTACGAAGAAGCAAGTTTTATTAAAGAAACTTTTATTAATAACTTCAACTGTCGAGAAATAAGTCTTATTCCGCAAAAACAACTTGAAGAAATTAGTACACAACTCGATATCCAACAATTTGAAAGTGTAGATCAAATTGTTGCTGGTGAAATTAATGCTATTGATAGTGACAACTTCAATAAAAAGATGCTAATGGACATTTATAACGAATTATGATAAGAATTAAAGACTTAACCGTAAAAAACTTTATGAGTGTGGGCAACCAGACCCAGGCTATAGATTTTAACCGCGAACAATTAACACTGGTGCTAGGTGAAAACTTAGACCAAGGTGGTGATGATAGCGGATCACGTAATGGTACTGGTAAAACTACCATTATCAATGCACTAAGTTATGCATTATATGGCAAAGCACTTACAAATATTAGAGCAAACAACTTAATTAATAAAACTAATAGCAAAGGCATGTTAGTTACACTTCACTTTGAAAAGAACAGTGTTGATTATAGGATTGAACGTGGACGTTCTCCTAATGTACTTAGGTTCTTTATTAATAATCAAGAACAAGAACTTGTAGACGAGTCGCAAGGTGATAGTCGCCAAACCCAAAAGGATATTGACGGCTTACTTGATATGAGTCATGATATGTTTAAGCATATTGTTGCACTAAACACTTACACAGAACCATTCCTAAGCATGCGGCAAAACGATCAACGGGCTATCATTGAACAGTTGTTAGGTATTACTATCCTAAGTGAGAAAGCTGATGCACTAAAAGAACAAACACGCATAACCAAAGAAGCAATAACTACTGAAACATTAAAGATTGAAGCAATACAAACAGCAAATAGTAAAATTGAAAGTACTATTAATAGCTTACAAGGTACGCAACGAGCATGGCTTGCAAAGCAGAAGATAGATATCAGTAAACTTACTACAGGAATCGACGAATTAGAGCATTTAGATATTGATGTAGAACTCGATAGTCATGAAAAACTGTCTAACTGGTCTGAGCATAATAATGCTATTATGGCTCTTAAAAAGGAATTAAGTACACTAGAACCTGCACTACAACGTGCTGACAAGTCTGTTGAAAAGGCAACTAAAGATATCGTAGATTTAGATGATGCAACGTGTTATACTTGCGGTCAAGAACTACATGCAGACAAAAAAGCAGAGATTGCGGAGCGTAAAACCAAAGAACTTGATGACGCTGTAGCGTATCAATCCGAGATTGACGTTAAAGTAAAAGATGTTATGATGGCATTAGATAAAATTGGTGATATTAATGGTAAGCCTACTACGTTTTATGAAACTGCTAAAGAAGCATACGATCATAGGCAGAATGTCGACAGTTTAAAACAATCTCTTACGTCAAAACAAGAAGAAGCTGATCCTTATCAAGCACAAATTGATGAATTGAATCACACTGCTATACAGGAAATTGATTGGTCTCCAGTAAATGACCTTACAAGTTATAAAGAACACCAAGACTTCTTGTTGAAGCTACTAACTAACAAAGATAGCTTTATTCGCAAGAAGATTATTGATCAAAACTTAGCATATCTTAACAATAGACTTACATACTATCTTGATAAACTAGGATTACCACATAGTGTTGTATTCCAGAACGACTTAGCAGTTGAAATTACACAACTAGGACAAGACTTAGACTTTGACAACTTGTCAAGAGGTGAACGCAACAGACTTATACTTGGTATGAGCTTTGCATTCCGTGATGTTTGGGAAAGTCTGTATCAAAAAATTAATTTATTGTTTATTGATGAGCTTATTGACAGTGGTATGGACACAGCAGGAGTCGAAGGATCGCTTGCTGTTCTTAAAAAGATGGGCAGAGACGGTGACAAAAATGTTTTCCTTATCTCACACAAAGATGAACTTATAGGAAGGGTCAATTATGTAATGAAAGTTGTTAAAGAAAACGGATTTACATCATATGAAAATGATATTGACATTATAGAATGAAACTAAAAGTTGGAGTAAGAGGAAGTAAACTAGCACTTGCATACGCTGAACGTGTATGCAGTGAAATTTCTGACGAAACAGAAATAGTTGTAATAAAAACAGCCGGTGATCTAAACAGTGATACTCCAATACACGAAATTGGTGGCAAGGGTGTTTTCTGTACTGCTATCGAAAACGAATTATTAGAAGAAAACATCGATATTGCTGTTCATAGCCTTAAAGACATGCCCGGAGAAGAACACCCGGATTTGATTATTGCTGCAATGTTAAAACGTAATAGTCCTCATGATGTTATTATTGGTAGTGTTGGATACGGATGCACTATTGGAACTAGTAGTCCAAGAAGAACTGCACAACTAAAAGAACTATATGGTAATTTAGATATAAAAATTAAACCTATTAGAGGAAATATTGATACTAGGTTAGAAAAACTTGACAATAAAGAATATGATGCAATAGTATTAGCTGAAGCTGGTCTTAAAGCACTAGACATTAGACGTACTTGGATTAAGATTCCGACTATTCCAGCAGTTGGTCAAGGAATAATTGCAATACAAACTAGAAAGAACGACATTGACACTATTGATATAGTTAAAAAAGTAAATGACAAGAAAACTTTTGCTCAAGCACAAGTCGAACGTGCATTTTTAAAAGGCATGAATGGTGATTGTCATACAAAACTTGCGGCTCATGCTACTGGAAGTAATCCTATTACATTAAAGGCAATGTATTATGATTGAAGATGACATCCATGACAAACTAACCAAAGCATACATAGAATATTTTAAAGCAAACGAAGCATTTGAGTCAAGAGTTTCGTTTAGAACACATGCTGCCAGCAGAAGATGGCTAAGAGAAATACGAAAATTAAGTAAAATTCGAAGCGATGAAATACATACAAAGTTCAAAGCCAAACGAGAAGGCAAAAAATAATAGGCTCGCATATATACTTTATGCAGTGGACGTATCAAGGTAAACAAGTTGAAGAAATATCAGATGAGTATGAAGGATTTGTTTATCTTATTACCAACACCACTACAGGTCAGAAATACATAGGCAAGAAACTAGCAAAGTTTAAAACTACTAAGCCACCACTTAAAGGCAGAAAAAATAAAAGGCGCGGCTACAAAGAAAGCGACTGGAGAGATTATTATGGATCCAGTGATAGACTAAACGCAGACGTAGCATCACTAGGCGAAGATAAGTTTAC
>TARA_B110000858_G_scaffold141594_1_pt1 | contig 10496 bp, 12 predicted proteins | sample TARA_B110000858 | Tara Oceans TARA_B110000858 (sample SAMEA4398247) | marine metagenome | biome: Polar Biome; feature: [SRF] surface water layer (ENVO:00010504); material: water (ENVO:00002006), including particulate matter (ENVO:01000060) such as... | depth 5 m | reverse complement strand
TATTTTCAAATTCGTAGTTTAGCACATATTTCTATTAATAATGTTATTGATTACCAGATCCCTTTTTTTAGTTCTTTTTCTTGTGTTAAAAATATTTAAACTCTAATTTTTATATTATATATGCTAACAGGGAAAAATCGTATCTCAACTGATAAATTTTATACCAATGAAAATATTGTTGACATTTGCTTTAAACATTTTATACCATTTATTGATGATTCGGCGCTCTTAATTGAACCTAGTGCAGGCAATGGTGCATTTTTAACACATCTCAAAGCATATCCATATCTAGCTTTCGATATTGAACCCGAACATCCAAGCATTATTACACAAGATTTCCTTAATCTTGATCTTGATTCTTTTAATCAACCACTTATGTTTATTGGTAATCCACCTTTCGGTAAACAATCATCAATTGCAAAAAAATTTATCAAGCATATAACCAAATGTCCACTCACTACTACTTTAGGGTTCATATTTCCCAAAAGCTTCAAAAAAGAAAGCATGCAAAAATGCTTTCCACTACAATATTGGCTCGTTAAGCAAATAGATTTACCTAATAATGCTTTCAATATTGCAGGAAATATACATAATGTTCCATGCGTTTTCCAAATATGGCAAAAAAAGGGAAAAAAGCGTGTTATTGCACCCTACCCCCTTTCTAAATTCTTTGATTTCGTTAAAATTCACGATTATCCTGATTTCTCTCTTCGACGCGTTGGAGTATATGCCGGCAAACTTGATGATAATATACAAAAATCAATTCAAAGCCATTATTTTATTAAAATTAAGACCGGATTAGATCTGGAAACCTTCAGTAAGCTTTACAATACTATCAACTTTACTCATGATAATACCGCAGGACCCAAATCTATCTCTAAAAAAGAATTTATTCTTGCAATTAACCAATTATTACTATAACACAAGAGAGATTTTCTTTTAGACATATATTCGTTATCATATTTCAAATAAAATCCAGGGAGACATTATAATGAAAGTGTTTATTACTTTTGGGGCAGGAGGACCAAATTATATTGATGCTGGAAAACGTTTAATAAAACAAGCAAAATCAACAGGATATTTTGATAAAATAATATTATACACAGAAAAAGATCTCAAAAATGACAAAGAGTTTTGGAATAAGCATTCCCTTTTTATTTCCAAAAATAAAAGAGGATATGGTTATTGGATTTGGAAATCGTATATCATAAAAAAAACAATGGAAACTATGAAGGATGATGATATTTTGTTATATCTTGATTGTGGTTGCGAAATAGGAGGCAGTAAACATTTATTAATTCCAAGGTTTTTTAATGATATCAAAAAAGATAAAATAATTGGTACACTCACCGACCCAGGTCTGTATGAAAAAAAGTGGTGTAAAATGGATTTATTATTACATTTTGATATGCAAGATAGCAATTTGATACATCACTCCCAGCACCAAGCAGGAGCTATAATGTTTTATATTTGTGAAAAAACAAAATTCATAGTTGATTTGTGGTATAATACTTCATGTGATTATCATATGATTGATGATTCGCCATCAATAAAAACAAATCTAAATTGTTTCAAAGAACATCGACACGACCAGGCAATTTTTAGCTTGATAACAAAAAAATATAATATATATTCGAATAAATCTTTACATAAATGTATCTATTATTTACGAAACAGATCTGGTTTCAGTAAATTGGGGGACATTTAAAATATCCCATGGGTTAGAAAATTTAATTTAACCAATTATTACTATAACACAAGAGAGATTTTCTCATCTTTATATAGAAATGAAAATTAAAAAAACATTGATCGTTGTTATTTCTATTATTGTAATTATTTATTTTTTACATTGTTATTCCAATTATGAAGGATTTCGAGGAAAAAGGGGTGGAAGAAAAGGAGGTGGAAGAAAAGGAGGTGCCAGAAGAGGTGGGTATGGTCGAAGACAGGGGAGACGTGGACATGGTATTGCACGATTTAGACGCGGTGGAGGGGGTAACGGACGTGGCGGAAGACCCGGTGGATACTTAAACCAATTTAGAAGACGCAATAGTGGATGGGGGGGAAATTATGGTCACAATCGTTCTTTCTTTGATAGTATATATTTTGAACCTTCATCATGGTTTGGTGATTGGGGTTTTATGCCCTGTAATTGCAAAAATGGATGTACACCCGAAGGGTGTACATATCCAGGGACTGGTATAGATGACTGCGTCTGGTCTACAGATTGTAATTGTTGTGGATATTACTAGATTTTAATCATATTGAAGGAACACGTGGAGATGCGGAAGTTATAAATATTTTATGTTTTTCATATAATATTTTTAAATATGAGATGGCTAAAGATGAAATTACCATTTTATTTCAGGATAAATTTTGTTTATTTCCAAAAAAGGCGTCGAATTCATAAAACTAGGATATTCTTTGTAGCCACGATTCGCACTCAGAGGTGATGGGTGCGAACTTATAAGCAATTTATGACGGGTTTGGTCAATATCCATCAACATCTTATGTGCAAAAGCACCCCAAGCTATAAATATAACACCTTTACAATGCATATTTATGTAATTAATAAGATATTTACATAATGGTGACCACATCTTCATACAAGATCCTGGCTTTTTTTCTATTACACAGAGAGATGAATTCAACATTAGCACTCCTTGTTCCGCCCAAGACTCCAGATTTTGAGATTTCAGTGGTACTTTGACGTTTTTATGTAATAATTTTTTAATATTTCTTAGTGATGGAGGACATTTAGTGTCATTTTCCACTCCAAATGATAATCCAGTAGCTTGGTTTTCTTTGTGGTATGGATCTTGACCCAATATTACCACTTTTGTAGACAATATATCAAAAAAATTAAAACATTTTAGTATATTTTCTTGTTTTGGATATATTGGTATATTCAAATTTGATAATTCTGCATATTTTTCTTTTAATCTCTCTAATTCCGGGAATTTATTTATTATAATTGACCAATCAGTTGTTAGTTTTTTTAAAGATTGTTCCATTTATATATTATATCTATACGCGGTTTAAATAATTATTAATTCTAAAATCAATATATATATATATGATTTGTGCAACACTGAGAGGAGGACTTGGTAATCAGTTATTCCAAATATTCGCTTGCATCTCATACGCTTTAAAATATAATAGGAAATTTGTTATACCATATAAAAATTCACATGAACCAAATGAGATTCAGCGACCTGTTTATTGGGATACTTTTTTTATTGAATTAAAACCATTCATAAGTCTAGTCAAATTTTGCGACGCTACACAATCATCCCTAAAATTCCATCAAGGTTGCTTTGCTCCATGGAGTTTTGATGGGGATATACCATATCATCCACACCCTTTTAAATTATTTGGATTTTTCCAATCTCATAAGTATTTTATAGATCAATATGAAAATATTTATAAATTATTGAATATAGAAGAAAAAAGAAATAAAATAAAAGAAAAAATGATTATAAACTATGATAATACTATATCAATGCATTTTAGACTTGGTGATTACAAAAATATCCCTAATGGACTTTGGTGTATTCTAACAGATCAATATTATGTTGATTCATTGAAATATATAATAGATAATACACAAAATAATAAATGGAACATTCTTTATTTTTGTGAAAAAGAAGATAATAAAATCATTGTTGATCGTATTAATAAATTTGAAAAAATATATCCCAGTATGACATTTACAAAAGTCTCATACGATATACCAGATTGGGAACAAATGCTATTAATGAGTTGCTGCAAACATCATATTATTGCAAATAGTACTTTTAGCTGGTGGGGGGCATATTTAAATAAATCAAATGAAAAAATTGTTTCATATCCATCCAATTGGTGCAATAAGTTTCCACCCCCCTTAGATTTATTTCCTGATGATTGGATCAAGAATTAATGATTTTAACATGACCATGTTGCAACACCGATGTCGTCAATATTATATTCAGGAAATCTAGAATTACCAACTATATTACCATTAAATTCTTGTTTCCATTGTTGTCTCCATCTATTATCAGCAAATTCTACAATATCTTTACTATTAACACCTGTTTTACCAAGAAATTCGTGATCTTCATCGCAAACTATAGCCCAAAGTCCATCCGTTGCACAAATTACCTTGTATGATACATCTGGTTCACGAGGAATAATCTCTTTTGATATGTGAGAACCAGTTAGTCCCGCGTGACCTAGAGAATGGGTAAAATTAATTTTATTCATATTTCCAAAATGAAATAATTTTGCTTTAATCATTTCAATTGTTGTTGGATTTTTAACTTGAATATCCAATATTTGATTCCCACGTTTGTCTTTTTCAGTAATAAATAAACCTTCCTTTGAATTTTTTATTCTTTCTAATTCTTCAGTGTTATTACGATCGTGATCTTTCGTTTGCCAGATACACTCACCTTCTTTATATATTTTTCCCGTAGAATCACCAACCCAAGAAAATTCAAATCTATCTTCAAAAATTTTACAAATACAAAGCGTAGAACCAACACCATTGCTTGCTTGGACATTTGTTTTTTTCATGATTTTTTCGAAATATTCCGGATTTTTCAAATCATTGCTAAAATCCATGTTTTTTAATATCGTTGTTGGGTAAAGAGCATTTAATACTTTTCCATGAGCATCCGCCGCTCCCAAATAGTCAAAGGCTTTATCAGACGATGATCCGTGAAATACAAAGTCTTGCTTTGATGTTGCTTGTTTCACTGCCGAAGTCATTGTAATAGATGTGTGTTTAGTTAGTGTAGTAAGAGATGCCATTATATTAATTTATATAGTTTTATTATTATGTCTATTTTTTTAGTTCAATTTTTAACATGTTAATTTCTCTCTTATCCAATTTTTTATAGATTTTTGTGTTGGGTCCAAGATATTCTGTAAGCCATCGCAATATTTACCGATATTTTCTTTGTCTTTCTCCGCTTCTAATAACTTTAATATACAAATTACACTTCTTAATAATTTTTTATCATAAATTGTTACAATGTTTTTGAAAACAGAATCTATATTGATTGCACCTTCTTCATCCGTTTTAAATAAATCTGGACTTTCTAGGTCCAAAATATTTTTATATAAATTTAAAGTATGTATCAATGAAGACCTTTCTGTATCATAGGTTTCTATTAACCTTTTTATACCTTCTTTGGAACGCTCTAATATATAGTTATACGTACCCTCATCTTCATTTTTATACCATAAATAAAATCGTCTTATGGCATGAAATAAATAATATAGGTCTTCTCTGCAATCACGCCCATACCATCTCCATACACCTTGTGCCCATGTAGGACGTTGTAACAATAATGTATTTTCACTTATACTTATTTTTGTTCCTTTTGGACAATAACCCAAAATTGCTAATTGTATCATTACTTGTAATGGTTCTAATATCATATCAACACGCTCCTTGGGAGTAGATTTCAAATTTTCTATAACCAATTTCTGTGCAAGTGAAGTTGCCATTTATATAAATTGTCATTATTAACTCTTTAATTTATGCGCAATCAAATTAAAAACTATTACTTAAATATTATATTATGGAGTATGAAAACAATAATACCATCGAGATTCATTTACCAAATAATAAAAGTTCATTGGATTTTATAAAACTTTCAAAGGAAAATAGAGAAAAAGTTATTCAATTAGGACTTAAATTTCTTAATATGGGTAATTCACACATTCAACTTCTTAATAATAAAGAATGGCAGCAGAAAATAGAGAGATTAAATAATGAAAAAAAAGAAAATATTGATAAAATTCAACAACTACTACTAAATGAAAAACAAAAAACAAGAATTTTGATTGAATCGCAAAAAAATGAGGTTCAATCGTTGATTTCTCAAACGAAAAATCAACTCGAACAAAGATATAAAAGTGAAATCCAACTACTCGAAACAACCATTCTTAATAATAATAACAAAATTAGTAAAAAGACCGATGAACTTAATACAATTTATAAAACTTTATATGGAGAATTTGAAGAAAAAATATTAGCAAAAGAAAGACATTGGGAAGAGAGATTAGATAAAATAAAGGCAAATTATGAAAGTAAATTACAAAGAGAAAAGGCTATTCAAGAAAATATAATTATCAAAACACAAAATTCTTGCGTTAAGGGTCAAGTAGGGGAAGATTTTACTTTTTTCGAGCTAAATAAAATGTTTCCTAAAGCAGATATTGAAGATACCAGAAAACAATCAGGAAGAGGTGACTTTATTTTTAAAGAAAACTCCTTTTGTATGCTTATTGAAACCAAGAATTATAAAAACAATGTTACAAAACCCGAGATCGATAAATTTTATAGAGATATTGATACTAATCAAGATATACAATGTGGGATCTTTATGAGTTTAAAATCTGGAATTTGCGCTCGTGATGATTTTTATCTTGAAATTAGAGATACAAAACCTATTATTTTTCTTCATAATGCTGCTGATAATCTGCAAAATATTGAATTGGCAGTCCAATTATTTAAACTTATTTTAAAAACAGATGGCATTGATCTTTCCAATAAAGAAATACTTGATCAAATTAAAAATGATATCCCTGTTATCAAAAGAAATTGGAATAAAATGAGAAATAAAATACAGAAATTTGAGAGAGAAATGATGGAATCAGTTATTTCACAAGAATCAATATTTAAAAATATGTTTGCATTGCTTAATGTTAAGTATTAAATTATTTATTCAGCATCAAGCTACCATATCATTTATTTTTCCAATTTGTTATTATTAAATACCAGAAATATCTTGATTTATAGCCATTTAGATTTAAAACATTCAATATTTTTTTGATTTTTCTTTTTTTTTTTATATTTTCTTTCATCTTTTAATGGTTTAGGAAGAAAATATAGAAAAACTTCATATTTTTATTTTAGAATCTTGTAGTGGCAAAATATAAAAAAAATTATTATAAACTTTATATATAAGAATGTCATATAACTATTTATTTAAATTAATATTGGTTGGAGCGTGTAGTGTTGGGAAAACATGTCTAGTGGATGCATGGTGTAATAGACCTTTCAGTTCGGAATTTAATTCTACCATTGGGGTTGAATTTGCAGCTAAGAATATAATTTTTGATAATCATCATATTAAAATGCACTTGTGGGATACAGCCGGTCAAGAAAAATTTGCTAATATTATTTCAACTTATTATAGAGGATGTGCTGGAGCATTCGTTGTTTTTGATGTTACAAAAAGAACGAGCTTTAATAAATTAAACTATTGGATACAAGAAATTAAAAATAATAATAAAGATGATGAAGATATACCTATTGTTATTATAGGAACTAAAATAGATAAACCTAATAGAAATATTTCTTTTGATGAAGCTAAGCAATTTGCAGAAATAAATGGATATCAATATATCGAAACAAGTTCAAAAAAACATATTAATACTGAAGAGTCTTTTGAATTACTAGTAAAACTAGTATATGACAAAATAAACCACGAAGAAGTCGATGACAACAAATTACCTCAGGGAATAAGACGTGGTGCTATGAAATTCAAAAAACTCGGCGATAACAAAAATCGCGATTGTAATCAAGATTCTTGGGGATCTTGTTGCTGCATCGGTTAATATTGGTATTTTCTTTCTACCAATAAAGAGAATGACCAATCAGCGCGTAAATCAATAGGATACCCCTTATCATTTAATAGCTTGACCTTTAGTGTTTTTATATCAACTGGTCCAAAATATTGACGGGCATTTTCTAAACCACTATCATTATTTATTATTGTTGGCGTTTCATTTCCAGTCAATACATTATTACTTGAACGAGATATGGGCATTCTAAATAAAATATTCGTGTTTACAGGAGAATTATATCGACTTTGATTTTGCGTTTTTCGACGATTTAAAATTTCAGTGATTGTATATTTTTGCGCATTCGTTAAATTATTTGAACCATCTACCAAAGGTGTCCCAGGAGGCATTCCTTTTCTACATGGTCTCTTTTTTTCTAATGATTTTTCGGCTACTCGCTCTGATGGTTTAAAGTTGATGCCGGAGGCACCTTTTTTACTACATGCTGGGTATAATTGACGTGTTTTATTATAATATTCCGGAAGCTTTAGTTTATCTTTATTACTAGACATTGATATCAAATTTCCACTATTTCTATTTCTATTCAAATCATCTACCTCCAACAAAAGATAACGAGTGCCCCATGGATTTACTACCGCTTCGCTTGTGATATATTTTGATCCAGAGGGGATTATATATTTTGGCTGCCGAAAGCCCAACAACCATCCAAGATTTGAATCAATCCTAGAACCCGTATTTCCTGGTAAACAACTTTTACTTCCAGAACAATCTGTTAATCCATTTTCATCATAAAAAGTAATCGTAACGTCGGTGAGGCCAGTATTTATAAAACTTGTCTTTTGAGTATTTGCATTTATAATCATTTTTATTGTTGACAACTTGCAATTATTACTTAAATCATAATTTATACGCGATTGTAATGTCCAAGACCGCAGTGCTGCTGGTATTAAAGTATCATCTGTGGGATGCCATATACCAGATGGGTCAGATGTTACTGGAAAAGCAGGATAAAAACCCGGAGGAATTTGAATGCAACAATTACTAATATCGAAAGAATTGGTTCCATATTTATCTGAAACAGGATAATAGGCAGTCATAGGAATCTCTAATGAACTCATTGTCATTGCCGTGACATTTGTTATAGATTCTGATAAATTAAATGTAAAATCTGTACTTGAATCTACTATTGCTATTGATGGATTGGGTTGTGATTGACCCTGTGTTGTGGTTTGTATCTGTCCACTGGGATCATTGAAAGTACAGGAAGTGCTTGCTTGGTTTATTCTAATTTCACGATAATGACTATCAATATTTACCCAACTTGTAAAAGCATTTTTTAATATGGGATTAATAGTGCCTTGAGAAAATGGCATACTGCGAACATTTGGTGTGGCTAAACGCCCTTGAGCTTGCGTTGCATGATTTTCATCTATAATTGATACATTGTTTTTTCTATAATTCAAAGTGTTTGCTATTTTTTGCTTGGTACTGCCATCATTATAGAACTGGTTTTCCAATGTATTTTCAGCATATTGAGATTTCGCATCATTTAATGGAGAAAAATATTTTTCCACCTCGCTATAATTATTTAATAATCGTTCCAATGCTTTTGCATAAAATTCTGCATATTCTGGCTGTTCTTCACTTATATATTTTTTTATCAATAATCTACCATGTTCTAAAAGTTCTTCCTGATTAACTGGGACATTAATATCTAATATATTTAATAAATCACGAATTGAATAATTTCCTGCATTTAGATCTGGTTTTTCACTCATTATATATACTTATTTATTAAATTTAATAGTTAATTTTTTATAAATATTTTAACTAACCGGTTCCTTTTTTTTAGTGTCTTTTTTAATGTTAAAAAAACTTAAACAAACCAAGCAATATATGCTTATAAATGTCAAGCTATTTTAAAAACAAATATGACCCATCTTTACAAGATATCAAAAAAGTCTTTCCAGATTTTGAATATACAAAAAAAGAAAATTGGATTTTGCAATTTACAAATGATTATCATCTAACTCCTAGTGAGATGGCGGATTTTGCATATAAAAAATTAGATAAGGTTACAACATCATTTCGAATGAGTAATGAACAAAGATCGCAAATGCAAAATTTGATCGCCGATAACACGATTGAAAAAACACTTGGTTGGGAAACTTATTGTAGTATTTTAACACCCAAGCAATTGGATTATATCGGGTATTAATTATGAAAATAAAGTATGGAAGAATAAAGCAAGTATTTTTTGGGTTTTCTTTTTTGGAAATCTTTCCCAATTTATGCATGTAATACCTTGTCCTCTTTTCATATGACGAGCACCCTTGAAAACAATTGTTTCCAGCGCCTTCAACATTTTTTTATATTTTATATTTTCTCGACTAATTCTTTTATTGCTGTGATAAACAAATCTATTATAATTTAAATCTGAATTATATACCTTAATACTTTGTCTCATGTCATAACTATTTCTTATTAAACCTATTCCCATAATTTTATTTTGTGAATTATTCATTTCTAACACACAAATCAATATGTTTGGAGGAATTGTATATGCTATGCTTTTATTTAACGGATAAATACATCCACTATGTTTGTGTTTATTTCTCCAATCTAAATTTTCTTGATAAGTATCGTTATTAAATCTGGTTGTCCCTATGAGAAAACTTTCATTTACATTCATATGTGTTTATTAAATTAAATCTCTCTTTTATATTTTCAATTTTTGCTGATTTTATCAAAAATTGAAGTAAAATAATTACCAAATATATTTAATTATCACAATGTCTTTTGAACCACACTATTTTACAACTTACTTGATTTATGGACTGATTTTATATTTCCTCCTGTATTTTGCAGCTTTATCTTTCAAATATTTACTTAATATAGAATTAACATTAGTAAACAAA
>TARA_B110000858_G_scaffold69950_1_pt1 | contig 10498 bp, 10 predicted proteins | sample TARA_B110000858 | Tara Oceans TARA_B110000858 (sample SAMEA4398247) | marine metagenome | biome: Polar Biome; feature: [SRF] surface water layer (ENVO:00010504); material: water (ENVO:00002006), including particulate matter (ENVO:01000060) such as... | depth 5 m | reverse complement strand
AAAATTATTGAAAATAAAAATTACCTAATTGTCTAACAAAAAATTATTAGTATTAACTTTAAATTAATATTACTTACTTATATTATTCAATAGATAGTAAATTTTATAGGCTTTATTTCTCCAATAATTTTTTTTAATTGATATTTTAATCAAATTTCTTTTTTTAAAGGGCCTAGCCGACAAAGTAATTAGATTTTTTTTATTAATTTTTTTATTATGATTAAAAGAATGATGTGAACTACTTAAATCAATTTTTTTGAATATTTTTTTTTTATCTTTAGCAGATATTTTTTTTTTAATAAAATTTGTTTTGAATCTTAAATTTACCTGATTAACACAATAGTTAAAATTATTAATGATTGATTCAAATTTTATAATTAATAAACTTTGTCTATAGTTATAAACTATTTTATAATAAATATAATACATTAAGAACGCATCATCATGATCTAAATTTTTATTTCTAATTAATAAAGATTTAACAGCATCGTCTGGTTTTCGTATAAGAATCATATTTGGGATATTTGTTAAAATTGCATACAAAATTCCGTACTCATGGTGGAAATGGTGAATAATTTTATACTTTTTTTTTTGCATATGAAGAAATGCAAAATAAGCATATGTATTGCCACTTCTTGGAAAGCCATCAATTAGGAAGTCCATATTTTTTTTTAATTTGAATTTTATAAATTTTTTTTTTTTAAAAAATTTTTCATTGAGATGATAAAATAAAAAATATAATTTTGGTATTTTTGATAAATAATATCTTGTAAAAATTTTAAATTTATTCATTTATATTATCTTTCATTATAATACAGATATACAGAGGCATCAACAGAGTGGCAAATGACCCAAATGGAGAAAAAAGAATTGTCCATAGACTATAAATAAACAAAAAAACAATTAATAAATCATACTCCTTAACCATTTTCATAGATTTTAAAAATTTATTACAAATTATATAAATTATATAAATCCAAAAAATAAAACCAAAAATTCCAGATTCTATCCAAGACTGTGTAAGAAAAGAATGGGCAGGTATTAAGCAATTATCTAAAAAAGTATTTATATAAGGGCCCCTCACATAATTCAATGAGAACAATTTATCAAACAATATTATTTTATACTCACAATTTGTCGCCCAACTTCCATGACCTAAAAAAAACTTGTCCATTATAGCATTAAATGAAGACAAAAATTCTACCCTACCACCTAAAAGAATGCCCAATTCTCCTGATTGTTGAATTTGTTTATTGGTCAACCTATCTGTAAGAAAATCATTTAAAAATAAGTACTCATAAAAATTTAAAATAAAAATAATTATTAAAGAAAATATTATTATATTAAGTAAAAAACTTTTATAAATTATAGTTCTTATGTTTTCTTTTCTAATAAACAAAACTATTACTGAATTTAATATATTTAAAATAAAAAATACTCTACTTTCTAAAATTAGTGAGATGATCGATATAGAAACAAAAATTACAAACATTATTATGCTACTGTTGATTATGTTTTTTGTAAAAAGTAAAATAGCTAAAATTGTTACACTTAAAGCAAGGCCACCCATTTTCCAAATAAGAAAAATATCAGTTACATTATTTGTGAGGATAAAAATGATATTAAAAATTGAATAAGCGAACAATAATTCGATTAAATAATTTGTATTTTTGTTATTATTGATATGAAAAAATACAAAAAAAGAAACTCCAAAAAAAAAAATTCTTGCTAGTCCTTTAATATTTTTATCAAATTCCACATGATTAATGTAATTAGAAATTGATTGGACAACAAACCATATAAGTATCAGGTATAATATTTTTCTTTGTAAATTATTTAGAATTATATCTCTATTTATTAAAAAAAAAAATGAAAGACAAAATAATAATATATGAGCAAAATATAATTCACCAATAATATTTAATTTATAAAAAAATGAAAGTGGAATTAAAATTATAATTAATAACTTCATCAAATTTTAGTTTTAGTAATAGCCTTGAAATTCTTAAATGAAATAAATAAAATTATGGTCTCTAAAAATATTATAGAAGTTAAAGCATACTCAATATTTACAAATCTTAATAAAAGATAAAAAATTACAATAGTAAATATAGTAAAAATAAAATAAAATTTAGATAATAAATTGTGATTATTTGTACCAAAAGATATTGATGAAATAAATGTCCATAATAATTCCAAGACACTAGAAATAAAAATTAATATAAATAGTGTGAATGAAAATTCAATATAATTGTCTGTCCAGATTTGAAATATAAAACCACCAAAATAATAAAAAAATAAAGAATACAATAAAGAAATAAAAAGAATTATTTTTATACCTTTATTTGTGTAATCTCTTAAGATATAAAGGCTCTTAGTCTTGTAAAGTAGACCTGATTGATTTTTTAAAGGTATGCTAAAAATAGATGTTATTAAATTTATAAATCTTGAGCTAATACGATGAAATAGAATAATTGCAGTTAATTCCACACTAAGAACACTTGTGATTAAAATAATCAAAAAATCTTGAATCAAATAATTTGAAAAATCTCTTTGAAAAAAACCATTAATTTCTTTTAATTTATTTTTTATAGAAAAATTATTTTTTTTAAATATTTGAATTGTACTATTGAAATTTTTTGATTTTAGTAAAATGTGTAGAATTATGTAAATGACTAGATGTTTTAGGGTAATAATTAATGCCATATAAATAGGAGACATTTTAAATAAAAAAATTAATATATAAATTATCAGAAAAGTTATTAAAGAAATGATACCACTAATATTAAAGGCAATATGTGATTTTTGTATAAATCTAAAGCCACTAAAAAGTGATAATGATTGTTGTGAAACAATAGAAGAAATCATAGAAAAAATAAAAACCAATATCATCTCAATATGGGATAAAGAACTAATCTTAAAAAAATTATTTTCTATAATAAGTATAAATACAAATAAAAATAATACATTTAACAAAAAAATATTTTTTAAAAAGAATCTTGAATAATTGGTAAAAAAAATATTTATTACTTTTTTACTCTTGCTTCGATAATCTATTGCTAATTTATTAGAAAAATAGGAATAATAACCACTTCCAATAAAATTAAAAAAATAAGCAAGACTAAATATCTTTATGTATTCAATAAAAATAGCATCTCCCCAAATATGTAATAAAAAAGGTAAGAAAATAATTTGTTCAAAAATTCTATTAAATAGCAGGAAAAAATTACTCACAACCATTTTGTTCATCTGCTGAATGATATTTTTTTTTATAGCCAAAATACCAGTTTTTATTTTTTCCACCAAATTTTTGGCATTACAACATCTTTTAAAAATTCATCATTTTTAATATCCAATGTATGTGGTAGTTTAATTTTTTTATTATTCTTTAAAATTTTTATTTTATCTTTTCTAAGAAATGTAACTTCAATTATACTAGGAATCTTTATGTTTTCATTTTCAATATTTCGACATGTGTTATTTGGATGAACGTGTACTATATTGAAGTTGTCGTAAATTTTTTCAAAAATACTATTAATCATTTTGTAAAACATTGGATTAAATATTTTATCAAAAAAATGAAATTCTATAACCATACAATTAAATCTTTTTAAGGTTTCAGAGGATTCTCTAATAAGAACATCATATTCACCTCCCTCTATGTCCATTTGTAATAGTAAGTTGTTTTTATTTTTTTTAATTTTATTATTTATCCAGGTATCAAGAGTCATATAATTTTTATCATTTATATTTCCTAGAAACTTTTTATCAAAAAAGGATTTATTATTTTTAAGTGGATTTTTTTTAATACTTGCATCAGCTAAAAAACAAATTATACCATATTTATCAATTAAAAATTTTTCAAATGAAACTTTGTCATCTACACCTGGAGAAAAACAATATTTAACATCTTTTAAAATGTTCGGTATTAAATAGCCACCATCTTTATTGGACCCTATTCTCTGTAAATCTACTGATTTATAATTATTCTTAAATCTTTTAATAAAGTTTTTAACATCTTTTATATTTGTTGATTTCTCAATAATTATATTTTGTTTTAAAAGTTTTTTTTTAATAGTTGAATTAATATTCATTAATAAATTATATTTTATTTTTATATAAACTTTTTAAATTGAAAATTTTTATATAAACTATTTATATATAATTATTTGAGTTAATTTTCTGATGTAATCATTGTGATATAGATTATATTAAAATATGATTAAGGAAATTATTTTTAAAGGTATAAGATTTACAAATTTTTCAAATAAAGACTTTAATAAGATCATTATTAAAAAAGGTTTATTTGTTTTTCCGTCAGGTCCCGGTTTAGCTTCAATTAATGATTCAAGAAAATATCATTTATCTCTTAAAAAATCTGATTTTGTCTTTTTTGATAGTGGTTTTTTTGTTATTTTATTAAGGTATCTTAAGAGAGTTAAGGTACAAAAATTTTCAGGATATTTATTTATTAAGTTTTTTTTAAATTATTTAAAATATAATATAAATAATAAAATCTTACTTGTTGATCCAGATTTAAAAATAGCTAACTTAAATAAAAATCTATTTCATAAAATGGGCATCAAACAAAAAATAAGACATTATGTTGCTCCAATTTATAATCCAAATTCTATAATTGATAAAAATTTATTAAGTATTGTTAATAAATTTAAACCAAAGTATATTTTAATAAACATTGCTGGTAATATTCAGGAAATATTAGGTCTCTATCTAAAAAATAATATGTACAAAAAAAGCACTATAATTTGTACAGGAGCTGCAATTTCTTTTTTTACAAAAGAACAGGCACCTATCAATAATTTTTATGATAAATTATACCTAGGTTGGTTAATCAGGATTATTTTTAAACCAAAAATTTTCTTACCAAGATACATTAGGTCTTTAAAGTTATTTTTTTTGATTTTAAATAATAAAATTAAAGTAATAAATAAATGATAAAAATATCAGTTATTACAATTTCTAAAAATCAAGGTAAGTTTATTGAAAAATGTATACAAAGTGTAATTAATCAAAATTATGAAAATTATGAACATATTATTATAGATGCTAATTCAACAGACAAAACTCATTCAATTTTAGATAAATATAAAAATAAACTTTTAATTAATATTGGTAATGATGAAGGGCCTGCTGACGGTCTTAATAAAGGTTTTTTATTAGCAAAAGGTGAAATATTTTATTTTTTAAATGCTGATGATTTCTTATTACCAATGGCTTTCGATACAGTTTCAAATACATTTACTAACAATAAAGAATTGCAATTATTAATCTGCTGTGGACAAATTGTAGATGGTCATTCAAAAATATTAAATAAAGTTTTTCCAAGTTTTTCTACTGCAAAAGGATATGTAAATGGCACTTGTACTCTATTTCAACAGGGTCTTTTTTTTCATTCAACTTTATACAAAAAAACTTCTGGTTTTAATATTAATAATCACATTAGCTGGGATGGTGAATTGTTTATGAATTTTTTATTAAAAACTGACAGAAAATATATTAAAAGAATAAATTTTGAAGTTGCAGCATTCAGAGTTCACGATAATTCAATATCAACTCAAAAAGAAACATTAGTGAAGAGTAATTATATACAGGGTCAACTATTTAAGAAAATTTATAAAGATAAAATAAGGCAAACGATTTTTTTAAGATATTTTCACTATATAACTCAAATAATTTTAGATCCAGTGTGGTTTTTTTATAAAATTAAAAATAAATTAAAATATAACTTTACGATGAGAAGACTAACAAATCATAAAAAAAATTAATTAATACTTCCTTTTAAAATAATTCTCGATAAATTTGTACCATTCACTGCTTTTTTACCAACAAATCGTGCACCAGCTTTGGTTAAGTGCTTTAAGTCAATACTAAGTAAGTTACCACTTTCATCAGTAATCATAACCTTATTATTTTTTGATATTTTTGATAACAAGGGGATAAAATTTTCTTTTGGGATAAGCATAATTAATTTTTTTTCTTTAATTATTGCTTCATTTATAATGATATTTGACTTATTTATACGTTCTGTTTTTGGAATTCTTGTTAACCAGTTTAAATTATAACCAAAATGTTTGTATCCTACATAGAAAATTTCTTTATTATCTAGATTAACTAATTCAATATTTTCATTTATACACTGCTTTTTATATCCTCCAGATGCAAAAATTATAATATTAGATTTGTTATAAAGATCTTTAAAAATATCATTTTCTAATGATAGTAAACACTCGTTAAAATCATTTCTATAAATTATATCAATATTCTCGTTATCAAAATTTTCTTGGATTACATTAACAAAGTCTCTCGCATAACTATTGCCAACTATAAGAATTTTTAATCTTACGTCATTAGAGAAATTATTTTTTTTTAAATGGTAAACTTTTTCATTATAGGATATATGGCTGATATCTTTATAAGATTTTTTACTCACATGAGGTTCAAATCTACTTGTCATACCCATTGTAATATGTGTGTAAAAACCAAAAGAAATTAATAGTACCGATACAACAAACAAACCTAAAAAAACTTTTTTATGTGTGAATCTATTTTTTATCCTAAATGGCTTTTCAATAAAAATATAACTTATAAAAGAAATAAAGATTGTTAAAATAGTAAGAAAAAACATTAAAAATAAACTTGGTTGATTGACAGAATAAATTCGTGCAAAAGAAAAAATTGGCCAATGCCATAAATATGCTGAATAGCTAATTAGACCCAATTTAACTAATAAACTACTTCTTAAAAATTTATTAATTAAAGTTTCCTCATTGGCATAAATAATAATTAACATAGTACCAATTACTGGGAGAATCCCTACTATTGGAAGATGACTTTTAATGAAATCAAAAAAAAAAACAGGAATTAATATTAACATGATACCCAATGAACTAAGATATTGCTGTAAGTAATGATTATAAACTTTATAATTTTTTTTTTTGATTTGCATTGCAACCAAAGATCCAGCTAAAAGTTCCCAAGCTCTACTGGGCAATAAATAAAAGGATGCATTTTCAGAAAATTTATATGCCAAAAAATTGAAGATAACACTTGATACAAAAATTATTAGTATATTTAAATAGAGTAATTTTTTAAAAAACTTATAAAAAAAAATTAATAAAATAGGGTATAATAAATAAAACTGCTCTTCAACACCAAGACTCCACGTGTGTAATAAAGGTTTAAAATCACTATTTAAAGACCAATAACTGCTAGTAAATAATAATAAGATATTATTTGAAAATAAGGAAGTGGCAACAACAGACTGACCATAGTTTTCAAAAGATTCTGGTATCATCCAATAATATGCAAAAAAACTTGATATAATAATTACAAAATATAATGCTGGGATAATTCTACGTATACGTCGCTCATAAAAACTAATTAAAGAAAATTTATCCATTTCGAGCTCACTAATAATTATGTTAGTGATTAAATAACCACTGATAACAAAAAATATGTCAACTCCTAAAAATCCACCTTTAAATGCAAAGATTTTTAAGTGAAAAATGATGACTAAAAAAATAGAAAGACCCCTCAGTCCATCAATTTCTTTTCTATATTTCATTAATATTTTTTTTAAATTCTATATTTTGTTAATAAATAAATCTTTTTTTTAATTAATTTTTTGGATTTAAATTTAGCTATTTTTTCTTGAAGTTCGTTAATTTTTGCTCCAACTAATACTCTGTACCAATATCCCTGAATAAAATGATAAAAAAATCCAATCTTTCCATCTAAAAAACCTAATAATAAAAAATATCTATAAGTAAAATATAATGATGTTGAAAGTTGATACGGAAGCTTATTGTATACTCTTTCTTTTAAAAATAATTTTAGTTTACTTGAAAAGTTAATTATTTTTTTTGTTTTTTTTCTTTTGTTTGATAAATTATATTTTTGTATAATAACATCAACGGCTTCTCTTGTTGCGTATTTTATGTGTTTGCCAATATAAAGGTCAATATCTTTTGAATTATCATTTACTATATTATTATTAAAATTAACAATCCTGCCACTATAAAGATAAACACTTTCATCCATCCATCTTTCATCTATTTTCCCAAAGCCATACTTCCAGAGTCTTAAAAGCCTCAAATTTTCTCGTCCACCAAATCTAATAAATTTTCCTAAAAATTTTTCTCTTAACCTGAATGTTATACCAGAAATATTTTTATCTAGATTATGAAATTTTTTTTTAATTTCTATTAATAGCTCATTTTCTAAATATTCATCTGCATCTAATCTTAGGACCCATTTATTTGTAGGGTTTATTTTTTTCATGGCCCAATTAAATTGCTTTGAATGGTTAATAAATTTATGTTTAATTATTTTTGCACCCAATGACTTGCAAATTTTAACTGTTTTATCTTTAGAAAATGAGTCGACTACATAAACTTGATTAGATATTTTCTTTGCTGATTGAATTGCAGTTTTAATATTCTTCTCCTCATTATAAGCCAATATTATTGTTACAATCTTATTTTTTAAATTCATAAGTTAAAATAATCTAATTTTTCCCTTTTTTTTATTAGTCGACAGGGATTCCCAGAGTAAACAGTGTATTCGTTATCCAAGTTTTTTGTAACAACCGATCTAGCTCCTACAACACTTCCTTCACTAATAGTCACACCAGGATGAATAAATACTTCAGAACAAATCCATGTTTTTTTTCTGATTAAAATTGGTTTTGTAAATAATTGAAAGTTTTTAGAGTTATAGTCATGTGATCCACAACACAAATAAACACCATCAGATATTACACAAAAATCCTCAATTATAATCTTATCCATATTGTATAATTTTACTCCACTTCCTATTCCAATATAGTTTCCTAATTGTAGATTCCACGGGGCCCATATATTAACTTTTGGATTGATATGACAATGTCTTCCTATTTTTGCTCCAAAAACTCTTAAAATAAATACTCTCCAGCGATGGAATGGTCTTGGGCTTGGTAAAAATAATAGTATATATGTTATGCTCCATATAAATCTCAATATTCTATTCTTCAAATCAAATGATGGCCCAACAAAGGGGTTATTTTTTTTTATTATCAAATTTAATTTATGTTATTATTTTTTTTTAAATATTTTATTAAGTTATTAGCAACTTGGTTAATGTGAAAATTGTTTATGTAACAAGTGTAAGCATTATTACATAATTTTTTATATTTTTTTTTATCTAATTTTATATATGTTTTAAGTCCATAGTAAAAACTGTTAACATTATCATTTGTGATAATGCCAGCAGAATAGTTTTTTATAGTTTTCCAAATATTTACTTTATTTGTAATAATTACTGGTTTTTTACAAGACATAGCCTCAGCTACAGATATTCCAAAATTTTCTTGATGTGAGGGCAAACAAAATATTTCTGCAGCATTGTAAGCATCCCATTTTAATGCTTCATACAGAGGGCCAGTCCAAGTTATAGATTTTCTTATATTTGAATTTACAACCAAATTATTAAGTTTATTAAAAATTTTATCTGTATATGGGCCAACAATTACTAAATGAAATTTAGAATTCAAAGCAAAAATTTTAATAAAGCATTTTATTAAAATATCTATGCCTTTTTTTTCATGAATTCTTCCAAAAAATAAAATTATTCTTTTATTCTTGGTTTCAGGAAACTTTTTAGTAAATAAGTTTTGTTTTCTACTTTTTTTATTAAGATCACCTGCAATACCATATCCTATAACTTTTTCCCTGCAATTAAATGGAGTAAAAGATTTTTTTGCTAATATTCTTTCCTCATCACAAGTATATAAAATTGACTTTGAGTTTTTCAAAATTTTATATTGCAAGAGTTTCCAATAAATATATTTTTTAATATGTTTAAATGGATATTTTTTTTTAAACCAGGGGTCTAACATTCCATGGAGATAAACATAATATGGTACATTTGATTTTTTTGCCACTTTCCAAACAGCATAATTGTGATATTCCCAAATACCTTCTATAATAATTAAATCATACTGTTTTATGTTTTCTCTTAACCAAATCAACATTTTAGGATTATAGCCATAACTAAACAGCTTAGGACCAGTTGCAAAAACTTTTGGTAATCTTTTATCTTTAAGCCATTTAGCTTTCTTGTTATCTGAACATAATATATTTACGTTTATGCCTCTCTTTTTGTAATAGCTATAGAGTAGTTTTACACCCTCTATAGGACCACCTGAGATTGGATTACAAGTACTGATTACATGTAGTATATTCATTAATTATTCTTCAATAAAAATTATTTTTTTATTAACAATATACAAAATTTAAAGCCTTATTTTTTCAAGAAAAAATTCCTTTAATTGTTTTATCTAACTCTATTTTATCATTTTCAGTTTTTTTACTGCTCTCTATTACTTTGATCTTATTTTCTTTAATATCGTTAATGAATACATTGCTAACAATATTTTGCTCTTTAATAACATCATTTATTGAGTTAACTTTTTCAATAAAATTAATTCTTTCATTTTTTA
>TARA_B110000858_G_scaffold93118_1_pt1 | contig 10500 bp, 8 predicted proteins | sample TARA_B110000858 | Tara Oceans TARA_B110000858 (sample SAMEA4398247) | marine metagenome | biome: Polar Biome; feature: [SRF] surface water layer (ENVO:00010504); material: water (ENVO:00002006), including particulate matter (ENVO:01000060) such as... | depth 5 m | reverse complement strand
ATAACACTATATATAATATATTATATGATTTATTTTAGTAAGCTCGCCTTGTATGTAATTGCGTTTAGTTTATCTATATTAATAATGATTTCGCCAATAATACTATATACGACACGCCACCGAACCCGTAATTAAATATACATTATAATAATATCGTATTATAATAATGTATAGAGTTGTAGGCATTTTTATTGTCATATTTATAATTGGTGTGGTTTTTTACTTTACTTGTAGTAGCGCAATGGATATCCAAGTATTTGATAGTGGTCGACCTGGTAAAAACATTTTGTTATTGGGAGGGACTCATGGAAATGAACCGGCTGGAAGATATGTATTATTAATATTACAGAAATTACTAAACAGGGGGATCCATAAGCTAAAATCTGGTAAAATTACAATAATACACAATGTTAATCCGTGTGGATATTATTTTAATAATAGATATTATAACTCCGTTGTGGGTAATATAGATATTAATAGATTATATGGTAAAAATTTTCCAATTAATAATAAAATAGAAAAGCTTGTAAAATTAAATGATATTATTCTGGATTTCCACGAAGGCTGGGGATATATACGACAGAATACTAAATCGGTTGGGTCTTCTATCACATGCTCTAAGATACCTATTAAATACCAAAACGACATTATTAAAAAAATAAACAGCTCCATAACCGAGGATTATAAATTATGGAATATTAATACGCAGAAAAGTGAAATTATGCACAGCCTACGAGACTTCGCAATAGATAACAAAAAGGCATATATGTTAATAGAGACAAGTGGTCAGAATAATATTCAACCATTAGACGTAAGGGTAAGTCAAAATATAACTATTATAACATACATTTTAAAAAAATATCGTATATTATAATCAATAGTAGAATCAATAGTAGAATCAATAGTAGAATCAATAGTAGAATCAACGCCTAAGTTAATTTATCAAGTATTAAATAATTAGTAATCTACAAAATTACCATAGTTGATTATGTGTTATATATTAATTAGTATCCTTCATCACTCGAAGAACTTGAATTTCTTCTTAATAATCTTCTATGAGCTGCTGGGACAACTGCGGATGCCGCAACTGCAGCAGGTGTGCCGTCATATGGTATATTATAATGTTCAGCCACCGGAACAGCGACAGTTTCCGGATCAGCATTGCGTCTGTCTATCGCCGTTAAATTTTCAGTTATTTCTCGGACCATGCGATCCCGCGCCTGCCGCTCCGCGGTGATGGTATAGTGCGCCTGAAACTTCACCAGATGCGGCACCGCCGCCACCACCATCGACCCAACAGAAGCACCAACAGCTTCCGCTATAATAACTGGCGCGGCTAACCCCCCCATGCCGACCGCTAAGAGGATCGCGCTCTCGAGCACCATAGGACCAAGAGCCAACATGCCGCCGGTGGCGGCGGCCATCGCACCAAGCGTCCCCAGGTCGGCCAAATAACGCGCAATAGGTCCACGTATTGCCTCCACCAGCTCTAATTTATCTTGAGCACCAGCAAGGGCAGCCTTAGACCATTTTAATTCATATCTATCTTTAGCGAATTGACTAACTGCTGACCCAGCGGCCCTTAACTGTTGTGTTCTGAGATCTATACGACGGGCGGCAAGGTCAGATGCGGCGGCAGAAGCCCTTTGTGCACCTCGTCTTATATCCCGTGTTTGTTGGGCACCCCATCCTCTTCCAGACGGACTCGATAAAGATTTATTTTTCCATTTTGTCGCGGCCTTTTTAGCGCTAACAACTTTAGTTATACCATCTTGGTCTCCACCAGTCTGGTTTTTAATATTTTTAAGGCGTATGGCTCTTCCTCTTGCTAAAGCGTCTCTTTGTTTTTTTGAAATACTTTTTCTTTTCGGCATTATATATATTATATTGCTAAATTAAATTTGTTAATCTTAATTAATTTAATTATTAATTAAAATTCCTTTATGAATAATAATAGCCACTGGTAAATCATTTACGGTGAATTATATCATTTAGTTAATCTATACAGTGTATTATCATATAGATTAAAGTTTTAAAATATTATCCTATAGATTACAGTTTTAAAATATTATACTTAGTACGCCGGTTAACAATTAATTTATTGCTAATTTAATACTTAAAACGAAAATGAAGTGTATATTTAGATTATGTTTACGAAAACCGGAACTAAAAAGAATAATTATTATAATGTAATATGTCAAAATTGTGGAGATAAAGGTCATCATATAAAAGATTGTATTCACCCAGTGACCAGTTTAGGTATTATATTATATAGATTTATTGGCCCAACAATTCAGTATCTGTCCGTATGTAGAAAAAATACAATAGGGTTTGTAGAGTTTATCAGAGGAAAGTACGCTATAAATGATACTGTATATATACAGCAATTATTTAACGTAATGACTGAACATGAAATAACACTGATTACGGATAAGGAATTTGAATTTTTGTGGGAATTTTTGTGGATGGATAAACAATTTAACAAGGTATCGTCTAAAGTTAAACGGGATTATGACAGTGCATATATGAGATTTATTAAAATTAATACGGGTGGTAACATTAAAAAATTTGTAAAAAATAAACGGAAAAAATATATAGAACAAGAATGGGGATTCCCAAAAGGCCGCCGGAATTACAACGAAAGTAATTATAAAGCGGCCCTTCGTGAGTTTTGCGAAGAAACTAATATACCAATTGGGGATATTAAACTTGGGTCAGAGACAAATGTGTTCGACGAAAAATATACAAGCTATGATAACATCAATTATAGAAATATTTATTATTTAGCAGAATATATTGGATCGGGCAATTTAGGTATAGATTCATCTAAACCGGAGCAATATACTGAAGTAAGTCGAATCGGATTTTTTAATTATGAAAATACTTTATCAAAATTTAGAGATTATGACACTGCTAAAAAAAATATGTTATCTAAAATCAACACATTCATTTTAAAGATATAACTTATTTAACTTATAGAGATTATATATTCTTATAAAAAAAAAAAAATATATAATAATGAACACTGATATAATCAAATTGATTGATAAATTAGGCGATGAACAATTTATACCATCTGTTGATAAACAAACACTATATGATATATATCACAGTGAACATATCACCGAGTTAGATAAATATTCAACGGACGATGGTCAAAAAACTAAATACTTAATATCGCAATTAGACGAAGCTGAAAAACAACTCTATAGTGCCAAAAATCAATTATATAGAAAGGCAATTGAAATAAATATCGATATATTACGCGATTATATCGAACTTATGTTAATTCAAAATATTCCAGATTCTATTTTAGATAGAGACGCATTCAAATATTATCCGGAAATAACTGATTCGGCATTTAATACCAAATTGTTTAATAAACAAGAATTTCAGAATACCTCATTGAAACTTTTAACGAAACACGTTCCAGATACTACAAATTTTAAATTAAGTAATTCGCAAAAATTCGTAAAACATTTTATGTCCGGAAATACTCCATATAATGGGATATTATTATGGCACGAGGTGGGTGTTGGTAAAACATGTGCCGGGATAACAATTGCTGAAAATTATAGAAATAAAATGTTCGCGAATGATAAAAAAATATTAATATTAACTCCGTCGGAAACCTTACAACAGAATTGGAGAGATGAGATTTTTAATATAGAAAAAGAGTTACATAATAAGTCGAGTGATACGCCAGGGCAAGTGCAATGTACGGCTAATACTTACAGTGATGTATTTGCACATCTAACAAATGATAATAAGGATGCTGTAAAGAGAAAATCTAAAAAATTCATAGAACAATACTATCAATTTTGGAGTTATCAAAAATTAGCCAAGAATATAAGTGTATCGCTAAAACAACAGGCGTTTGGTAAATTAAACAATACAAGAGCAACCATCGACTATATTAAGAAAGTGTATTCTAACCGATTAATTATTATGGACGAGATACATGTTACCAGAGAGACCGACGAATCATCTACTCATAAAGACGCTGTTAAATATATAGAACTCATTGCCAGATATGCTGAGAACACCAAGTTTGTTTTATTGACAGCGACACCGATGTATAATATATCAAGTGAGATTGTATGGCTATTGAATATTTTACTATTAAACGACAAAAGAGCGCCCATAAGAACAACCGATATATTCACCGACGACGGGATTAAAATAATAGAAGATCCAGATGATTCAGTAGAAGGAGAATTGTATGTAGAAACGCCACAAATGCGATTAATCAGAGCATCTAGGGGATATGTTTCATATGTAAGAGGCACCAATCCAAATACATTTCCTATAAAATTGGAACCAAATGATAGCGATACATATATCCCCGCGCCTTTATACCATATTCTTGCTGGGCGGATCGTACCAAGTGATGAAGATAAAGTATATTTACCAATTGAAAATATGAAATTTTATAGAAATACCACAAGCCAGTTTCAATGGAATAAAATAAAGAGTATTATACTTTGGGCAGACGGCGACGACACTGTTGAGAAAACTACTGGATTTTCCCAGCGCCAGGCCAGAGCATGTAATATAGTGTTTCCATCGTCCACCGAAGACACCGACGTGGGTGAAATAGCAGACGCGGGATTCGACGGATGTTTTACACTTAAAAGGGCCGTGGGTAAATACACATTTAAAGTCCCTGGGAATTCCAAAAGATTTAAGAATAATAAAAATTTTCTTCATTTAGAGAATATTAGTGTTTATTCCAAAAAAATACATAATATTATACGATCATGTACTTTAAATAAAGGAATTGGGTTTATATTTTCACAATATTTGAAATCGGGAACGACTATAATGGCAATGGCATTAGAACAAAATGGATTTACGCGATATAAAGGAACTCATAATGACGATAATCTTATTGAACCGGGTCTTGATATAGGTGATAAATTTTGTGCGAAGCATTGTAAGTATTATAGAGAACTTACACCAGTTGAACAAAAAACATTTATTCCCGCAAGATATATTTTATTAGATGGCAGTACCCCAAAACCATTATTAAATACGCTAATTAAAGAATGTCGAGGCGAGGGAGAACATCCAAATATAAATGGAGAACATATTAAAATAATAATTGGGTCACGCGTCACCGAACAAGGACTGTCATTACACCGGGTCAGAGAGGTTCATATAATGGACCCATGGTTCCATCTAAATCAAATGGAACAGGCTGTCGGGCGAGCAGTTAGAAATTTTTCACACATGAAACTACCCGAGAATAAGCGTAATGTAACCATATTTTTACACACCGCGTCTCTACCAACAGGCCAATTAGATACTAATAATATAGAAACCCCAGACGAACGTGTTTACAGATTGGCATATAATAAACGCATACATATGGCCAAAATAGAACGCATACTTAAGAAAAACGCAGTCGACTGTCGGTTTAACATGCTCGGTAATATTTATTCTAATAATTTTTACTCTGATGTAGAAGACCATGAAAATCCTCTGGCAAACAGAACTATAATAGATTCTCGTGGAAAGCATAAAGACATCAATTTATATGATACGGACGGCGATAAACAATGTGATTTTGAATCATGTGATTATAAATGTTTTTATGATGGTCAAAATGATACAATTGAACCTCCAAGCGAAATTAACAATTCAGATACATATAGTAGTGAATATGCCATGTATGATATACAGTATGCCGAAGAACATATTAAAGAGTTGTTTACCGAGGAGTTCGCATTTGAAGAAGAGGATATTATCGAAACTGTCCAGGATATTATTACAGGTATTAGTATAGAACATATATATATGGCGTTAGACCATCTAATTCATATGAAAGTAACTGTTTTGGATAAATATAATAGAGAAGGCTATTTAATAAATAGAGGCAAATATTACATATTTCAACCACATTCATTTGAAAATGTAGCTGTTCCAATGTTATATAGATATATAAGTAATTTTTCTGTTCCGGGCGAATACACGTTAAAAGCGTTATCGACCAAAGATACGACAATGTCCGATACCTTGCGAGATATCAGTTCCATTGGGGAAAGATCAGTAGAGATTAACTATAATATAAAATGGGAAGCCATAAAAGCTCATCTTACTAACACGAAAGATGTGGATATACTGAAAATAAATACTATGTTCGTAGTAAAATTGTTAGAAACATCGCCTAATAAGAAATATATAGTAGAAGAACTGTATATTATGTTTATTATCAATCTTCTAGAAACTGGACAAATGTTTGGCAGATCGGATCACCATTCTAATAAGAAAGATATGTTTCCACTTACATCTAAGTATAGGATGAATATACTAAAAGTTATTTTAGAAAAACATCTTAACAGTGTTACATTAGACCAATATGATAATATTGTTTTTAATTATTATAATAAACAACATGGAATAGCGGTAATTTTAAGAGATAGTAATATAAGTGGTGATACCGGTGTAGTCGACGATGTCATAAGAGGATTCCGATTTATAGAATATAGAGAAGGGCTGTATAAAGAATATATATATATATATGACCCTGAAAGTAAAACATTAGTGGACCAGACAAGCGCCTATCGTGCCAGAACACCAACGATTTCTTTCAAAGTATCTGATATAATAGACAATAAGAGTAATATATATGGTTATCCAGGAACAAATGTAGATTACCCCAAAAAAACAGATACTCCACTGGTAGTTGTTATTAAACCCCCCGGTATAACAAAAACATCTAAAAAAACAATGAAGCGCGGTGGTGTATGTGGTACCGTCGCGGGGGCAAGTAATACGAAAACAGACATGCCTGGGTTTATTTACGATATTTTAGAAAAGGCACCAGATATATATAGTAAATTTATAGCCTATCCGGGAAATACGGATATGTATAAAATGTCCCCGAATCCTTCTGACACTCGTAAAATTAAAGACACTATTATTAAAATGACCAAGATGAATCCTGATACCAGATATACTAAAGCTAATATATGTTTAGACATAAGTATACTACTGAGGTATATAGATATATATAGCGATACAACCAGTGCAAGTAATCGGACATACTACAGTTATGAAGAAAGACTACTACATAAAAAGATCGCTACCGAATCGAAGTTATAATATAATAAGAAAAACTTGATTAAAATTATATAAATATTAATTATATTATAATTAATATAATATAATGGATAATAATGTTAAAGGTCTATTTATGCAACAAGCATTTACCGTTCAAGAAACTATTAAATCCGACGAACTTAATAATATTGTAGAAACGGGCGACTATGATAATGAGATAAATGGGATTCTATTAGAAAAAATTAAAAATAAATTGGGTAACCGATGTCATAAATTGGGCTATATAGAGAATGATTCAATTACTATTTTGACAAGATCTATAGGCTCTATTAATACAAGTCACTTTAATGGCGATATACACTATAATATACAAGTTCAGGCAAATATGTGTCAGCCCGCGGAAGGTAACCGAATCATATGTACAGTTGTAGGGGTGAATAAAATTGGAATTTTTGCCGTAGCTGAACCGGTTCAGGTTATAATAGCAACCGCACATCATAATAGCACTAATTTATTTGACAGCGTTGTATCTGGTGATAAATTAATAGTAGAAATTATAAATTATAAATTTAAATTAAATTCAAAAGATATAAAAGTAATTGGTAAATTTATTGAAAAAATCAATTAATTATGTAGATATTAAATATATTTTTTCTCATATATATAATATAATGAAAGGATACGAGCAAATCACCAATCCCTACACTGGACGTAAAGTATCGGTATACGGAAAAATCGGACAATCTATATTAAACGAGTATGTTGACCATTCGCAATCGGGTGGCGACGCCACGCCGCATATGGGCGTTGATGGCAATCGTGGTTCAAACTGTACCATCACTGACAAAATGCGCGCGAGCAACACAAGGGTATCTGCGGACAGACGTGGAGGCCCATCTCCCGCCGGCGACGGAATGGAATCACACGTTGGCATTGAACTTGTAGCTCTTATTGCTGCTTGCGTCCGCCCCAAGTCTACAGGAACCAAGGCTCAGCGCAACGAAGGTTGGGAAAAGGGCGATCCCATGGGACCGTTCTTCCCCGACGAGCTTAATTCACAAAAGATGGCATGCGCCCTCCAAGGATCGATATCCTGTGGCGAGATGAATGCCCGTGCCAAGACCGTCAACAAGACCAAAGATCAGATTCAGTTTGTTGCCACTGCGGGCGCGGGTCAGCTCGCACCCGGTGCCGATGACCCCAACGGAGTCAGTGCTAACCAGAAGCTTTATTTTGAAGACGCCCTTCGCGTCGGCGATGGCTCTGGTTTAATCCATTTCAAAGGACTTAAATTACTGTTCAGAGGACAATTATTTGATTTTATCATGCGTGATAATCTTATTACTTTCCAAATTGAAAAACCGAATGGTGGTGGCACCAAATCCAGTTGCGTCTCGCGCGTAGGCCGCCGCTTAGATGGGGGCATTACATACTCCATCAAGAAGAATGGTTCACTGTCGCTTGATAAAGTAAAATTAGAGCGCTCCTCATGCTGGATGCCGAAGCTCCACTCCAGTAATCCGCTATCGCAGGCATCTATAGGTCATAAGGGATTCAATAGCTTTGCAGACGAGAGGGACGGGCCGGACATTGCAAAACCCCAATAAATATATCGTATTATAAATTTAAAGATTTAAATAATTTTTTAAGTTTATATTAAATGTCATTGCAAGTAAAGCCACAGAATAAAATTTCATATTCGACTAAAAAATTTTTACAAAAAGAAGTACCTAAACTAAGTAAAAATGAATATTATGAAATATTTAACATAATTAAACAAAATACAGATGCGACATATTCTGAGAATTCGACCGGAGTTTATATTAATCTAAAGTATTTAAATCAGATAACTATAGAAAAAATTACGGATTTTATAAAATATACCAAATGTCATAAAGAAACCCGACAAGGGGGCTATATAAAAGACCAGGGCATGTCTAATGATACGAACAGTTATAATACCGTTAAAAACGACTATACACATATGGTGTTAAGTAAAAGAAGTGTCGAAAAGGAATTATCACGATTGCGCGATAAAAAAAATGAATCATTTGTGTTCCAAAATTTTTTAGATAAACTGTCTGTGTCGAATATTAAACAATTTAATAAACCAACCGAATCTGATACTAAAATAATATACCCGCAATTAAAACACTCAAAAATTCAATTTAATGGAGTTAAGGCAAGATTACTTAAAAAATGCCGGGATGCGAATAAGAACTATAATGAACTACCTTTTATACCAAGTGATGATGCGGAATATACGGAATTGTCGAATAATGATGTTTCACCAGTCCATCAGATAGACGAATTTAATACAGACGCGACAATGGATATTGAAAATGATACTATGTCTTTAGACAGTATAACATTTTCCGATACCGAATAATTATAAGTAATATTACAATAGGGTTACTTAGTTACTATTGATTTTACAGGATTCGTGAACAAACATGTCATTTGAAACAAGCGTTTAAATTAGGAAAGTTATAAATCAGTTCTGGTATAATAACTGTAAAATTTATAATAATAATATATTATATAATGCCCTGTATTACATCAGCATTTATTATACAATTATACAATTTTATATACCCAACATGTTGCAGTAATTGGACAAATAATAAAATAGATAATAGTTTATTGGAACATAATACAATAAATGAGTATGGAATATTATTAAAAAAATTCACATTGGCGCATAATTATACAAAACAACTTAAACATGCTAATAATATTAATATACTATTAAATACCTATTATACATCAGAACAACTAGAAGATTCACTAAAAATATATAATGATATAAAAGCTAAAAGGAAACAAAAAATTCACGATCGCCAATCCAATTGGTTTGGTAAATTAAGTCCAATCGTGCATTTATCAGATGATAATGACGAAGTATGGGGCTCGAAGAGACAATATTTATATGGTTATATATGTAGTTATATAATGAATATTAATAATATTACCATATTACCATTTATGTGTTCAGCACTAAATCCTACAGGTGGAATTTGTGGCGCTGGTAATAAAAGTTTATATCGCGGGAATATTAAATCGTCGATTATTATACACTCCTGTGTTCATGATGTATCTGGATATTGCTATAATTATCATAATATCGGGAATGGGTACAATTATTTGAATACAAATTTCGCATTACCGACAAAATATGCGATGAGTTGTCAATTCATGGGTTTATTTAAATGTTGGTACTCATTATTTTCCATTCGACATCGGTCTGCTTGTACCTTTGACTAATTTACACCCTTTGAATTATAACTAATAAATTCCCATTCGGACCCCAAATAGTTTTATCTTAGAACACGTAGTTTTATCTTAGAACACGTAGTTTTATCTTAGACCACGTAGTTTTATCTTAGAACACGTCGTTTAAATTGAAAAGTATAATAAAATTTGATAAATCAATTA
>TARA_B110000858_G_scaffold97552_1_pt1 | contig 10540 bp, 5 predicted proteins | sample TARA_B110000858 | Tara Oceans TARA_B110000858 (sample SAMEA4398247) | marine metagenome | biome: Polar Biome; feature: [SRF] surface water layer (ENVO:00010504); material: water (ENVO:00002006), including particulate matter (ENVO:01000060) such as... | depth 5 m | reverse complement strand
ATTGACAATAGTGATCCTGTTAATCAAAATGAAAAAAGCAAAAAAACCCAAAAAGATTCTTACTCCAAAAAAGAAGTAGAAGTAGACTCTGTTAAAGAAAAATTAGATGTGCTTGGTTACGCAAATACGGCTGGTAGTGGAGTAAATAGTATTGCTGAACAAATCAATAATACCAAAGATAATGAGGGTTTAGGTGGTTTGACTGTATCAAAAGAAGGGAAGGTTGATTATAAAAATACTGTAGTTGATGATAAAAGTAAAAGCGATGAAGCTGAGGTAGGAGCAGGTATAGCGCAGGCAGGATATATTTTTTCTGCCGTTGGTAAATTAAAAGATCTAATGACCAGTTTTTGGAATATTAAATCTGGTAAAGAGGACGTAGATCTTAAAACAGGTACTGATATAGTTACAAACGTATTCGAGATGAGTTCTTCGATAGCTAAATTTGTTGTCTCTACTGGAGAAAACGCTGCAGAGAAACTTGATGGTTTAGGAGGAGTTTTAGGTCCTATTTCTGCAGGTTTGGCAGCTGCAAAGAGTGGTGTAGCTATTTATAACGATCAAAAGTCATTAAATGTTATTGATGGAATTATAGCACTTCAAAATAATGATCAAAAAGCAAGCCCAGAATATGAAAAGATTTTATCTTCTTACAGACAGAAGGTCTCTAGTAAAAGAACCAAAGATATAGTTAATTTTATTTTCGCGATTGCTCATGCGATAAGTTTTGTTTTCCCTCCTGCAATTCCTGTCCTCTCTGGATTAAGGTCTGCTGCAGGATTATTTATGGATGCCTTAGAATTTTTTAATTCAAGAGTAGAAAAAGCAGGGGCCAAAGCTGATGAACGAATTGGAGTAGAAGCTGGAGATCCTAATGATACGGAAGATTTAAATCATTTAAATGCATTAATCACAGAAAAGAAAGAAGATGGCAACTCCGGGAGTGATAGTTCCCCTAACATTAAAGGTATGGTAAATCAGGAGCTTCAATTAAAAGAGGATAGAAAAAAACTAATTAATATGGAAGATAAAGATTCCGAGGTCTATAAACAACAAGAATCAAATATAGAGTCTCAGGATGAAAGTCTAGAAAAACAAATCCAAGAGTTTAATTCTGCGTTTGCTGGTGGATTAACTATTTCAAGGTCAGATCTAAGTGGTCTAGCTAAGATTTTTTTACACACCATGAATTCACTTGTAGATGAAGCTAAAAATAGATTAAGCAATCTGCAATGGGTTAAATCTTTCTTTACTAGTGTTGGGAAAGTAGATTTAAATACGCAATTAAGTAAAGTTTATCCAGATGGGATTCCTGATGAAGTAGAATTCTCAAAGTTAGATGAGATTTCTAAAAATTATGTTTGGGAAAAAACAGATAATGCAATTGCAGACAGTGTTAAAGCAAGGGAATCTGGAAAATTAACTGAGGATAATGCTCACGATAACATTGTGAAACTAATAATGGGTAATAAAGAAAATTATAAAGAAGGAATTAATAATTTAATGGGTATTGATATTACAGATATAGACGATAAAAAAACCAGTGCGATTCTTAAAAAATATTTAAAGACAAATCACAAATAAATGGATATAAAAAATAAGCTAAAAAGCCTTCTTGAAATTAATGAGTTTAAAAGCATTTCATTTCACAATGTAGATAGTCAATTAACAGCGGTTTTTAAAAAGGAAAATGGAAATAAAGTTTTTGATTTAGGCCTTTTTTATACACCACAAGATGATTTAATTATTTTTCAGTTTTATCATCGTTTTGAAAATACTTACCAAAAGCCTGAAATCGATTTTTATGAAGTTATAAACACTTTCAATAGTCAGTCAATTCTTGGAAACCTATTAGTTCAAAATGAAAAAGAAAATTATTTTATATCCTACAAATCAAATTATTTTATTCTCAAAGAAAGTTTTATGAATCATGAAAAAGATTTTGTTTTATTTTTAAAAACATCATTTGAGATGGCAGTATTATTTGAGAAAAGAATAATGAAATAGCTAAGAATAAATTAAAAATTATATTTATCTATAAAGACTATCATCAACTAGTTTAATTGTCTATCAAAAGGAATCCTTTCACGCTTATAATTCTTGACAAAAATTCTCTCTTTATTTGTATTTTTTAATCAAACTCAATTTTTTTAACACCTGGGTCATCTACTTCAATAGATCCTGCCCATGCGCACATAGTTTTACTAGTTTCTAACATAGCTGGGTTTTTGCCGATTTTCACTTTCTTTGATGCAGGATTCCATGGCATAACTGGAATGGGCATGCAAGGTGATGGAATAAATACAGGAACTGGCCCTGCTAATTTCCAATTCATTGGATTTGCAGGTGATGAACACACTCCAAATTTTGGAATATTTAACATTGGTATAATATCCATATTATTGGCCAAGGGTTTTGCCAATTCAGTGGTTGTTCCATTAAAGGGTAGTACCATCATAGGTTTTGGTCCTGCACCAAAAGAACATTTTAATTTTGCACCGCTACATACACATTTTGGCATAATTGGATATTAACTTTTTTGTAGTGGCAATAAAATTAAGTTATTTTAATTAATGAACAAAATTATAAAGTATATCAAGATCTCACATTCATTTAAAAAGTATATTTTATGGATATCTTTGTTTAAGTATTAATTTTCAAATTAATCCGTCGTTGAAAAAGAATTTTGACACTAATTAACCATATTATTTTATACATTTATACATTGATACATATTTTAGAATAGATAATTGTGCAAGAACTTATTAATAAACAAACTGAGCATAAGAAAGCTGATTTAATTCAAGTAAACTCGGAGGAGAATTCTGTTAAATCTTCATCTACTAATGAATTAGATCACCTTCAACTTAAAGCAGATAATAGCATTCAAGTTCAGCAACTTTATCAAATGCAAGAGAAGGCAAATACTAATACTTTAGGTTTGCCTGATAATAATATAAATGAATCAGAAAATATATCGGAACATAATTTAGAAACTGAATTAGATAATAATATTGATGTTAATTTTCAAGATATTAATTCTTCAGAAGGTATTGTTGACCCTACAGTTACCCAGAGGGTACCTTTTCAAAAAGGAGTCTTTGATTTAGATTTGACGACAGATTCAAGCAATGAAACTGAAGATCCTGAAGTTTTAGATCCGACTGAAGCCGAAGATGAAAAAGAAGTAGACAAATCTGATAAAAATGAAATTGAAGGTGAAATTTTTAACACTGGTATAAAATATAAAGGTTCATATCATAGAGAACTTAAGGAAGGTGAAATAGAATTTGAAGGACCTGATGAAATTTTTAAAGCTAAGGCATCTTTAAAAGAAAAAAGTGAAAATTTAATTGAAGTTCATGCTTTGGGGACTGCAACTCTTTCTACTCCAGATTTTAGTGGAACAATGCCATTAATGAGAGTTCCTTTAGGAATACCTGGAGTTTATGCAGCCATAGATCTTGAATATGGAGCTTCTTCAACAGTAATTGGACAGGTTGGATTTAAATTTAACCTCGATAGTAAAAATCTTAGTCCTAGTAAATTTGAAATTGAGAATACAAATATTAATGCCTCAGCTGAGGCGAGTATTGGAGTTTTTGGTGGAGTAGCTGCTGGTGTTCCTGGAGTTGGTGAAGTTTCTATAGGAGGTAAAGGATCAGCAGTAGCAACTCTTGAATCTGAATTAGAATTAGATAACGACATGCATATTTCTGGTAAAATGGAGGGAGCAGCCATTGGGAAGTTGGAAGCAGTAGCGAAAGCCAAATTACTTTGGTATACTAAATCAGCTTCAATAACAATAGTTGAAGGTACTTTAGGTAAGTTTGAAAAAGAATTTGGGCCAATACCACTTTCAGCAGATGGTATTAGAAGTTTAACAAGTATATCTAGTTATAGTTTTACTAGAGACAAAGGCGATAAAGCTTCCGCTAAATCAAAAGCTGAACAAAATTCTGAAGATGATCCAGATGAATAATAAAAGAATTTATAAATTTTGTTATTTATGCCTAGTTTTTAATTTTTAAAAACTCAAAAATATATGTTTAGATTTTCTACTGGATTAAGCCTCTATGGTGGTAACGAAAATGATAAAGGATATCTCATTTATGAAAATATGAGTGAGCATGATTCCTTGTTTACTAATAGTGATTTTTTCCAAAAACACATTTCATCTGTTGGTAAAAGAAAATGGGATGTTAAATTAAAAGGTGTATTAAGGAGTACCCAAAAGCCTCTTGAGGAATCTGTTTTTAATCTTTTTACAAAAGACCTAGATTTATTTAACCCTAGAAATGTTCATCCCGCTTTTGAATTTGGATTTAAAAATGAAATCAAAAGACTTTTCCCCAAAGTAAAATCATCAATAGTTAAAAAATATGAAGATTTTATAACTTTTCTGAGTGAAGATTTTGGTTTGGAACAAGAACTGTCAGCGGATGCTGTTTTAAAAGTTTATTCTGACGACATAGGACCTTGCTTACTAGTTACTTTAAACAATAGTTATATTCTACCTCCAGAACTTCCAACTCTATATTATGCCCCAAAAGAATGGCGAATTATAACCTGGTGGATTAACAATTATTTTTCAGGACCCTATCCAGATGATTCCCATGAAGAAATAATCAAGCTTCTAAAAGGCTCTAAATTTTATTGGGATAAACTTGAAATTAATGATCAATTCAAAAATGAAAAGACTGAAGGACTTGTATATTTTATGATAACAAAATTCATCATTATTTATGAGGCATGGATGTATCAAGATCATGGATCAATACAAGCAAAATCTTTAGAATACTTTATTAATTTAGTTCAAAACAAAGGACATAGACCTTGGAGAAGTCTATACTAGTTATTAAGAACTAAATAAAAACTAATAACAACTATATAATAGTTTTAATAGATAGTGGTTTTACAATTATTTAAAAAGTCTTTATGCATAATCTAAAGTTTGTTTAATTTTTCAAGGATAAATATTTGATATGTTAAGTACTCAAGCCAATAATAAATTGGTAGCCTTTAGGGAAAGATTAATAGATTCAAATTCTAGATCTATTTTTGTTAATGCACACCCAAAAAAAAGTTTAAATAAAATTGACTTTTTAAGTCTAAAAAAAATCAGTTTATTTTCGAATATCAAAGATCTTTTAAATTCATTCCTTTTTGACTCACAATTTAAAATCTCACTAAAACTCGATCCTCACTCGAATTCACAACATCAAAGAAAGTGGACTCATTTATTTCGTAAAAATGAAGAATTTAAAAATGAGTTTAATCTAGATCCTTTAGGTTTTGGATATCCATTACTCTTAATTAAAAACTTTAAAAAAAAACAGTATCAACTTACCCCCATTTTTATTTGGGATGTTTTTTTAAAAGAGTCGAAAATTTCACCATTCAATTTTACTGTTCAACTAAAAAAATCAGAATCATTAGCTATTAATCCTTCTCTTATTCGATATATTAAAACCTATAATACCACAAAAAAAAATATTGATTTTTCTGAATCAATTAATCACAATAAAGGTGATATTTCAAAAGCAATTAATCAGATTTTATTTTATTTAGAAGAGGAATTAATATTGGATGTTCTCTTTGATTCTCCTCTAGTTCCAATTCCAGATAAACTAGATGAAGCTTATATCAATCAGAATAACGTTCTTATAAATAATGGTGTTTTTGGTCTTTACGCTAATTCTAAGGAGCCAATTATTTCAGACTTCACAACCTTAGAAACAAAAAATATTCCGTGTCATTTTACACCTTTAAGAGACACTAACGACACCTATTTTTCTGGGGTAAATCTAGATCATTCTCAACAGCGTATTATTAGATCTTTACAGAAGCGAAATAATACTATTATTCATGGACCTCCTGGAACAGGGAAAAGTAAGACAATTACAGCAGTGATAAATTATGCTTTAAGTAAAGGACAAACCTGTCTACTGGTTTGTGAGAAAAAAACTGCTATGGATGTGATTTTAAGTAATCTAGAAGATCAAGGCTTTTCAGATTTTGTAGTTAAAATAACAGATGTTAAAAAAGATCGAAGAAAAGTTGTCAATAAAGCGCGATCAATTATCGAATTTCATAAAAAAGGAGGGCAATTATTATTTGATTCTAATTCTAATCTAATCTCAGAAAATAATACTCAAATAAGAGATAAATTCAAAAGTGTTTTAGCAACAATCAGTTTAATTACACAAGTCAAAAATAAAATGGGTATCCCTTTATTAGAAAATGGATTGACCTATTCTGATCTAGTCTTGAAAATAAAGAAAATAAATTTAAAAGAGGATACACATTCGCTTGGACTTAACCCTAAAGATTTCAAGTTCAATCTCTCAGAATTTGAACTTATTCAAAAGGATTTGTTTTTTTTAAAAAAACATATTGAGGAGTTTTGCAATCCGTATCAAACGATCTACCCTTTTTTAGATCAAATTTTATTAGAGTCAGCAAAAAAATCTTACTTGAGGGAGACTTCTATCTCTCTTAATGAAGTTTATATTGATGCTATTAAAAAACTTGTTGACCAATGGAAAGTAAAGATTGAAACATTAAGCGCTTTTGAATTGAGGTACTTTAGCTATGTAGAGAGTAATAATGAAGAAATTAAAATTATTTTCACAAAGTTTAAATACTATAAAAGAACAATACTATCAACAGGATTATTTAATTCAAATTTTATTAAGATATTAGAGAGGCTAGAGCCCTTAGATCAACTTGAAAAATTAATAGAGACACTTGTTTTATTAAAAGAAGGTATAAATCAATTTCAAGGGTTTGTTCAATTTCATTCATACCGATTTAAGTTACCTAATCTCAGAGAAAAATGTTTTATTAAAGCATGTGAAATTGAAAATTTTGAAAAAATTTTTGTTCAATGGTATTTGGCTTGTATTATTGAACAAAATTATATTACACATTTAGACTTTAATGGTTTTGAAAAAGGATATTTTGACATTGTAGATGACGTCAAAAGTATTAACCAGTATTATCTTGATTTATCAAAAAATAACTCTTTAAAATCAAGTATTAATGCAATTTCTTCTTTCGGAAAAGAAAGTAGGATAACCATAGAACAATTTTTCGCAAAAAGGAGTACTTCAAAACTCAAAAAAATACCTCTTCATTTAATTAGTAAAGATTCAAGTAAAGTTTTTCAAAAGTTATTCCCTGTTATAATAACAAATCCTAGCTCATGCTCAAATCTTTTTCCGATGGAAAGGGGCCTCTTTGATTTTGTAATTTTTGATGAGTCTAGTCAACTTAGAATTGAAGACACTTATCCGGCACTAATTCGTGGAAAAATATCTGTGGTTTCTGGAGATATTCACCAGTTACCTCCCTCAAATTACTTTTCCAACCAAGATCAGTTTTTAGAGAAGAACTCTTCCAATTCCTTAATACAACCAAAAAATGAAGTAACCTCTTTATTAGATGTTAGCATAGCTTCTTCTTTTGACGAACATTATCTTGATATTCATTACCGCTCTATGCATCCTGATTTAATTCAATTTTCAAATTATGCATTTTATCAAAAACGACTTATTCCTCTACCACCAAAAACAGATTATTGTCCCATCGAATTCATATCAGTTAATGGAATATTTAATAATCGATTAAATCTTAAAGAAGCTGAAGCTATTGTAAATTATCTTGCTGATGTTGTTTCACCACAAGAAAGTATAGGTGTGGCTACCTTTAGTTTATCTCAACAAGATAAAATATTAGATTTAATTGCAGACAGATCCTTATTGGATTCTGATTTTAGAGCAAAGATGGTAGCCTTCAAAAAGAATGGCTTTTTTGTAAAAAACATTGAAAACATTCAAGGTGAGGAACGTAATTTAATTTTAATAAGTAGTACATATGGGCCAAGTAATAATGGAAGTTTCAAGCAATTATTTGGTCCTTTGAACACAAAAACTAGAGGACATAGGCTTTTGAATGTAATCATTACTCGTGCAATTAAAAAAATGGTTATTTTCACTTCTATTCCTTTTTCATTTTATCAAGGATATAAAATTTTAATCAAAGAAAATGGAGCAATAGGGAAAGGAGTTTTTTACGCTTTTTTAGCCTATGCTAAAGCTGTTTCTGAAAAAAACATCACACAACAGAATCAAGTATTAGACGTACTTTATAGTGCAGTTTCTAGAACCCCCGATAAAGGAATTTTTCAAAGAGATTTAGTAGTTAATTTTTCTGTTCATTTAAGGAATGAAATAAGAGCTAAGTATGGTAAAAAAATTAAATTTTTGAATTACTATTCTTTAGGAGGTTTGGTCTATGAAATCATGTTTACTTTTAAAAAGAATGAAACACTACTAATAGATATTAATGGTAAACAAACCAAAGAAAGTTTTGAAGATTATCTCTTTGACATACATAGATGTAAAGTAGCTCTTGATTCAGGCCATCAATATTATCGATTATGGCTTTCAAATTATTATAATAATCCAAGTCAAGAAATTCAAAATATTCTAAACTTTATTATAGTTTCAAAAGGAGTTAAAAAGTAGGGCTTAAAAATCATATAACACACTGAATATAAAGTTTCGAAGCATTTGAGGTACATATATTACATATTTATTTTGACTTGTAGATGAGTAGTAATTTTCATAACTCATACTCGCTGGACGGTCTATTAATCCAATTATACTTCCAGCCTGAGCTGGGCCTGGATGATAAAATTTTTCATTAAGAATATTACGTACTTGAAGTCCTAACCGAACGCCACTTAAAGATTTTAGGCTAAACATTATGTTTCCATTGACAAGAAAGTATTCAGGAATTGAAGCATTATTAAATTGAAATTTACCTTGTGAATTAATATTCTCCGAATCATTGTATTGATCAAGCCCAGTTAAAATACCAGGGTTTGTAGGTGCGGTAGTTCCGAAACCAACCATTTTTTCACCAACATAATTAGCTCTAATATTTATTGTTGCAAAAATATATTTAGAATCAAAGGTTTTCGTTATTCCTGCGTTTGCTTTATACTTAGCAATATCTGCAATTTGAGTATTTAAAATTGGACTTTCGGAATTTGAATTGACAAGCCCTAAATCATAACCAGGAAAACTAGAAGCGATTTGATTGATGTCCTTTTCGTTTGTTTTTAACCCATTAGTAAAAGTGGCATTTGCGAAAAGTCGAAAGCTATTATAGTTAACTCCAATTTGTCCAAAAATACCTGATATATCATATTCGCCAATATTTACATGGATGTCTTTTCCAGCATATCTTCCTGTCTTTATTGGAAGCCTTTTAGATGAAATAGCATCTTCTATGCGATGAACAAATCCAGTAACGTTCCAATTAAATAATTTACCATAATTAGAAACTGATAAATCTATATATTGAATTCTTTCGGGTCTTACTCTTGGATTCGGTATTCGATTTGCTCCAGTAGAATATTTTGTCCAAAGTGATGGAGCTTGATACCCTTTTGCGGCATTTGCTTTAACGGTAATATTTTTATTTACATTCAAAGCAATTCCTAGGCGAGGTAAGAGGTCAGAAAAGCCACTTTTTTGGTCTGAGTTAAAACGTACTCTTTGGTTGTCATAACGCAGCCCACCAGTTATGTAAAGGCGATCTTTTGAAATTTGATAACTGGCTTGTATAAAAGCGCCAAAATCATAAACCACATAAATATTTGATCCTTCCATTTGATTATAGGCAGTTCCTTTAGATTGTGCATTTCCAAAATAATCATCGTTTACTTCATCATTTTCTTCTAGATTATAGTAAGATGCCTCATATTCTTCACCTGATTCGTAGTCTCTCCAGTTAAAGTCAAATGCTGATAGGTAGTCCCCTTGTGCAGCTGTAACTCTATATTCTAATCCTGACATAGCAGACAATCGTTCATTGTCATAAAATAGACGTAATTCATTTCGCCCTTGTGTTCCTTGATAAAAATAAGATTTGTTTCTCCAGCCATGACCAATTTCAGGAAAAGATTGACTTCCATTAAGACTCACTTCTTTGACTAGATAGTTTGTGTCTAAAAGTGATGAATAATTAACAATATGTTTGGGTTCATAACCCATATTTGGGTTTCCAAAGGGAATAAAATTGACTTTTTTTGTTTCATCTCCTAAACGGTGATGCTTAAAGGTAGATAAAAAAGAGAGCGTGATGTTTTCATTGATGTTAGTATCATATTTAAGATAGGCTGTTTTGTTTTCGGGACTCCAGATAGATCCATTTATAGAGGGTGCCATATCTAAATCATGATAATTACCAAAGCCTTCTTTCCGTTTCCACATTCTAAAACCAAAAATAAATTTATCATAAGATAGTTTTGCCCCAACAAAATAATTCATAGTGGTATTTGAGTAAGACACATTTCGCCCATTCACTTTTGAAGTATAGGCGAGTTGATCTAATGCTTTTGCATGCGCTATTCCTTGAGAACTTAGTGAAAGAGTTTCTGAAGAATCATTTTGAGAAATATCAATAAACGGATGATCTCGTAATATATTATTTTCAGTAAGGTATTGATCAATCTCATCTGAGGATC
>TARA_B110000858_G_scaffold77203_1_pt1 | contig 10550 bp, 6 predicted proteins | sample TARA_B110000858 | Tara Oceans TARA_B110000858 (sample SAMEA4398247) | marine metagenome | biome: Polar Biome; feature: [SRF] surface water layer (ENVO:00010504); material: water (ENVO:00002006), including particulate matter (ENVO:01000060) such as... | depth 5 m | reverse complement strand
AAACTGGCAGCATATGCAGCTATTGCATACGGCGCTTGGGCAATTTATAGTAAAGAAGATTAAGCAATGGCGAGAGAGTACGCACTAACAGCCGAAACGTCTGATAACGCTAGAGAAGTATCTGAAGGTGTTAATAAAGACCAATATAATGTAACAATTACAAAAGTAGAAACTGGCCAAGTTATTCAAATACTTGATGTTGTAAGTTACTATGACAGAGACCAGTGGTGCAAATCTGTATTTGAAAATGCAAAAGTAGGATTAGATCATGAAGACGGTCCTAGTTGTTGTTATGTTAATGCAAGTTACGTAACCTAAAGTTTACTAATATCTAAATCACTACTAGCAGGCATATCCCATATATGCTTTCTTTCAACACCTTTACGTTGAGCAAAACTTTTTACATCACATTGTGAGCAAACATGAAAGTAGTTGTTATTCAATCGCTTAGGATCCATACTACCTCTTGCTCTTATAAACTCCTCGTCACAACTATCACATCTAAGGCTAACATATGTACGCTCTCTAGTATACACATGTTTACTACCTAATTTAGACTTACGAGTGTGCCGGGTTCGTTTCTTAAATTCTTTAATGAACATAACTATATTTAACATTAAGATTATAAAACGATACGATAAATAACTGTAATAAGGAGATTCGATGTCAATTTGTACACTAACAGAAGCGGCTAAACAGCAAATCAATACTATTTGTAAAGAAAATAACGTATTTGGAGTTACTTTAAATATGAAGGGAGGCGGTTGTGCTGGGTTTGAATATGATTGGGGTACAATGAATGATTCCTGTGATATTGAAGAAGGTAGTGAACTTATAGCAACTGAGCAGGGCAATAATTTTATTATTGGTCCGCATAGTATAATGTTCATGGTAGGAACTGTTGTAGATTACAAAAAGGATATTATGGGATCAATGTTTGATATACAAAATCCAAATGCCCATTCAAGTTGTGGATGCGGAGTAAGTGTAAACTTTGATATGGACAAATTAGCAATACCAAACGATATGGACAAATTAGCAATACCACTTGAGATGGAGCAATAAATGGCAAAACAAGATGTAAATATTGGTGTAGAAGGTAACGACGGCACCGGTGATAGTATTAGAGAATCGTTTCGTAAAGTAAACGAAAACTTCCAAGAACTTTATGCAGTATTTGGAGTAGGTGGGCAAATATCATTTACTACACTAGGAGATACTCCAGAGACTCTTGAAGCAGGGAAAATTATTACAACTAATAGTGCAGGAAATGCAATTAGGTATAGTACAATTGGAAGTGACTCAGATTTAGATGCATCATCAGATGATAGTATTAGTGTAGATGTTGTTAGTGTTCCAGGTAAGATTATTTTATCAACTGCATTTAGTGCTTTGGTAGACGACAATGTTAATCCTACACTAGGTAGTCATTTAGATGCAGCCAACTTTGGTATTGCAGGTGTTCAAATTAGTGACAGTGCAGCAACAGCTATTAATTCACAGCCAGGTAGATCGACTTCATACACAATTGATGATCTAGTAATTACAAAAGGCTACGGTGATAGACGTTATATTACTAGTGGCTTACCTATAAGAATTGCTGCTGAGCCAGCAAACCAAGACGGGTATGCAAAAACAATTACAAGTTATGTAGATGGTAATCTGTTTATCTCAGGTCACGGATATGACAGTGGTGCTAATGGTACAGCATTTATTTTCCAAGCAGAAGACACTGATCCAACTGGAATTACTAGTGGATCAACATATTATATTAGATATATAAACGACGACCAAATTGGTTTATATGCAACAGCAAGCCAGGCGCAAACAGAAAGTGCAACCGAAGCATCAAATAATAAAATTAGTGTAAGTGGTACTATTGCAGCTGACGATACACATACAATTACTGATGCAGCATTTGATAGTACACTTGAAGGTAACTTCTTAAAAGATGTAGGTATGCCGCGCGATGCTATTGTAAGACGTCAAGGCGACACAATGGAAGGTGCTCTAACATTGTTTGATCATCCCGGTGATCTAGCAGGTGATGGTACACCAAACGGAGACGCAGATTTACAAGCTGCAACAAAATATTATGTTGACAATACAGCATACAGTTCACCTGAAGTTTTATTTGTAAGCACAGCAGGCGATGATAGTATGCAAGGTGTTCCACCAGGTAAAGAAGGAACTGCTAACGTTTATGCATACAGAACAATTAATGCAGCCGCTAGACGTGCAGCAGAATTAATTAAAACAGCTCCTGAAGAACCAGGACCATATTTTCAAACACTACAGCATAGTACAAATACTGATAGTACAATTATTACAGCAGGGGTAGAAAATCCTGTAAACTCAATTACAAGTTCTACGCTACGATTAAATAAAGCATATATTGTTGCTGAAGTTTCTAATTATATTAGATACACATATCCAACTTATACTTACAATGTAGCAACATGCGAACGTGACCTAGGATTAATTGTTGATAGTTTAAGATTAGATGCAGAACGAGGAAACAATGCTAACTATCTTTCAAGAACAGCCGGCGAACGATATTACTCAAGTGTAAGTGGACGTATTGCAATTACATCACAAAAATTGCAAACTGATGATAGTTTTAGATTCCTAAGCGAAATTATATCAAGTGCAATTTTACAAAATAAATTATTGGGTGAAAAAGCAATACAAAGTATTGTTAAGAAATTAGGAGACACACCGTCACTTGTTACAACTACTACAACACACGGATTGAAAAACGGAAACATTGTAGAGTTTGATAATATTGCAGGTATGACTGAGATAGAAGGTCAGTTTGCATTTGTAAAAGTTATTGATACAACTAGTTTCGAATTATTCGCAGATGCAGAACTAATTACATCATTTGATAACAGTGCTTATACACCTTTTGTAAGTGGTGACATTGGTTTACGCTACCAAACTAAATTCCAACAGGATACAACACAAGCTGCTGTATGGGACGGTGGATCAGGCGGTGCTGAACCTAATGGTGCAAGCTCTATAAGCAATAATGTTAGTTTAATAAGAACTATTATTTCAAATGGCATTGAAGCAGGTGCAGATGTAGCATTTGGTAACAGATATGAAATTACGATGGTTAATGGTACTAACGGACAGTTAGATCAAACAGATCCTGACAACGTTGATGCAATACCTGGTAAAGTATTACGAGGTAAACGCTCAGGTGCTATTGGTAGAATTATTACATCAATACAAGACACAAATTCAACTGACTTTTATCTACAACTTTTAGAACCTAAAAACTTTGAAGCAGGTGAAGAAATTGAAATGGGTAACTTTGTTAAGAAAAAACAAATTACTATTAAAGTTGAGTCGGGACAATACGAAGAAGACTATCCAATTAAACTTACTAAAAACGTTTCATTAAAAGGCGACGAATTTAGACGAGTAATTATACGTCCTAAAGAACGTATATCACAAAGTGTATACGCTAACACATATTTTTATAGAGATAAAGAATTTGACGGCTTAACGCTTACTACAACCGGTACTCCGTTTATAAACCAAACTGGTGTTGAACAAGGGTTCTTTGGTTATCATTATTTGAAAGATAATACAAAGGAAACAAATGTAGGTGGCTCAGTAACTAACTTAGGAAAGTATTCAAAAGCATCATCTATAGTCGATGAGAACAAAGAGTTTATACAAGACGAAGTAATATATTTTATTAATACAACATATCCGTCATTAGTTTACAATGAAACAAAGTGTCGTAGAGATACAGGAATAATTGTTGACGGTATTGTAAAAGATTTAAATAATGGCGGAAAAGAATTTGCGTTAGAAAACCAAGGTGAATATTATACTGGTGCAGTAAGCGGACAAGAAACAGAAACAGCTGCAGCAATTAATTATATTAGTACACTAACAGCACAATTACTTGTAGGAACAGCACCTACTAAAAATGCAGGTACTAACTTTGATCCAAATATTTCACAAGGTAAAGCTGAAACAGATTGGGCAGCTGATGTTACATATAAACAAGGTAACTTTGTTAAAAAAGGCACATTATATTATAGATCATTAAAAAATCATGTATCTGCAGCAAGTGATGAAGATACTGATATACTATCAGCAACATACCAACAGCTTACTGACACAACACAATGGATACAAGTAACAAGTAGTGTTACAGTAGTTGGACAACTTGTTGATGTAGTAGCGTTTGCATTTGATTCAGACTATAATCCACCTAAACGTAATGACGAGATGGATGTGTTTATGATGGACGATGCCACTATTGTTCGTAATTGTACAGTTCAAGGTCACGGCGGCTTTATGTGTGTTCTTGATCCAACAGGACAAATTTTAACTAAATCACCATATATTCAAACAGCATCAAGTTTTGCAAAAAGTGAAAACAAAAAAGCGTTTAGAGGTGGTATGTATGTTGATGCGTTTGCAGGAAACATTCCAATGCGAGTACAAGGCAACAGTGGTAACTATACTGATGCCAATGGAAGTATTGCTCTAAATGCATTTACACTTTATGTAGAATCACAAGACGTTGGTGGTCAAGGTCAAGGACTAAAATTAAGATTGCCAGAACTTCCAGCACCATTCTATTACAAAGGTCAGCGTTTCCAAGTTAATGCTATTTCAAATTATGATAGTGGATTAGGTAGAGCAGTAATTTACTTAGATCCAGGTTCTAACAGTAGTAATGGTTGGAACTTTACTGGAACTGATTTAATTAACGCAGTTGGTCATGACGAAAATGATTACAACCAAGATATATTCTTACAAACTGCTGGTAATAGATCAATACTAGGAAACGACTTTACACAAATTAACGACTTAGGTTACGGACTTGTAACTACAAACGGTGCGTTCTCAGAGATGGTTAGTATGTTTACATACTACTGTCATGCAGCGTACTATGCAAGTAACGGTTCAGAAATACGTTCGCTTAACGGTTCAAACGGTTATGGTAACTTTGGCTTAGTTGCTGAAGGAGCTGATCCAAACGAGATTCCAGATCAGGTTACTACACTAAGAAATATGACACAACCTGTTAAAGCATTTACACATGGTGGCTTAACAAACGCATCCGGTGATACTGTATTAACATTGTACGACTTTAAACAAGAGCCAATGAAAAATGCTTATGTTACAATTAACCACGGCGGTGCAACAGGTTCGCTTAACTATAAAATTACAAATGTACAAAACTTATCAGACTCAAATGCAGACGGCGTTGACGGAGATACAGGATCGATTGTAGCAACAGGTATTGAAACTATTGATAATTCTAGTATAACTGGAACTCCAGGTAGTGACGGGGTTTATGCTGCTGTTGCACAAAAATCAACAACTGGCAGTGGTGTAGGTGCTACATTTACAATTACTGTTGTATCAGGTGCGGCCACAGCAGTTGTATCTAATGTTGGTAACGGATATGCAGCAGGAAATACTGTTACTGTAGATGGTGGAGATATAGGCGGGGTAGCTAGTACTAATGATATAACTATTCCAATAACAGCAGTTTATCAAACTACAGCAGGTACATTCAGTAACAGAGTCTATCGTTTAAGTATTCAAGAAGCAGGATCTAACACAGACTTCTTTCCAGACTTGCAAGGTAATGTAACACATGATACATTAGTAGAATACAGACAAGGTGAAAACTTTATCTTTGACAGTGTTGATACTCCTAATATTAGTGAACGTCCAAGCACTGCTATCAACTTTGATGAAAGTGATACTACAACATATAGAAGTACAGGCTTTACACAAAAAGATGATCAAAACCAAGACTTACAAGCAGATGAAACGAAAGTTACATTTGATGCAGACTTTAAATATGTAACTCCAACTATTGATTACTTGAACATAGGAACAAGTGCTCCAACTGGTGGCGGAACATTAGGTAATGCAGTATCTGATACATTCTTAGCAGTTAAACAATTAGATAGTATTAGTGCAACTAGAATTATACAAGATTCAACAAACTCAGCAACTCAAGTAATACGTAACCCTGGTGATGCAGGCTATGCCGGAGGTATGGTTTTCGCATACGGAGGAAGAGTATTACAAGTTATTGATTACGATGCAATTACTAAAGGAAGTATTACTGCAATAACAGCAGCTAATCCTGTAGTAGTTACTAGTGCAAGTCACAACCTATCAAACGGTGATAGAGTAGAGTTTGAAAATATAGGTGGAATGACACAACTTAACGGTAAAAATCATTACGTTAATAATGTTACTACAGACACTTATGAATTATATACAGACTCAGCATTAACTGGAACATTAAACGGTACTGCATTTACAGCTTACACTAGCGGAGGTCGTTGGATTGACTTCACAAGTGTTTGGTATATTGAAACACAAACTGTTGCAAGTACAGATGTAAACGGATCAGGAGCAGCAGGTATTAGATTAGTACCTACAGTTGAACGTGATATATTCTGCGGATTACCTGCAGGGGCAACAGCTGAAATTACAGTTGCTATATCGTTACTTAGAGCAACAGGACATGACTTTACAGAAATTGGTACTGGCGGATTCAACACAAGTAACTATCCAAATGTATTGCTTGGTGAACCAATTGGTGGATCAAATGCTAAAGCGCCAGCATATCAAGATGCTGATAATGCAAGTAAAGCACAAGTTTGGGAACGTAGAAAAGGTAGAGTATTCTTTATCAGTAGTGACAATGATGGATTCTTCCGTGTAGGTAAGTATTTTGTTGTTGATCAATCAACTGGTAGTATTACATTTGCAGGTGACGTTGGTATTTCAAGAGCAGCATCATTAGGATTTAAAGATGGTGTTACTATTGATGAATTTTCAAATGATGAATTGTTTACTGACTTGTCTGATACAGCAGTGCCAACTGAAAAAGCAGTTGCAAGTTATGTAAGTAGACGTTTAGGACATGACGGTACAGCACAACTAACTGGTACAGCTAGATTTGCTCCAGGGTTCTTAGCATTAGATGGTTCAACACCTTTAGAAGCTAACTTAAATGCAAATAGTAAGCAAATTAAAAACTTACTAGATCCAACAGATGACAACGATGCAACAACAAAAGACTTTGTTAGCCAAGCAGTTAGCAACTACGATGAATTAGATGATTTAAGAAACGTAACAATACACACAGTTACAACTCCAAATAAGAGTAAACAAATACTTGCCCCTACAGGATCTCAGCGTTTAGTAGTTGAGCCAGAATCGCCAGGACTGTTTACAATTGGAGGAACTATTACTGACGGTACAGCACAAGGTAATGTTGTAGCACTTGAATCTAGATTTGATAAAGTTCTTAATCAGAACATAAGAATTGTTACTTACAACCTAACAACAGTAGGAGACTTTAGTACTACAGCAAGTCCAATTAATAACGGAGTTGTAGGATCACCAGGTGCAACAACAGCCAATGTACTTGAGAATCCAGTAGATGAAGTTACAAACGCAGTTGAAGCAACAACAAGTGATATTAATATTACAGTAAACAGATTAGCATCAAGTACTGAAATTGATCTACAACTTGAAGCACAATCTATTATTAACAGCGATGTAAATGACGATGCTAACATTGCACAAAATAAAATAATGATGAATCGTGCAGGCACACTTGCTAACAGTACAGGATTACTAGGAGTCGATGGTGATGGTACTAATGGCAGAACAGGACAAACATCAAGAGGCCTTGCTGCATTTGAAGATGAAAGTTTTGCAGAAGATATTGAAATAACTATTCAAGGTGGAACACTTACATTAATTACAGGTGATACACTTACACAAGGAACAAACACTGGTGTTGTTGTAAATGATGTTACAGCCAGCACAACTGCTCTTATTAGAACAGGTGATACTTGGGTAGCTGATGCAACTATACTTTCAAGATCAACATTTAACAATACAACTGGTGTTACAGCAGCTCCTGCAAGTTTAGGAACTGTATTTGTACAAAGTATTAAACGCACAGGTTATATAAGTTTACGTGATCGCGGAGTCGATTATGCAAAACTTCCAGAGCTTACAACTGACACAGTAATTGGTAGACAACAACCAAGTACAGGTAGAGCAGAAAGTGTAACATTTGCACAAGTTATTGATCAAGGATTAGGTTTAGCAGACGGAGACTTTAGTGCTGTGCTACCTTACTTCTCAAGTGGATCTATTGTAGGTGACCCAGGACAATTATTAGTTAAAACTGGAACAGGTGCATATAGTACAAGTGAAGTAAGTTATGAAAACGAAAACACAAGTATTGCAAAACGTAGAAATGATGGTAGTATACAAGCAACATCGTTTATTGTAGGCGGTACAGCAAGTAACGTAATACTAAGTGAAAACTTAGGCACACTATCGTTTAAGACACCCGGACAAGGTACTATCCTAACAGCAAGTGGTTCAAGTAAACCTACTATTAACACAGGCGGAAATATTAAAGTTGGTGAGATGAGTGTTGCACCAACCGAAAGTACAATACATGCTAACAGTGCATATGGTTCAGTAGGTGGTGCAGGTACAACAGAAGAAACTAGTGCTATAGCAACTCGTTGGTTGTATACATCATTTATTGAAGCACCAAACGAAAAAAATGCAACTGGTACAGGTATTGGACTAGGAACAAACACTGGATTCGGTGAAGGCGGTGCAGATGTTATTACTTTTGTTACAAGCGGAACTGTAGAAGCAAAAGTTACTGGAACTGGTATTGAAACTGATGCTATCACAAGCATAAGTGATAACACTGATTTAACACTAACTGCAAACGGAACTGGAAGTGTTTACGTTAACGATACACTCAAACTAAGTGGCAATATTACAAAAGGTACAGGTACAATAACAGTACCTAATAATACTACAGGTACTATGGTCCTAAGCGTAAGTGATACCACAGGACAAACAGGTGTAAACCAAACTTTAAGTGCAACTGGTAATATTAGTGCAACAGTTGACGGATTAGGTACATCAAGCAATGTTCAATTTGGTCAAGTAACAACAACAACTATTACAACAGGTGCAGCAGCAACAGCAGGTAGCTTTACAGGTAACTGGAGTTTAACAACTGGATCACGTATGCAAGCAACATACGCTGACTTAGCTGAGTACTATGAAGGTGATGTAGAATACGCAGTTGGAACAGTTCTTGTATTTGGTGGTGACAAAGATGTTACACAAAGTACTGAACATCGTACAACAAGAGTAGCTGGTGTAGTAAGTGATCAAAGTGCTTATACTATGAACGAAGGATGTCCAGGTATTAAAACACTTACAGCATTACAAGGTAAAGTTCCTGTAAATGTAATTGGAAAAGTTGACAAAGGTGATATGTTGGTTGCAAGCGCAATACCAGGATATGCAGTTGTTGACAATGATCCTAAAGTAGGAAGTGTAATTGGTAAAGCAATTGGTACTAAAGATACAACAGAAAAAGGAACAGTTGAAGCAGTAGTAGGTAGAGTATAATGTCTGACAATAACGTAAGTAACATTAAAAATAAACCAGTTGTTCAAACTGATGATCGCACAGGACAAACTTTTACATTTTATCCGAACGGAAACGGAGCACCAATGATAAGCATGGAACCAAAGCAAATAAATACAGTAAGCGAGGAAAACAATGGCAAATAGATATCCATTAGTTGTTGACACAACCAACGGCAACAAAATTAGAGAAATACCAAATGGTGATAATCTACAACTTACTGGTAACAGTGTTATTGGTGTTGTAGACGTAACAGCAAGTGGAACAGTAAGCGCAAACGAAATTAATGCAACTAGTATTAAAAAGGGCGGAACTGAATTAGCAACAGTAGCAGTTACAGGTGCATTTTCAGATATAACAGGTGGTCCAACACAATTAAGTGACTTAACAGATGATTTGAATGTATTAGTTCCAGGAGACAATGTTGGCACACTTACAAATAATGTAGGTTACCTAACAACAGTAGCATTTACAGATTTAACAGCAACGCCAACAACACTAGCAGGATACGGAATAACAGATGCCGCAACAACAGCACAAGGCGGATTAGCAGCAACAGCAGTACAACCAGGTGCTAGTGTAAGTGTGCTTGTAAACGATGCAGGCTATTTAACATTATCTGATATACAAAATGGCGCAGTTACAATAGATGTAAACAACACTGGTGATTTAATTGGTAGTGTATTTGGCGACGATTCAACTATACTTGTAGATAGTATATTGTCAGCTGTAAATTTAGATGGTACTATTAGAGGAAATATTAAACCTGCGGCAGGAACATTATATGACATAGGCGGCTCAGGAAAACAATTTAAAGATTTATATTTAAGTGGCAAAGCAAACGCAACTATTGTAGCAACAACAGCAACACCACCGACAGCAAATAGTGATCCTGGTGATACCGGCGAAATAAGATATGACGACAACTACTTGTATATAAAAACAGCATCTGGTTGGAAACGAACAGCATTAATCGGAATAGTTTAACGGAGATAACAAATGGCAATAAGTAGAATAAATGTAGGAACACTAGCAAACGATGGAACAGGTGATGACCTAAGACA
>TARA_B110000858_G_scaffold32979_1_pt1 | contig 10563 bp, 10 predicted proteins | sample TARA_B110000858 | Tara Oceans TARA_B110000858 (sample SAMEA4398247) | marine metagenome | biome: Polar Biome; feature: [SRF] surface water layer (ENVO:00010504); material: water (ENVO:00002006), including particulate matter (ENVO:01000060) such as... | depth 5 m | reverse complement strand
CAAAATATACCTGCAATTTTAGTTCTAGAAGGTGATAGAATTTATGGCAAGACAAATAAAGGAAGACCTCTTTATAGATGTATCCCAGATGATAGAAGAATTCCTGAATTTTTGGTACCTTATACGATGAAATCAAGTTTTAACAAGAAAAAATATAATAAATATGTGGTGTTTAAATTTAATAATTGGAATGAAAAACATCCTGAAGGGCGACTAGTAAATGTTCTGGGTTGCGTGACAATGCTGGATAATTTTTATGAATATCAACTTTATTGTAAAGGTTTATATGCTTCTATTCAAGATTTTACGAAAAAAACCATGCGAGAACTCAAGTTAAAATCCGAAGATTATTTTATTGATAAAATGATGAATGAATACAATGTGGAAGATCGTAGAAATTTCGATATAATATCGATTGATCCAGTAGGATCGAAGGATTTTGACGATGCTTTTGGATTACAAAAAGTCAACGAAAACACAATAAAATTAAGTATATATATTTCGAATGTATCATTCTGGATGAATGCATTGGATTTATGGGAATCATTTTCTCAAAGAATTTCTACGATCTATCTGCCAGATAGAAAACGACCCATGTTACCAACAATTTTATCAGATGCGCTATGTAGTTTACAGGAAAATAGGACACGTTTTGCATTTACTATGGATGTATTAATTAATACTGATAATAATAATATAGAAAAAATAAATTATGTTAATACATCTATTATTGTCAACCGAAATTTATGCTATGAAACAAATGAAATGTTAACGAATCCGATTTACCAACAAACTCTTAAATTAGTTAAAAAATTAAACAATAAGAAAAAATATACAGATCGTATTGAAAATGGGCATGACCTTGTAGCATATTTAATGATTTTAATGAATTATCAAACTGCGAAAGAATTAGTCTCTCTAAAAACAGGTATTTTTAGATCTGTAAAAACAGATAAGACATATATTACTCCAAAAAATATACCTGATGGTGTGGGAAAATTTTTAAAAACGTGGAATAGTTTTGGAGGTTCATATGTAAAATTTGAAAATTTGGATAGTCATGATATATTAGATTTTGATGCTTATATTCACATTACGTCACCCATAAGGCGTCTGGTTGATTTGTTGAATATTATTCAACTACAAGATGTAAAAAATATATTCCCACATTCCCCAAAATCCAAAAACTTTTATTTAAAATGGACAAAAAAAGAATCGTTTGAATATATTAACACAACAATGAGATCAATACGCAAAGTTCAAAATGATAGCTCACTATTGAAAATTTGCACAACTAATAAAACAATTATGGATAAGTTACACGATGGGTTTATATTTGATAAAGTTCATCGGAATGATTCTTTATTTCAGTATATGGTATATGTTCCTGAACTTAAAATGGTTAACAGATTTACTAGTCGACATAGTCGTCCTAATAATTCAAAACAAACATTTAAACTATTCGCATTTAAAGATGAAAATAGATTAAAAGAAAAAATTAGGATTGAATTGATTGAATAATTATAAATCATATAAAATTTCCAATTCAAAAGATAATGAATAATCAACATTATTAACATCAATGATTCGACCATATTCGTCATAAATTTTAATATCAAATCTATTTAAATTTACTGGTCCAAAATATTCTCTCTTGATATATCTACAGCAACTATCTTCGACATTGAATGCAAATGGATTTCCTTTATAAGGTATTTTTGCCAAAACATTGTTGTCTGCTAACATATCTTCTTTGAATGGTGAAATAATAGTTGAACCATGGTTGTTATTATAGTCGTTAATGGACATCAGAAAATATCTGGTTCCTTTGCAATCAAAAGGGGCTTCTGGCAAATAGACATTACTAATTGTAGTATTTGGGGAACTGGGTAATATGACTCCACTTGAAATATCCTTTGGTATATCCCAGAAATATTTCATTTTTCTATATCCCATAATCCAACCAGCGCTCAATTGTTCTATACTTACCTCGCCATGATAAGTTTTTGAACAATGATTTTTAACCGGTGTAAAATCAATATCAAAATAAGGCGTCCCATAAAAATAAAATTTCCCATTAATTGTATCATATATTACCTTCACCCCGTTTAATAATATAGTATTTAAATATGTTTCTAATTCTTTCGGAGAATATGAACCATCAATGATTGTAACCAATTGTGGTGTCTTATTTGCAACAGAAATTGTAAATGTATTATTATTTAAAAATGTTGAAAAATTATAAACTGAATTGCAAAATTCAAAATCAACTAATTTTAATGACATAACCTTTTTTATTGTATAAGGAAGAGAGAATATGAAATCAGTTGAAGAAGTTTTGTTATAATTGGTTCTAAATCTGGTATTAATATTAAGTAATTTAACAATATTTTTTCGTTTCAAAGGGTTTATAACCCCGGCTTTGAAATGCGATGGGAATGTATTTATAGATGTCATATCATTATGTTTTACTACAAAATTATTACTTTGTTTAAAAATAGTATTATTTTCAAGTTTAGGCAATAACCCCTTTCTACGTGTTTCTAATTCATCGCGAATATATTGTGGAATATTTAAATCCAAAATATTAGCAAGGCGTATAAATACTTCTTTATAGAAATTAAATAAAGAATTTTTGTCAACATTTTTGTCTTTGGAACTGATAATAATTTCTAGTTTTTCAATAGTTGCATCTCTTAAATCTTCTAATGTATAGGTATTTTTAACCGGTAAATATAATAAGTTGAATAATTCACCACTGGAATAATTCCCAATATTCAGGTCCATATATAATTTATATATGTTAAAATTTTATATAAATTATACTTTAATAACATTATCATTATTAAATTTGATATTAGTACCAGAAATATTATATAGTAAATGTTGATATTGTGTTCCTGAATCAGATATAATACTGGTTACTTTACTATTAGAAATATTAATATTTGTAGAACCAGTAAATAATATACCATTTGAAGTAGCCCCTTGCATTTTTGGAGTAGAAGTAATAAGCGGTGATGTACCTACATCTGTTCCCCTGTTTTTAATGTTATCAATATTAATATTATTTCCAGTTATATCAAGACCAGCTGAAATAAATAATCCAATATTGCCTTTCATGGTATGACCCATGGAGTCTGCTCCATCGACAAAATAAAACCCGTTATCAGACATTACAACAGAGAGATTGGATGGTGTTTCAACCCAATCTACTATTTTCTGATGTATACTGGTAGTTCCAATTTTTGGATTATTGTATTTTGCAATTAATATTTGCGCATCGGCCAATGCATTTCTGGAATATTTGCCGTCTGGCGTTTGTATATTTGAAATATGAAGTATATCCCCTGCAGGACCAGCTTGCATTTTGGCACCATACGCACCTTCTTCTTCTGGAACAGAATTCAGACCTATAATTTCTATTGGATTTGACCTAATTTCTGATATTGTAATATCTTGTAAGTGTATATTTTTGTTACCAATTGCATCAGTTCTTTCACGAATAAATCCATTTATAACAACACCTTTTTTATTAAGTACCATTCCGTATACATTTCCATCATATAACCCTGTGTTATTTTTGAATAGTTTTGGGATATCTTCTATGCCATCAATAATGCTTTCTTTCGCCTTTTTCAATTGATCGTTTAAATTTTTAGAAATATTTTCATAAGCATCGATGTTCCCATCAATATTAATTCCAGGATCATCATGTGCCGGTATTTTTGGTAAAAAATTTCTAATAAATCTAGCTTGCGAATACGATGATACAACTGGTATATCATTGGATACATTGTTAATAGTTATATTATTCAAAACTCCCAATTCCGTACCATTTAAAGCAATGCCTGCAACTTCAAAATCTGAAATATTCAGTGTATCTAAAACAATATGTTTCATAGAATTTCCATGTATTCCATGATGCGATGACTTTCCTAAATAACCATTTCTTATTAATGTTGACCCAGCTGCTTTGTAAAATGTTTTGGTTTTATCAGATGAATTATCCGAAGAAAAACACCCAGGGCCTTGCTTAGGTATAAAGGGTGAACTAGCTAACTCAATATGTGAATAAAAACGTTGCTGCAATGTATGCAATGGTGATTGTAAAATTGTTTTATTATTAAGATCAAGAATAACACCATTTGTTTCAATAGTTATCGCTGCAAAAAACCCAAGATGATAAGCCCCGCAAAAACCCATGGGATATTGCGACGTTTCTATTTGTTGTGTTGTTGGAAAGAAATCGTTGTCAGGATTAGGATTAAATATGATATTTTCTTGCAAAACATAAATTCCTGGGATTGTTATCCTTATTGTTCCTTTATCAAAGTCAGATTGTCTTAATTGGATAATTCGTCTTTCTGCATTAGTCTGGGTCCATATATTATTAATTATTTCAGATTTATAATTTTCTTTTATAGTATAATGTCCAAATTTTTCAAAATATTGTAATAAATTATTCTGCGACACACTGCAATTATTTTTTAACTTAGTATTAAATATTGGTAAATTATATTTTTTAATAATCGTATTATTATTACTATTATTAGTTATAATTGAATTAAATCCAGTGGATACCCTACTAAAACACCCCCTGGTTCGTCTATTTTTTCCATTCATTATATATATATATATATATATATAATGGAATAAATTGATTTATTTTAATAAATTTAAAAATAAATCAATAATCAATATATTATGAATAGTGAAAAAGTATACTCAAATCCACAAAACGACCCTATCATTGCTCGGTTAATTGAAAATCAATTGACAATTAAAAAATTCAAAGAGAATGTTATCAAGATGACTTTACCAAATCAACCTGATAAACACAGCGCTGATAGACAGAGCAATAACAAAAGTAAATACTAATTGTTCTTTTGATTTATTTTTGTAAATATCTACCAAAGCTTTTATTACTAAGTTTGTTTCACTATTAGAAGGCACGCTCATATATAATATATAATTGTTATGTTTTTATATTTAATCCAAGTCTAAATAATAATTAACAACAAAAAAATGTTAATTTTTTTTTCATTTTTCCATTTTTAATATAATATATATATTCAAATAGTCATGCAAGATGATTAATGGGAAATGTTACCAATAATTTCCTGCATCTTTTACCAGCAAGTCTTTCAACTTCTCCAATATGTGGTGCAAACCCAGACTCAAATAATTCCAAAAATGCATCTGTGTAAAGTTTTTCTCTTCTTTCGGGAGTAGTCAAGACAAAAATTTCTTGTTGTCCAGAAGCAAATCGTTCTGTCAAAGCAAAAAAATTTGCCTTAAGTTGTTGTTGAAATTTTTCCTTCTCTTGTTTCCAACGTTGGTCATAAGTATCTTTTAAATCATTCCAAGTCGGTATTGCTCGATCAACATAACTTCCTGCATCTGCGTTGTTGTTTAATAAGGGTTGCGTGTCTCCGCTAGTATTATCAAAGGGATTGGGTTCCATCATTATATTTAATACTGATATTATTTTTTTAACTTTAAATATCATTTATATAATTATTAAATTGAAGTTATGTATTGGGGTATTATTAAACCATAAACATTATAATTATGAATATTTTAACCACTACATTGCTTGCAGCACTTTTAGGAGATCACCCACAAGAGATTATCAATAAACCCAACTTCATTGGTGTAAATAAAAAAAGGAAAGTTAATTATTCGTATGACATTAAATCATCGGGTATAAAGTTTAAAAATAATATGCATAATTATACAAAAGCATATTATAATAAAGACATGTCACATTTCAAGAGGTCAAAAAGAGGAAATCATTAAATTATTATTTCTTGTAAACCATGCCTAAACGAGGGTGTTTGGTTCCTTTGTATGTATGTCCATTGTAAACAAATGAAGGTTCGCCAGCTTTTTTAGCAGCCAACATCATTTGAAAATATTTATTAATTTTTCTTTTTTTGTGTGTCTTTGTGTGTTTGTCAGCCTTGTGATGTTTTTTTGGTTTGTGATGTTTTTTTGTTTTGTGATGTTGAGATTTGGTATGGGGGGTGTTTTCACGAGTAGGTGGTGTTTTGTTCATTAAAGAAGCAATTTGTTCTTCAAGTTTTTCAACGCGTTTTTCTAAACTACCTAACTTTGTCATTATATATATAAAAAAGATTTTATAATTATTAAAATATTAAAACCAAACTGGTCCGTCACCATCATTCAAAATATCATTATCAAATCTATATACATTTGGGTTTTGATCACTTGAATTGTTCTTATTCATAATATCCTTTTGTTTTGTAAATAAATTTATAAAACACTCTTTAACTTTTTCACATAACGACCTATTGAATGTTGGCATCAATTACTATATTATTTTGTTTTAATTTAAATCAAAATAATTAATTTCAATTTATTATATTTCTTATTGGAAACGATAAATTATTGTACAGGTTTATATAATAATTATATAACCAACTGCTTGTAGTTGGTTGTGAAGTAATATTGAATTTTTGTTTGTTTGTATATAAAATATCTAAACAATTTGAAACAAAGAGCTTATTATTATTATTATAAAGTTTCCATGAAAACAAATTTTTCGCGTTCATTTTCTTTTTTAATTTTTCTATAAATGATTTTAAAGTTAATTTTTTTGTAATTTTTATTTTTGTTATTTCATCATTATGAGATATTTTAAACGATGTTTTTAATGCAAATGTGTTTATTTTTTCTATTAATAAAAATTTTTTTAGATTATTTACTGAATGTGATTCACATAAAATAGAATAATAATATGGTTTATGCTTTACAAGATAAACATTTTTTAATTTTTTGTTGCCAAAATCATTAATGATTTTTTTCTCGGCCAAACAGAAATCGTTCTTATTAAAAAAATTTAAATATGAATCATTATATACAAATTTACCTACATTGTATAAAAAATATATTATAATAGCAATAATAATCAAACAAATCATTGGTATGATTAAAAATAATAATTCCCAAGTAAATTTTATATTGAAACTAACGAGACTCATGATTATATTATAAAATATATTTTTTTTACAGATAAAGCGATTGATTTGTAACAACCGATTTTAACGTTAATTCACCAACCTGCTTAATTTTATCAAGCATTGTGATATTTCCAGATACAATTGCAGCTTTTTCCAATTCATTTGCAATATTATTAATTTTCAATACACATTTGGTAAACTCACCAAGAGAGATGCCATATGTATTTGCCTTATTATAAACTTTCTTTGCATCAATATCATCGTTGGCATTGCACCAATTAATTATTAATTCAACCATATTCCAACTTAATTTATGTTCTTGATTAAAATATAATTTATTTTTCAATTCAATATCTTTATATTTATTATAAGATTCTTGTACCACTTTAAGTGTATCAATAACATTAGAAGGAGCGTCCACTTGATTCAACGAAGTAATTTGTTGGTCTGATGGCAATGAAATATGCGCAAATACTGATAATACAGCAATAAATTCAGTTGGAGTTAAATAATCAAACGTTTTGTTAAATAATAGATCGCCCATTGCCAATGAATGTAATTCTTGAATGGTATTTGCAATTAATCCTTTCTCTGTAAGAGAATATTCTCCATTTTCATCCTTTATTTCTAAAAATTTTTCGTGTAATAAAATCTTCAATAAAATATTAACTTCTTCGAAAATATATTCATTAATATTACGAAGTTTTTCCTCGAGAAATTTTAATTCATCTTTTAATGCAAATAATGCATTTATTTTTTCAATATCAGATTCTAAATGTTTGTATTCGGAAACCATATGATTGATCTCACGTTTGCATCTTTTCAATTTCTTACCCTTCAAAATTTCAGATTGGACAAGTTCATTTTGATATTTTTCTATAATGGCTTTATCAGTCATATAAATAAAGTTGCTATTTTCCACTTTTTCTTTTATAGAAATTATTTTTTCTTCAACAATTTTCTTTTGTGCATTAATTGATTCTGATATCATGCTTTTTTCAATAAAATCTTTTATAGAATTTGTATTATTATTAACAGATATTAATTTGAGAATTAATCCAAAGTTTATTTGAAATTTGGATGAAAGTGTTTGTGGCGAACCTGTTAACATATTTCTATATTCTGATGCATATATTTTGTTGCTGCCTTTGTGGATAGTATTTGCCATATGCCATATATCACCAATGCAATCAATACCACGTCGACCAGCTCTTCCAGATTGTTGGGCATATTCATGCGGCAACAGAAGTCTAAATCTTTCACCATCAAATTTATTTAATGAAGGAAATATAACACTGCGTGTTGGCATATTTAAACCGACTGCAAAAGTTTCTGTTGCGCAAAGAAGATAAATATATTTTTTATCGAAAAGTCTTTCAATCATTTCTCGAAATACTTGTGGCATGCCTGCATGATGAACAGCAATGCCTTTTTGAAGTAATTTGATTATTTTCATATATTCTGGCAACTCTAGATATTCTTTATAATTTGGCAATTTCATCAAAATTTGCCTACATTCTTTTTCAATAATAGAGGGTATTTTTGAATCTTCCGGAAACAAAGATTGTTCCACCTTTTCTGCAAATATTTGTGCACGCGCGCGTGAAAATATAAATGTGATGGCGGGCAACTTATCTTCTTTTTTTAAATATCTAATTAATTGATTAAACGCAAAATATTGGTTAACCCACACATTAGATTTATCTAACTCATCTAATACTTTGATTGTTTTATGATAACCAACTTCATCGAATTTTTTTTGTTGTGATTTAAGTAAAATAGGTTTTTCATAAATTTCCATAATTTTTGCTTGCATTTTCTGGGAAAATTTCTTGAGTTGTGATTCAGGCATGGTGAAGAATGTTTTATGTTCCAATGGAACAACTCTTTTATCTGTAGGACAAAGCCACACTTCCTTTTTTGTTTGGATTTCAATCCATTTTGCAAATTTTTCTGGTTTATTAATTGTCGCAGAAAGCATTACCATCTGGACATTTTCAGGGAGCATCATCATTGTTTCTTCCCAAACGTGTCCTCTATGAGCATCATTAATATAATGAACTTCGTCGAACACAACAAAACCAAGCTCTTTTTGTATATCGATTTTGAATTGAAGTTTTGTCTTATTTCCTAATTCCGGCGTTTTTTCGATTGCTTTCATTTGAAACAAAGTATTTCGCAATACTTCGGTGGTCATGATCAAAACATCGGCGTCCGGATTGAAACTGGTATCACCCGTGATAATACCGAACGTGATATGGGGAAATTTATCTTGGAATTCTCTTACTTTTTGGTTTGACAATGCTTTTATTGGAGAAGTATAGATGAGTTTTACACCCGTTTCATGAGCACGAAGAATAGAGTACTCGGCCAGAAGTGTTTTGCCACTTCCTGTGTGGGCAGTAACAAGCGCGTGGTTTTTTTTATAAATTGCAACAATTGCCCATTTTTGAAAGTCTGATAGTTCAAAAGGCCAATTGGAGAAAATATCATTAAATTTTCCATCAGAAACGAAAATGTCATCACAAAGTTTCATTGTATTGAAAACATATATTTATTTTTATATGATTTCAATTTAAGTTTATTATAAAAAGCCATAGTATAATGTTTTGCGTATTAAAAAGATATCGAGATATTTTTGGCATTCCTGGAAAAGGCGTACATCGTTTTAAATTCGAAGGGACTGCGATAATTGATTATATATTAACATTAATAGTCGCAATATTAACAACATCGTATACAAAAATCCCACTAGTTTTGACGACTATAATTTGGTTTTTAATTGGTATTTTACTGCATATTATATTTGGTGTAAATACATCAACCTTAAAATATTTGAATATAAAGTGTTAATTATATTATGTGGGTTTTGAAATATATTTTTAGTATACATATATGTTTCGATATTTAATGAGTTTTATTTGGCCAGAAGAAAAAAATTCCCTATGCCCCAATAGTTTGGCACCGATGCCTTCTGGTAAGTTTCATAATTATGCCATAACAAGGGTTGAAACAGATGGATCATAAATCTATGAAATTTAGATATATATTTTAGGAATTTAAAAACTTTTAAAATATATTTGATACGTATTTAAAGATTGTTTGATAATATCAATTATAATGAGCGACAATATGAAAAACGATACATCTTCTTCTGAAAATTTCGATGACACGTCTAATTATTTAGGCCGTGTAAAATGGTTTAATAATAAAGCTGGATACGGCTTTGTTACGATCATTGGCGAGGATTCTGACCGGGTAGGTGAGGATGTTTTTGTCCACCATACAGGTGTTAAGGTTGATTCTGAGCAATACAAGTATCTTGTGCAAGGAGAATATGCTTCATTTAATCTAAAGGAGTCAGATAGCGATTCTCATCCATTTCAGGCACATAATATGACTGGTGTTATGGGAGGAAAGCTTATGTGCGAGACACGCAATGAGCAGAGACAACAGCGTGATGAGAATGAGGGGAGCGATGGTCATGGTGAGCAACGTGAGCAACGTCATGGTGAGCAACGTCATGGCGAGCAACGTGATGGAGGAAGAAGGCAACAACACCATCGTAGACAAGTTC
>TARA_B110000858_G_scaffold198473_1_pt1 | contig 10563 bp, 11 predicted proteins | sample TARA_B110000858 | Tara Oceans TARA_B110000858 (sample SAMEA4398247) | marine metagenome | biome: Polar Biome; feature: [SRF] surface water layer (ENVO:00010504); material: water (ENVO:00002006), including particulate matter (ENVO:01000060) such as... | depth 5 m | reverse complement strand
TAATTTAATACTTAATTTTATTAAATAAATCTAGTTTGTTATTAATACCAAGGTTTATTAATTAATGTTTTACTGTTATTATTTGAAAATAATAATAACTTAATAGTATCTTTTTTATAATTGATAAATTAAAAGATAAACTTAAATAATATTTATATGCTTGAAAAAACCTTTAAAAATAAAAAAGTTCTTATAACGGGTCATACAGGATTTAAAGGATCTTGGTTAGCTCTATGGCTACATATCATGGGAGCAAAAGTAACAGGAATTTCCTTAAAAGAAAAAATACCTAAGTCACATTTTGTTAATATTGAACTAAGTAAGAAGGTTAAGGATATTAGATTAGATATTAGAGATCAAAAAAAATTTAAAAAAGAGATTATAAAGATTAAGCCTGATTTCATTTTTCATTTAGCGGCGCAAGCATTAGTCAATGAATCATATATCAATCCTATAAAAACTTGGGAAACAAATGTAATGGGTACTATTAATTTATTAGACTCAATAAGAAGTTTAAAGAATAAGTGCAGTGTAGTTCTTATTACTAGTGACAAATGTTATGATAATGTAGAATGGGTATGGGGATATAGAGAAACGGATAAGTTAGGTGGGCCTGACCCTTACAGTGGATCTAAGGCAGGTGCCGAGTTAGCAATAAATTCTTACGTTAAATCTTTTTTCAACAAAAAAAATTCTAATATAAGAATAGCTTCTGCTAGAGCTGGAAACGTAATAGGTGGCGGTGATTGGTCTGAAAATAGAATAATACCTGACGTTGTTAAATCTTGGAATAATGGATTAAAAGCTGAATTGAGAAATCCTCACTCAACAAGACCTTGGCAACATGTACTCGAGCCTTTGAGTGGTTATTTATGTTTAGCTGCCAACTTAGATAAAAATTTTAATATACATGGTGAATCATTTAATTTTGGGCCAAATGAAAATAATAATTATAGTGTTTTAGAGTTAGTTAAATCTATGAGTAAACATAAACGTAATAGCAAATGGTATATAAAGAAAATACCCAATCAAAACTATGAATCAAGTTTACTTAAATTAAACTGTGATAAGGCTTTATTTAATTTAAGCTGGCATTCAATCTTAACATTTGAAGAAACTGTTAAAATGACAATGGATTGGTATGGGTCACATAAAAAAAATAAAAAAATAATAATTAATACATCAATTGATCAAATTAAAAATTATAGAAACCTTATTAATGATAGGGCTACATATTGGAAAAAATAAGTTTAGATAGTATTAAGGTCAAAACTTTAGATCAAATATCTGTTGATGGTGGAAATGTTCTACATGCATTGAATTGTTCTGATGAGGCATATTTAGGCTTTGGGGAGGTTTATTTTTCAATAATTAAAAAAGACTTTATAAAGGCCTGGAAGAATCATAGGAAAATGACTATGAATCTAGTTGTACCTCGTGGGACAGTAAAATTTATATTTTGTACTAATAAAAAAGGTCCTTATCTAGAAATTAATTCAGGATATTCTGATTATAAGTTGATCACAGTTCCACCAAATATATGGTTTGGATTTCAAGGGGTTTCAGATGAAGATAGTCTAATTATGAATTTCTCAAATATTAAACATATTGAAGATAAAGTAGATAGGAAAGATATAGAAAATATACCATATAAATGGTAGTTTAATATATTAGGAAATATACAAATGAATGTTGTTCTATTAGCTGGAGGTCTTGGAACCAGACTTTCTGAGTACACTCACGAGACTCCAAAACCGATGGTTAATATAGGTAATTATCCTATATTAATTCATATCATGAATAATTACGTAAAACATGGTCATAAAGATTTTTATATAGCAATGGGTTATAAGTTTGAGCTTATTATTAAATATTTTTTTGGGGATGAGTTCAATAATGAATATCTTTCAAAAGAAATAATAAAAATTAAAGACTATAAAAATAAACTTCTTAACAGTGATGTTAATATCAGTTTGGTCAATACCGGATTAGATACAATGACTGGAGGAAGATTAAAAAGACTCGAAAAATATATTGATAGTGAAAATTTTTTACTTACTTATGGAGATGGTCTTTCTAACGTAAATATAAGTGAGCTAGTTAATTTTCACAGTGAAAATAATAAGATTGCAACATTAACAGCCGTTCACCCGCCAGCGCAATTTGGAGAACTACAACTTAAGGGTAATGAAGTAGTATTATTTGAAGAAAAACCTGAAATGATGAAAAGAAGCTGGATTAATGGTGGATTTTTTATATTTAATAAAAAAATTTTTAGCTTTATCAATGGAGATCATATTATGTTAGAAAGACAACCATTAGAAGAATTATCTAAAGCAAGAGAACTGTTGGCTTTTAAGCATGAGGGATTTTGGCAGTGTATGGATAATAAGAGAGATCGTGATTATTTGGAAAAAATAATCAAAAGTAATAAAATCTTGTGGTAATAGGCAAAACTATGAGAAAAAATTCTATTCCAGTTTTTAAACCGTTATTGGGTAAACATGAAATTAATGCATCTACTCGAGTCCTAAAAGAAGGTTGGCTAGGTATGGGTAAGGATGTTGATAAATTTGAAAAAAATATTTCAAAACTTTTGGGATTAAAAAATAGAAAAGTGATTGCTACAAGTACAGGCCATGCAGCATTACATCTTGCATTGCTTTTACTAAAAATAAAAAAAGGCGATGAAATAATTGTTCCTTCATTTAATAATATTGCTGATTTTCAAGCAATATTAGCTGTAGGAGCAATTCCAATATTTTGTGACATTAATAACGAAACTCTTTGTATTGATGAGAGTAAAATTGAAAAATTGATAACTAAAAAAACAAAAGCAATTGTATCCATGGATTATGCCTTACACATGGCTAACCATACAAAGATTAATGCTATTGCAAGAAATAATAAACTTAGAGTTATTCATGATGCAGCACATGCATTTGGTTCAAGCTATAAAGGCAAAAAAGTGGGTACTTTTTCTGATATATTAATGTTCAGTTTTGATCCCGTAAAAACAATTACATGTATTGATGGTGGAGCATTAGTAGTAAAAACTGCCGCTGAAGAAAAAATATTGAGAGAACTAAGGCTTATGGGACAACAACAGAGTTCAAAAGTTTTATATAAGAATAGTAGATCATGGACTTATGATGTGAAGAGACTAGGTTTTAGATACCATTTAGCTAATTTGCATGGAGCCATTGGGAATGCTCAATTAAAACAATTTAATTTAATAAGCCGAACAAGAAAAAAAACATCTATACTCTATGATAAGTTATTATCGGAATGTAAGTATGTTTATAGGCCAAAATTTAATGTTAAGGATATAGTTCCCTTTATTTATTATATCAGAGTTAATAAGAAACATCGAAAAGAACTAATGGCATTCCTTAAAGAAAGCAATGTAGATGTGGGTATTCATTGGCAACCAGGACACTGGTTTTCTTTGTTAAAAAAATATAAAACTAAACCTCTCCCTAATACAGACTTAGTCGGTAATGAAATTATAACTCTTCCCTTACATACAAGTATGTCAGAAAAAGATACAAGGTATATTGCAAGACAAATAATTCTATTCTTTAAAAAAAAGGTCAATTAAATTATATTGATCAACCTTATGGTTAAAAATATGAATATTTCAATAATTATTCCAACTTGGAATAGAAAAAGATTGTTGATTGAAGCTATAGAAAATTTTTTGTTACAATTAAAAGACTCAATAAATTTTGAAATTTTAATATGTGACAGTAATAGTAGCGATGGTACTGAAGAATGGGTTAGGAACCATAACAGAAAACATAAGAATTTATATTTAAAAATATTACATTCAAAATGTAATAATATATCTGCAAAAAGAAATTTAGGAATTCTGAATGCTAAATATGATAACTTAATATTAACAGATGATGATTGTATTCCATTAGATAACTTTATAAATATTTACAAATATTTTTTAGATAAAGGTAATACAAAAAAAATATTTTGTGGACAATATAGAACAGAGAATATTTCTAAAAGTAACTATGCAAGATATAGAGATTCAAGAAATATTATATTTGCAAATGATGATCAATATCATTTAATTGAATTAAAGTTTAATAATATGGTTACTGGAAATATGGCTTTTAATAAAAAGTTTGTCATAGAAAATAATATATTATTTAATGAATTTATGACAGGGTATGGTTTCGAAGATATTGATTGGGCATTTAGATTAAAAAATAATGGATTTAGCTTATTTTTAACTCAAGCAAATGTTAATCATAAAGAAACATCTTATGGAATTTCAAAATATAAAATAAAATGGTTTTATGTTGGAAAATATGCAATGCCACTTTTAATGAAGTATAACCTTGAAGCTGCAAAAAATTTAACTGTTTTTAAAGCTGAGATAGATAAGCATAATCATATTATGATGACAATCTGCATCTTTACAGCCAACTTATTTCTTATTAATCCATTTATTAATTTGATAGAATTTATATTAAACAAAACAGATAATATTAGATTAGCTTATTTTCCGATTATGTATAAAATAGTTATTGCTAAATCATATTATAAAGGCGTTAGATCAAGAAAAATAAATAGTATAAAGCAAGAAAATTCTTTTAAAGACTGGTTTTCAAAAGGCTATAAATAATAAGCATGACTTCAAAAGATTACATTAAAAAAAATTCGTTTTTAATAACAGGTGGAACAGGCTCATTTGGCTCCACAATGATTAAGCATTTGATAAAAAATAATGCTGGTAGGATAGTTGTATTTAGTAGAGATGAAAAAAAACAGGATGATATGAGAAATGATTTCTCATATAGTAACCTTCACTTTGTAATAGGGGATGTGAGAAATAGAAATTCAGTATATGATGCATTAAAAGGAATAGACTATGTATTTCACGCAGCAGCCTTAAAACAAGTTCCATCATGTGAATTTTATCCAATGGAAGCAGTTGAAACTAATATTATAGGAACAGCAAATGTAGTAGATGGAGCGATAAAAAATAATATCAAGTCCTTGGTTTTACTAAGCACTGACAAATCTGTGTATCCTATTAATGCAATGGGTATGTCTAAAGGGTTGGCGGAGAAAATTTTGATATCAAAATCATCAAGTATTAGTAATTCAAAAACTATGCTATGTGCAACTAGATATGGAAATGTTATGGGATCAAGAGGTTCTGTTATACCATTATTTATTGACCAAATTAAAAATAACAAGAATTTAACTATTACAGATCCTAATATGACTAGATTTTTAATGTCCCTAAATGATTCAATAGATTTAGTTCTTCATGCGTTTGAAAATGGCAAGCAGGGAGATATATTAATAAAAAAATCACCTGCATCATCAATAAGAAATTTAGCTTTAGCTCTAATTGATATTTTTAATTCTAGCTCAAAGTTAAAAATTATTGGTACTCGACATGGTGAAAAGCTATATGAAACTCTAGTGTCTAGAGAAGAGATTGTTAGAAGTGAAGAGACTAAATTATTCTATAAAATAAAATCAGACAATAGAGACTTAAATTATAATAAGTATTTTACCGATGGCATAAAAGAAATTGCTAAATCTGTTGAATATACTTCCCATAATACTAAGCAACTTTCAGTTATAGAGATTAAAAAATTGCTTCTTAAAAATGAGATTATCAAGGAAAACTTAAAATGACAAAGATAATGACAATTCTTGGAACACGACCTGAAATCATTAAATTAAGCAAAGTTATCAGCGAAATCGATAAGCATTTTGATCATACCTTAGTACATACAGGTCAAAACTATGACTATGAACTAAATGAAATTTTTTTTGAAGACCTAGAAGTTAGAAAGCCAGATTATTTCTTAGATGTAGCAAGTGAAAGGACGGCAGAAACAATAGGAAATATTATTTCAAAAGCAGATAAAGTTTTACAAGAAGTAAATCCAGATGCATTAATATTGTATGGGGATACCAATTCTTGCTTATCTGCAATCTCTGCTAAAAGAAGAAAAATACCTATTTTCCATTTTGAGGCAGGTAATAGATGTTTTGATCTAAGGGTACCAGAGGAAATTAATAGAAAAATTGTTGATCATACAAGTGATATAAATTTTACTCTTACAGAACACGCAAGAAGATACTTAATGATGGAAGGAATTAGACCCGATAGAATATTTAAAACTGGCTCACATATGTATGAAGTTTTAGAGGGTTCTAAAAATAAAATATTAGATTCAAGTATCCTAAATAAATTAAATTTAAAAATAAATAAATATTTTTTAGTTAGTATTCATAGAGAAGAAAATCTAGATGACGAAGAAAATTTTTCTTCTTTAATAAATATTTTAAATGATTTGTCTAATAAATTTAATTTTCCTATTATAATTTCAACACACCCTCGTACTCAAAAAAAACTTGATCAATTAAAGATAAATAAGCCAAAAAATATTATGTTTATGAAACCTTTTGGTTTTTTTGACTATATTAAATTACAGCAAAATTCTTATTGTGTAATTTCAGACAGCGGTACTATTACAGAAGAGTCTTCAATCTTGAAGTTTCCAGCTATTAATATAAGAAATGCACATGAAAGACCTGAGGGAATGGACTATGGATCTGTTATAATGGCAGGCATAGATTCTGGTAGAATACAAGAGTCTATAGATATAACCGTTAAACATTTTCAAAATGATAAATCTTCATTTCAAGATATTGATGATTATAAAAATATGTATGTTTCAAAACAGGTTACTAGAACAATTATAAGTTACATCGACACAATAAATAGAGATGTTTGGAAGAAGAAAATTTAATGAAAAAAAAAAAATTTTAATTTATACCCCTTATTATAATCCTGAGCCATTTCCAATTAATACCTTTGTAGAAGAATTAGCCAATAGAGAAAGTATAGATAAAATTACTGTTATAACTAGTCTACCTAATTATCGGAATTACAATTTCTATAAAGGTTATAGTTTCTTTGGCCCCTATACACAAAAACAAGATAAGGTAGATATAATAAGACTGCCTGTTATTCCAAGATTTTCTAATTCAAAGTTAGGAATACTGTCTTTTTATGCCTCTTTTTTTGCTGCGTCATTTTTATTTTTATCAATCTTTAGCATTTTTAAAAGAAATAAGTATGATCACATACTTACATTTTGCGGTTCTCCCGTTTATGTAGGTTACATAGGTTTTTTATTTTCAAAAATATTAAATGTCCAATCATCTCAGTGGGTCCAAGATATTTGGCCCGAAGCAATTGAATCAACTGTCGGTATTCAAAATAATAAATTAAGAAATACTATTTTAAAATTACAGAATTATATGTGGAATTTATGTGATATATTATTTTCAGAATCGGAAGCATTAACAGAATATTTACAAAAAAAATTTCGCAATAAAAAAGTAATCACCTTATATAACCCAATTAGAGAAGAAATATTACAATCTAATAATATTATTAAAAAAAATCATGATTTAACAATATTTTCTTATATAGGTAATATTGGTAGTGCTCAGAATATTGAATTAATAATAAAGTCATTCCTAGAAGCAAACTTACCTAATATGATATTAAATATGTGTGGTGATGGTAGTTTATTGAATGAACTTCGAAATAAGTATACTCATGATAAAATTCTTTGGCATGGATGGATTAAAGGAGCTGAACTAGAGGAAATCTTTAAAGTATCTGATTATTATATTGTTAGTTTAAATTCTATCGGTAGACAAGGTTTAATTATACCTAGTAAAGTCCAAACCTATTTTATGAATAAAAAACCATTACTTTGTATTTCAAGTGGTGCAGCTAGTAAATTAATAGAAAAGATTAAAGCTGGTCTAGTTTGTAAGAGTTATAATCAGAAAGATATAGCAAAAGTATTTTGCTCTGCAGTTGATATTAATCATGAGCAGAGAAATAAGATGGCTACAAATGGATATAATTATTATATAAATAATTTTACAAAGATTAAGATTGTAGATAAATTTCTGTCATCAATTTAAAAATATGCATCTAAACTTATTTATTACTAGTTTATTAATTTCAATACTCACAACATATATTTATAAAAATATATGGAGTATAGTTTATAGTAAAAATAAGGTTCCAACTGGATACGGGTTATTATTAATATTATTTTTTTATTTTTATTCAATTTATTTTAATAATGTAAATAGTAATTCAGTAACTTTTAGTATAATTTTATTTTTTTCCATAATTTATTGGCTTGATGATTTATTGCATCTACCATTTATATTTAGATTTCTACTACAGTTTATTTGTGGATGCATTATAGCTATCTGTTTATTAATTTATGATGGGTATAACATTAACTATTATTTTTATGCCATTGTAGCTATTTCAGGTCTTCTAAATATTTTTTTATCTAATGTTATAAACTTTTACGATGGCTTAGATTTGAATATCTCTATTTTTACTTTAATTTTAGGAGTAATACTTATTTATTTATCTGATCAAAGTATTATTAATAGTGAATATGGATACATTATTATTGGTTTTATACTGGGGTTTTCAATATTTAACTATAAACCAGATAATATTTTTTTTGGTGATTCTGGGTGCTTTGTAATAGCTTCATTTATTAATTTTTTATTTATAAAATCAATACTTGTGCTGAATTTAAATATTACTTATATGATAATTCCATTGGCACTACCAATTGTAGATGTTTTGTATGTTATTATGTTTAGAATATATAAAAAGGAGTCACTTTTAATTAGAAATTATCATCATCTATATCATCAATTGCAATCTAGGTTTAATAATAAGATTTATTTAATTCCACAAATATTCAATGCCTTAGTTTTGTATATAATTAGTATAATTGTAATTGACACAACAATTTTTGATTTAAATCAGAATCTAATATTTATAACATTATCATTTCTATTCACTATTCTTACGTACATACTTATTAAAAAGTTTATCAAATTTAAAAATTAAATTATTCATATGAAAAAAAAATACTTTTGTATAGTAGGATTTGGAAAGCATGCACAGTCTAAAATTATACCAGCTATTAAAAAAATTAATGGTAATATTGTAGGAATAGTAAGTAGTAAAAAAATTATAGATAATAAATACACAATATTTTCATCATTAAGTAAGGCACTTTTAAAAGTGAGGTCAGATACAACTTTTATTTTATCCACACCACCAGATTTACATTACTCACAAGCGTTAGAAATCATTAAAAATAAGCATAATGTATTTATTGAAAAACCAATAGCTATAAAAATAGCAGAGTTAAAAGAAATTATTAATTTATCATATGAAAACAAAACATTCTTTGTTGAAAATTTTATGCATGAATATTCTGAATTTTATAATAAATTTATAAATTTTTGGAATATAGAAAAAAACAATATTAAAAAAATTGATATTGAATTTACATTACCAAAATTACCAGATAATACTTTTAGACATAAAAATAATAATAATTATCCTGTCAATATTTATGATATTGGAAGTTATACAATTGCTCTCATAAACAATTTGTCAAATGATTCAAAATATACAATAGCCAAAATTTGGAATAAGGGACAAATTGATAATGAAAAAATTTTGTTAATTAGCAAGGCACATGTAGCTGAAGTTAAAATAACATTTGGCTTAAGTGATACTTATAAGAATTTCGTAACATTTACAAAATCAGACGAACAACAATATAAATATGAACCATTTTTTTTTGGACGTGAAGGATATAGATATTTGCAAGAAATTAATGGAATGAATATTAATGATAGTAGTGTTTACGACCAGGATTGTTTTAAAATTTTATTTGAAAAAAGTAATAAGTATTGGATTGATACACAATCAGTCAGAAATAGAGCTATGTTGAATAACTTATCTTCTCTTGAAAATCTTTCTAAACAGTATAATAGTATTTAAAATACCTAATAAAATGATTTCAAAAAAATCCATAATAATCGATAACATTTCTAGAGATCAAGATAATAGAGGAAATATTCTTTCTATAGTAGATGAGCAAGTAAAGAATGTTTCTATTATTACATGCAATCAAGGATCAATTAGATCAAATCACTATCACTTAAATGACTTTCATTATATGTATGTTTTAGAAGGTGAAATCGATTATTTTTTTAAAAAAATCAACACAGAATTTGTTGAATATCTTAAGGTAAAAAAAGGTGAAAATATATTTACACCTCCTATGGAGATTCATGCAACTTACTTTCCAATAAAAACTATATTAATAGTTAGTAGTTTAAATCCTAGAGATCAAGAAACATATGAAAAAGATACTGTAAGAGTAGATCTCGTAGATAAAAATAATATTAATGATCTCTTAAAAAAATATTCTAATCTATAATTTTTTTTTCTATGACAGGGTCAAAAAAAATAAATAACTGCCGATTATGTAATTCAAAAAAATTTATTAAAATAATAAATTTTGGAAATGTGCCTTTAGGCAATAATTTTACTTATTCAAAAAAATTATCATATAGTGCAGATGTTTTTGAATTATGTTTAATAAGGTGCAGCTCTTGTAAACATTTTCAATTAAATTATGAAGTTTCACCAGATAAATTATA
>TARA_B110000858_G_scaffold162350_1_pt1 | contig 10565 bp, 12 predicted proteins | sample TARA_B110000858 | Tara Oceans TARA_B110000858 (sample SAMEA4398247) | marine metagenome | biome: Polar Biome; feature: [SRF] surface water layer (ENVO:00010504); material: water (ENVO:00002006), including particulate matter (ENVO:01000060) such as... | depth 5 m | reverse complement strand
TGGTTTTTATGGTTCGATTATAAATATTATAAATTAATTAAATCATTCTGGTATTCGGTTAAAGAATTAATTTTAATCTTAAGATTACCCAATTCAAATTCACCTATTTCACCACTATCCTTTATAATATTATTTAATTTTTGGATTATTTGAAAATCTTCATTGTTAAATTTATTACCATCAACCTCAACTATAATATCTTGATATGCAAAATCATCATCATTAAACCAAGGTTCTAAAGTCTCTACCAATTGGGGATTTGGGTTGTTTATAATAACACTTTTTTTATATACAGGAGAAATAATAGGTTTGAGGAAAGCATCATGTTGTACGGGGGTGCCCCATTTTTTAATGAATTTTTTCATATTAGTAGTAGTTGTTTGTAGCCACTCATCTGAGTTTTTTCCTGCAGCTCCACCAGCATGTTTATTAAATCTACTACCTCTACTTGTAAAATGGTAAACTAAACCTTCCCATGTTTGTAATACTTTATAACCATTTAAAACAAATCTATTAAATATATCACTATCTTCTTTTGATTGTGGGGCAAATAATTCATCATGTCCCCCAATAGCTAAAAAATCTTCTTTATACATGCACCAAGGTGCAAATATACCTTCAGTAATATCTTTACCATGTTTTGGTTTATATTCGTTTAACACCCAACTATTGAATTTACCCATGTCAAAATCCTCAACTTCAATGCCAAAATCAACTAACATCTTTTCAGGTCCATCGGGATGTAAAGGTGGTTCTACTCTAGTTGCACTTACAACTGTTCCTCTTTTTAAGTGTTTTAATATATGTTTATCTAAATCAGGACCTGCAACCATATCAGCATGGTAAGCCATAATAATATCAGTACGAGCCATTTCAATACCTTTATCAAACATGCCCACAATCCCTATTCTTTCAGGACCTGGGTTGTGGTATACTATTAAATCTTCATCATTTTGATTGTTGATCCATTCTTCAGTTCCATCTGTGCTTGCATCATTTAATACTAACATTTCATGTTTAGTATTTAAATTACGAATTGACTTATAGGCTAATTGTAAAAATTCTAAATTATTTCTACTTGGTATTACAAATGTTATTTTTTCCATTCTTGTTCTTTTATATAATTTATGATATTTTTTTTAGGTTTCCAACCTAATACTAAATTAGCTGTGGTGTCAGAGTTTAAAGTTATTGAAGCTTCTCCAGGTTTGTCATTTTCGTATATAGGGTTTATACCAAATGCTTTAGCTATTTCATTGACTGAAAAATTTTCTCCTCTTCCTAATTCAAATTCGTACCCGTATTTTTCTTTTTCCATTATTTTAATTAATGCCTCTACTATATCATCTATATGAGTAAAATCTCTCCTTTTTTCTCCTGTGCCATAAATTACACATTGTTTTTTATTTAAAATATTATTTACCCAACGTCCTATTAAAGTAGTATATCCACCTTCTAATAGTTGGTAAGGCCCGTACACGTTATAGAATCTAGTTATACTAGCATCTAAATTAAAATGGTCTTGGTAAAGTTTAATTATATCTTCTCCTATATCTTTACTAAATGTGTATGGGTTTTTGAATCTACCACTATGTTTTGATGATGAACCTGCATATATTAATGGCACATTATTTTTAGCACACCACTCTGCTATGTTCATAGTTCCATTAACATTTACCGTAAAATAATCTTTTGGATTATCAAATGAGGGTTGAATTCTTGCAATAGCTGCCATATGGAATATAACATCGGGGTTTATAAAATTGTAATTATATACCGTTCGGATGTCATAGTTTAAGTATTCACAACCTTCTTGGTGGTTTGATTCTAATCCTGTATTGTAATTATCTATTGATATTACTTGATGTCCTTCTTTTAATAATCTTTTAATAAGGTTAGTTCCTACAAACCCAGCTCCTCCTGTTACTAGTATTTTCATATTTTAAATTTATTTTCGTGGTAATATTTTAAATAATTATTTTGAGCTGTACAACATGCTTCAAAATAAAATTCTTCGTCATTTTTAAGTCTTTCTATAAGTTTTTTAGCTTGGATTAAATTTCCAACATCCACTGTAAGGTCTGGGTGGCATACTTCTTGAGTGTCTAAACCTTTATAACCTATACAAGGTATTCCTAAAAAAGCACAATTTAAAGCAAATGTACCTGCAGCATGAGTTCTCATTAAATGTACTCCTATCTTAAATTCATTTAATTTATGTATCCATTCTCTCCAAGACATATAAGGGAGCAATGTAAGCATTTGTTCTTCTCCTTCTTGATTTCTACCCATTGACGGTGCAAAGACTTCATCGTACTGACTACTAGCTACTATATAAGAGTCAAAACCACTGTACCAATTAACAAAATTACCTCCTATAATAACTTCTTTTCTTTTGATATCTTTTAATTCTCCTATAGCATCTTCTATCATTAAAGATTTTACTACTCGAACATCTTTATGCCCTGTTAACCCTTCATAATAAATTTTATCACTTTTGTTATGGGTAAAAATAATATCAGATTCTACCAAAGTATTAAAATACCATACTTGTTGGCTTAAAGGATAATCTTGAAAATACCAATGGGGGCCTTCTTGCATTACAGCTACTTGGGAACAATATTGCTTTAATACACTTAAATCAAATTGTGGGTTTTTTTTAGGTATAATAACAATACCTAAATCATATTGTTGGTTAGGAGTTAAATTAATATTGTAATGGTCAGCATTTAGAGCAACCATCCAAGCAAATTCAGTTCTCATATTTTCATGGGTTCTAGGTATTTTCCCTCCAAAACTCATTTCTGTAAAAAATGCTATTTTCATATTAATCCTTTTAATACATTAAATCCTATTTTTTCGGGGGAGAATGGAAAATTATTATATGATAGATATTCATATAATGCAGATTTATATTTACTATTTTTTAATTCAGGCTTAAGCCATAAAAATTCCTGAACTAATTTGGGATCCAAAAAAGGATATCTTGTTTCTATACCATAATGCCCTGCTATGTACTCTTCTTTATTTAAATATTTAATTTGAGTTCCATCATAAAAACTTTCCCATGGGAAAAAATTTTCTAAAGTTGGGGGAAATTTTCCCCCAAACCCGCTATGGTTATATATTTTTTTCCCTCCAAAACCATAATCACTTATTATTTCATCTGCACCCTGACCTGATAAATATATTCTTTTATTATTTTTAACAGCTCGAGAACATATAGCTGCTAAGCCAAATGATGCTTTATCATTTTTTATACTATACCCATCATAAAAAAAATCTTCACATTTTTTAGTTATATCTAACTTTAGATTATTATATTCACTGTGGGTTAAGTTTATTAATTCATGGTTTGGTATTAATTTGATTCTATCATCTATAATTTTTTTATTTTCGGGACCTGTTATAGTGTATGACTTAAAATCAACCCCCTGTTTAAGTAATTCACATGCAATAGCTCCGCTATCATAGCCTGAACTTAATCCTAGGTATATTCCATATTGAACATCTTGTGTTCTTTTGTGTATACTATTTTCAAAGGCTATAATCCAATCATTAAAGTTTGTTTTATATTGTTTAATATCAAATTTAAAATTTCTAAATCTTCTTATCTCCTTACAAGTATTTAAATTATACAATATTGTTGTATTAGCATATAATTTTTTACCTTCATTAAATCCAAGTTTGGATAACTGGCTATTATAAGATGCTATGCAAAATTCACCATTATTATTAAATTCGTACCATAAAGGTTTACATGCAAAGGTATCAGTAGAGATTAAAATTATATTTAATTTAAAATCTATTAAACATATAGCAAATTCTCCATCTAATAATGTAATAAATTCAGGCCCATTTTTTTTATATAACTCAATTATTACTTCTCCATCTGTTTTATAATCCCCAAAATCTAAATAGTTATATATTTCACCATTAAAAACTACACAAATTTCATCTTGGACAAAAGGTTGAGATGTTTTCTCTCCAGTAAGGTGGAGGAGATTATGTAAAAATTGGATATTATTAATAGATATAGTATTAGTATTATCAGGACCCCTTTTCTGTGAGTTTATATTAGAATCTAATAAAGATTTACTTATATTTGTTACTCCTATACTACACATTTGAATATTTTTTAATTATTAAATCAAATCCATGCTCACCATAAATTCTTTTTTTATAGTCTTCTTCTATATTATTAGATAAACTGCTACCTTTTAAATGCACAATAAAAACATCATCATTATATTCATTCTTATTATAACAACTTACTTTTAATCTTGGTATATCTTCAATTTTTACATGTTTTAATTCTGAAACAGTTATACCTAAATTAGGGCTTTCTTTTGCTTTAGTACCAGAACTATTATTAATATTGTTAATCCATTTTAACACAAATTCTTTCCCATTTTTATCTGGGTGGGCAATTAAAAATGAACCGAGATAAGGGATACTATGGGGTTTTCTACAACACAATTGCATACTCACTTTATAAGATATTAATGGAAAGAGATCTTTTAAGATAATACAATCAGCATCTATCATCATTACAGGTAAAGGTGATTTTTTCAATATTTTGTAAAGAGTTTGTGTTTTTGATACCACTGAATTAGACCACCCCTCACCCCATGTTCCACCTTCATTAAAGTTACTGGAGATATTAGTTTCTATTATTTCTATATGAGGGAAACTATTAAAAAAATGTTTATCAATATTATCTAATCCAGTATCAGCTAAATAAACTTTGTTTACCTTATCCATATCATTATTATCATATAATGAATTTATAAACAATTTACCATACATTATATATGATGAATTTAAAGTAAACAGTATATTGTATTTATTTTCCATAACTTAATATTACCCCCTCATGACCTGTTAAAGTAAAAGAAGAATTATCATTTCTTGTAATTACATGACCTTTATTATGACCTATATATTTTTCTATATTAACTACACCCGAATTAATTAATTCATCTATAGCAGATTTTACCCCAATACTTGTTGGGTGGGAATAATCATCAAATATCAAATATATTCCTTTATTAGGGTTAAGGTATTCTAGTGATCTATTGATATCAAGTATAACGTTTTCATATGTGTGTACACAATCAATTAAAACGACATCAAAATATTTTGGGAGATTCAGGTATGTACTATCATCATATGCATTCCCTTTAATGAATTTAATATTATTTACACTGCTGCAATTTTTCTTTGCTTCAGTAAAATTATGGTCATCATATTCAATAGTATACACATTCTTTGAGATAAAGGAAAGTGCATATGATGTCCAACCCTGGTTAGTACCTATTTCTAGGGAATTTTCTATATTTTTATCATAAAGAAAAGAATACATATCTTTTTTCCATTTTCTACTGGTTGTACTTTTCCACTTACCTTGTTTATCAGGTACTTCATTAAATATTTTTTCTATATCTATCATTATTTGATTTTTATTTTACTTTTAAAAACGTCTTTCCATGTAAAAGATTTGAAATTTGGATTAAATATATTGTAGCAATTTTGTTCACATAATTTATTTGCTATTGTATACCAATTATTACTACGTCTTTTTTCATTCATAGTTCCATCTTTAATTTCTCCTTTAATATGCATTCTTTTATTTGGGTGGTTTCTGTTATGAACCAGTAATACATTTTTAATAATATATTGTGGTATATTTCCTAATACTTTATTAGTCACATGCATAAATGCTGTATCTTCATGAACAAAGAAAACAGATTTTGGTATATTTACCCCCGACCTAATTACTTCAGATGAAATTACTAAACCACACCCATTAAATTTATGTTGAGGTATTATTCTGACATCAAGTTCATTGGTTTTGTTATTAATTTTATTCATTTCATCTTTTGTCATAGTATACCTTAAACTCCACCAATGGTTGGATTTAAATTGTTCGGGTTTATCATAAAATGGTTTATTTGTAAAATCCGGATGTTCTAATGGTAACCAACTATTGTCCCACATTTTACAAGTTCCAAAAAAAGCTAGATATTTAGGATTGTTATTTTGTAATGATATTTGATGCAAATTATCTAATATTACAAATGTGTTTTTTGGAATTAAAGCATCAGATTCCCCCCACATTAAAACATCCACTTTATCACAATAGTTAGTATTAAATTTTCTTCTATAATCAGATATTGTAACAAGATCTTCTGTAATTTTTACTTTAAACCTTTTATCTGAAATTATGTTTTTAATCTTATCTTCACATTGTTTTAATTGTTTAGTATTTATACACTTCTCTAAATTTTGATTAACACATGCCGTAAAATCAACTATAACTTCTCCATCGTACTCATCAAGGGAATCTTTTAATGATTCCACATACTCTTCAATGATATCACATTCATACCATTGTATTAGACACCCAATTGCAAATTTAGTTTTCATATAATTCTTTATAAGTTCTTTTAATCCAATAGTTAGCATGCCTATTATTTTTGGGGATAGCATTAAAATGATACACCCACCCAGCACTATACATATTTTCAAGTGTATCTAACCACCAACTATGTCCAGGAATGTGTAGAAGATTTTTCTTAAATAAATCTTGTAAATTATAACAGGGGGGGAGGATTTTTACATCTATTTTGTTAATTTTTAACATATAATTTATTATAGTTTGATCTGTACCTGCTTTAATTTTATTAATAGCATGTTGAACTTTTTCTTGATTAGTTGAATAATATTCTTTCATAATATCAAAAAATGGTTTATGTTTTTTATTTACTATTTGAAAACCCCCATTGATATAATCCCAGGAGTTGGGGGGATCGAAATCAGAAAACAACTCTTTTTGAAATTCACGTATACTCCTAGTTACCCATTCATAGCAACCATCATTCATAACCCCACAATACTTATATTCTGTTTCATTAAAAAAATTAGGACAGTTTGGGTGTACTATTGTATCAGCATCTACCATTAATATTTGATCGTAATTAATGTTGTTACCTTTTAATATATCAAATAAATAATATCTTTGCCACGTAATTTTCATATTTTCTAGAGGGAATAGTAAATCTTCCCATACTAGTAATTCACAGTTATATTTATCACAAAAATGTTTCCAACTTTTTATAGAATATTTATATGATTGAGATCTTTTACCATCTTCTATTTTTATATTAGGTATGAATACTATATTTTTTTTCATCTTAAATATCTGCTATTTTTTTTATTCTTTTAAATCTGAAATCTGCTTTATTTATTTCTGATAATATATTGATGGAAATATTTTGATTTTCACACCAATCATATAGGGATTTGGTTCCCTCAATACTATCTAAAGTTTTTTGTTCTTCACCACTCATAGGAATAAACCCTACTTCTTTAGGATCATATGAATGTTGACCAGTTGTCATATCCCAACCTATAGTATAAATTCTATCACACCCCATCAAAATTGATAATGGTATAGCCTGCTCAAATAGTATAGAAGTCCCCCACCAAGTCTCAGGGGAAGATTGTAACATTAATAATTTATCCCAATTCCCCATATGCATACATTCTTCGTATTTAATATAAGGGGGATTAATTACAGGTACCCAAATATCACATGGGTGGGGTTTAATAGCCAATTTTTCCATTTGTTGAGAAATATATGACTTAGATAAACCATAAAATATAATAGTATTCAAATGTTCATAATCATACCCCTCATATTTATTAAAATTATAAGTATTAACAATATGAAAGTCGGCTTGTCCTTTAATATTATTATAAGCCTGCTTAATAGCTAAAATAACGATATCATCTCTATTTGATAGTAGAGTTAAATCATGTTCTTTTAAAGAAGGACCAGGTGCTAATATAACGGCTTTTTTCCCCTTAAAAGTACCTTTTAAATAGTTCAATCTTTCTTCTACAGTTTCAAGACTTAATATTTCTTCTTTAAGTTGTTTTGTTTTAGAATTCATAATCTATATCGTTAAGTTTAAATAAACTTTCAGCAAGGAGAAATTGCCATTCATAATCAATATCAAATGCCTCTATTTCAGAAACAGGAAATAAAGAAGGGTTATTTTTATCTTTCCATGTCCCACACCATTTACCCTCACCAATAGAATTCAACTTACTAGCATATAAACAATGAGCAGCTTCATAGGTTTCTTCTACCGCTTTAGTATTTAATAAATCTTGCCCCTCAGGCCATTTATTTAAAAGTTCTCCACCTTTATTCCAAAAATAGTTTTTCTTTGAGATTACTGAGAATAGACCATCATAAGGAGTATTGAGGTATTTTTTAATAAAGTTATCAATGGTTTGAGGTTTTAATAAAGGATTACACCCACTTACCATCACAACATATTTATATGGTAATTTATCCCACCAATCAAATAAAGTTTGTATTCCTTTATCAACATTTGCTGAGTCACAGCTTCTTTTCCAAATATTTATTGGATACTTATTTCCTATATTAATTAATTCTTGTTCATGTGCTGAAAGATATATTTGGTTATTAGGGATCATTGATGTGATTAGTTTTTGCAACACTAGATCTGTAAGTGTTGTGCCAACAAAGGGTTTAATCATTTTTTGAGGTACCCGTTCAGAATTTAATCTAGCTTGTACTATAAAACAAATATCAGATATGTTTTTCATTCAATAAAGTATTAGATTTAACATTATTTAAAAGTTTTTTACCTACAAATTTATCTTTATCATTCCATTTAAACCCATTTCCAGGACTAATCATATGTAAATCATTTAGGGTTACTGTATCTCCTCTGTTTATATTTTTATTGAAAGCTAAAGATCTTTCTAGTTTTATTTTAGCTAAATTTACTGATGTGTTACATTCAATTTTATACTCTCCTAAACTGAATTCTAAGGCTCTTATATCATGTACCATTTTTATGAAAGTTTCTATATTTGCAGATCCAGGGTGATCAGTTCCTTTCATTTTAGTATCTAAAGTTACATGCTTTTCTATAATTTTAGACCCCAAAGCTACAGCAGCTACAGGTATGTGAGTTCCTAGACTATGGTCAGAATATCCTATGGTATGTTGAGAATAATTGTCTTGAAGATATTTAATAGTGTTAAGATTTAAATTACTATATTCAGCTGGGTATTGACTTAAGCAATGTAAAATGCTAACATTATGTTTATTTTTAAGTATTTTTAATGCATTATCTAAATCTTTTCCATCAGCCATACCTGTAGATATTATAATGGGTTCAGGTCGTTTAGAAAGAGATTTTAGAAGAGGTATATTAGTTAAATCTCTAGAAGCTACTTTAATTTTATCTACTTTTATCATGTCTAATAATTTAAGACATTTTACAGAACATAAAGTTTCTATAAATTCAAACCCTTTAGATTTAATATATTTTCCTAATTCTATATGTTCATTATAGGATAATTCTAAAAAATCTCTATGTTCCCCATAAGTTTTTCCAAAACTATTGGAGTTAATATAAGATTTTCCCATTCCTTCTTTTGATAGTTCTTCAGATAAGTCTCTTTTAGTTAATTTAATTGCATTAACTTTATTAAAACGATTACCATTTATTTCATCATAAGAATATCTATCTAATTGATCTATAATCTTTTTAGCTATATTAATATCCCCATTATGGTTTTGACCAATTTCTGCTATAATATAGGTTTCATTTATATTTTTTACTAAACTCATATTTCTTCTATTCTTTTTGTTTTGTCACAAATTAATAAATCATAGGCTGGTTTTTCTCCCACACTTAAATAATGATACTTACAACCCCATTGTTCCAATTGATTTTTAGTTACTTTATACCAATCAATTCCTGTAACACTACCTCTAGCAGTCCAATAAGTTATTTCGTTACCTTTATCATATAATTTGTTTATTTTATTTATATTAATTTTATATGGTTTAGCTAAATCATATTCTCTAATCTCACCATAATAACAAATTGTTTCATCTATATCAACAAATATCTTCATAAGGTATCGTAATATTTATTTTGTTTTTCTTGTTTACTTATACTCTTTGGGTGGGATAAACACCACTCTTCATCCATCGGAAGATACGACATTGTTTTATGTCCTCCAAGTACTTCATGTACTTTATTAACCCACTTAATTTCGGGTTTGTTCTTATAAATGCGCATTTGATAATCAGGATAATTTACCCACCCTTTTTCATTTACTCTCCAATTCCATTTCTCTATATGACTTTGGGTTAAACCCTCAACAGTATTAATTCTTGGGACATAATAAACATCAATACTTTCGTTTTCAATTAAAATATCTGGGAGGTTGTCTATGAGGACAACATTAGGAATTTCATCAGCATCTATATTCATAATGTAATCCCCTATACAGTTATCTGTTAGATTATTTTTAAAATTTGCAAAGTGACTATTTAAAGGAAATTCTATTACTTTAATACGATCTGCACATTTATTTAATACTTTTAAAACTTCGGGAGTGGTGTTTTCTTCATCACATTGGACTACTATCTCATCCCCTTCTCTAACATTTTTAATTAAAAAAGATAATAACCTATCTAACTCTTTATGTTCATCACATACTGTTAT
>TARA_B110000858_G_scaffold126414_1_pt1 | contig 10569 bp, 14 predicted proteins | sample TARA_B110000858 | Tara Oceans TARA_B110000858 (sample SAMEA4398247) | marine metagenome | biome: Polar Biome; feature: [SRF] surface water layer (ENVO:00010504); material: water (ENVO:00002006), including particulate matter (ENVO:01000060) such as... | depth 5 m | reverse complement strand
ACCGGCGGCCCCAAAAAAAGAACCACGGAGCGCCACCCTCGACGGCTTACAACGCCCGAGGGCGGATAACTGCGTGAGGTCTTACGGCGTCCGTGGTGGAGCGTCATCGGAGGCCCGCCCCTGTTGGGGCTGGGCGGCCTGTGCTGTGCGTATGTGGAGGCGTTGGCCTCACTCGTTGGCTTCGTCCCACACTGCGTCGTCGGACTGTGCTTGAAGCGCTTCGCATCGAATCCAAAGGCCGTCGATATATCCGGCGGTTTTTTCTGTGGCTTCAAATCCTGCTTCGTCAAGGGTGGCGACGAAAGCCACAATTTGACCGATGGTCGTGTCCCGTCCTCGGATGAGGCGGAAGGCGGCTGTGCGTGTCTCGGCTTGGGTTGGGGGTGTTGTTCCGTCCATGTATCGTCCAGCAGGTCCCCCCTCTTAAGCCTATCGTTTTTCGAGCCTATCGAAAGAAAAACACAAAGTTTATAGGCTGACAGCGCCCGTGTTCCAGTGGACGACGACGACTTAAGGGGGCGGCGGCCTCGCAGTCCAGCGTTTTTGCGTTGCAGTTTTTTTGCCTTTTTCAAAATTGACAGAAAAAAAGACGCTCGGTCATTTCAGAAAGTTTGGGCGCTCGGGCTCGCCCACCTATCGAGGCTCATAGGCCCCGCTCAATCCATCAAGCAAATGTAACCAGCGTTCTTGACCCATTCGTCGGAGACGATGCCGAGAACCATAGACGCCGGTATGTCGCCAAGGACTTGACGGTCTCCAACATCGTGGGCGCCGAAGTCATCAGCGTGAACCTTCAAACCACTGGCTTCGATTGCATCGAGGTCGAAGGCGAGTTGAACACCATCTCGGGCCCAGTTTTGTTGAACGCCTTTGATTGAGACGAAGGTATGCTCAACACGGTTGCCCCATGCGATAGCCTCGCAGTTTGCTTCCAGTTGTTGGGATGCACGAGACTTGAGGCCGTGCTTGAGAATCTCAAGAGCGCTCTCCAAGGTGGTGCGGTGGAATGCGATATTTCGGGTGGCGGCTGTGTCGTCCATGTTTGTTCCAGTGGCCGCCACCTATTAAGCATGTCGGCCTATACTTCTCGTCGCCCGCTCGCATTGCGGCAGGTGTCGAGCCGATGGATGCCCGTCTTTCGTGGGCCGCCTCGTGAGTATTTGCCGTTTCGTCCAGCCTTGTCGTTTGCGTGCTTCTTGTTGGGTCTGCCTGTTGCCTTTGCCATTCTGTTCACCTCATGCCATTTTGATGACTCGGTCAACCCGTAGGGCGGCCCGTGTCGGTGGTTGGTTGTCTCGTCGGAGCATCACCGTCTTGACGATTCCACGGCGGACGATTGCCACGACATTCTCGCCGTTTGATTTGCTGGAGTCGTTTGAGTTGCGGTGAGCGTTGAGGCGGAGTGCATACACGGCCAAATCGACATCGGAACCAAGGGCTTCAACAGCCGCTTGAACATTGAGAACAGCCTCGGCCATCTCGTCGCCAGTGAGGCGGTCGTTAAGGCGGTGGAGGGCGTGTGTGTTTGCTCGCATATTTACAGATGGGAGGCATCGCCTACATAAAGGATGCCCTATATATCTCCTGATTTGGAGTAAAATACCCACCCCCCGCCGAGGCGGGGAGCAGGTCGGCTCCGACCCCTGTGGGCCGCTGGTGGACTCACCACCAAGCCCATGCAGGTGCGTCGGTGTTGTAGCGTGTTTGCATGGCCTTGTATCCCTCGGCCATAGCCGCCGAGGGTGACACTCCCCAAAAATAGAAAGCGATGTCACGAGCGTCCCAAAACGGTGCAATTGCTCGACAGTATGCCGCATTGCCAACACCACGAGAACCTTCGATACAAGCGGCCATGAAGGCTCGATGCTCGTTCGCTGGTGCGCTTGGTCCCTTGTCTTCAATTATCTTCTTCATGCCCCACGCCTTATGAAAGTGCATAACCGTCTCGGTGTTGAAGTCTCTCCACATTGTTGCGCTCATTCCTTCTTGTCCCATGTTTCAGTCCAAGGGGCGTCACCTATTAAAGATGCCGATATATACAATACGAGACCTACATAACGGAAAGACTATAAGGTGCCAGCCCTGTGGTTCAAGTGGACGACGACTAAGCGGACAGGGGCCGCCGGTCCAAACGACCCACGGCGCCGCTGGCATCGGCCAAACGACCCACGACCTCGACAGTATCGGCCAAACCGTTTTCAACAGATGAGAAGGCTCACCAGTTTGCACACCGTCGCAGGTCCAAGCATGGCCACTTGAACCATGAAGGAGCCAAACTCTCCCGAGTTTTTGACCTCGCAAAAGTTCCAAGTGAAAAGGGCGTGTAGGTTGCGTGCGTAAAATCCGAGCATGTATCGTCCAGTGGCTCCCTATACTTAAAGGGTCCTATCGTTTATGCCCTATTGGGGCGGATAGTCACGCACGGCCAGCGGCCCGCCCTATTCTTCTTCATCCCATTCGATTTCATCGAACGGGTCGGGCGTGGGTTTTGGCGCCCAGTCAATTTCGTCCCATGTCACGGGCCATCATCCTCAAAGCCTCTCGGCCACGGTGCGAGCCCTTACGGTCCTCGTGAGCGTCTCGGGTGCGTGTGCGTAGGTGGTAGGGTGTGCGGTTGGTTTTTCCCATGCTCTCAAGCCTCCATCCAGTAAATGTCGTTTGATGCGACGACGATTTGAATGTCCTCGTTGCTTTCAATGGAGAGCGTGAGCAATTCCATGAGAGCGCTCTTGAGGTGGTCACGAGCGCAGTCAATGGAGACCGCTTGGCTTTGCATACGACTGCTTCGCATTTTGGTTTCAAGAGACCTCAAGACCTTGAGGGCCTCTCCGATTTCGTTCATCACTTGGGCTGGGGTGTGGGTGGGTTGTTGTCCGTCCATGTTGTTTGGATAGCCCCCCACTACTTAAAGGATTCTATATAGGTCTTGAAACCTATCCTTTATGTAGTAGTGATGTATAGGACAGGATAAGTGGGGTTGAAGACCCACTGACTAAGGCACGGGGGGAGACTCCGTCTCCCTAAAAAAACGGGCCGAACGAAGGCTTCGCCCGTCCGTATCGGGTAAAGAAAAAAAATCCCCCCTCGGTCCCGTTTTGGTCGTGGGTGGTCGAGGGAGGGGCGGGAGGTTCCAAGGGGGCGGTTGAGGCGGCTGTCGCACTGTCCCAGCGATGAGCGATGCGATGGAGGGAGGTGTCGTGAGTAAGCGAGAGCGAATCTCATTGGTAGGCCCGTGGGCCTCGCTTGGTCGTGCTTAACCTATCTCATCCCAAGGTCTGCCGCTGGCAGGGAGTGGAGGGAGCCGCTTGGGCCTTTGCTCTCGGGCGAATTATTGCACCGAGACCCGAACCTTTGACCCCTCGTGAGTCGGCGCCGCCGTGTTGGCCTTGGATGGCTACATAGAAGCGTTGTTCTCCGAGGGAGGTTCTTCTCCTTGGTCTGTCTTAGTCCCCCGCATTTCCAGTGCGGAGGGTTCCTGTGTAGGCGACTCGGGGGCCGCCCACAACCTTCCTATGAGACGCCTATACTTAAGGCTTCCTATTGGAGGGAATGTGATGTGAAGGAGTCGTCCCCCGCCGCCACCACAGCGGCGAGGGTTCTCAAGTGCCGCCCTTGGCCTCTTGAGTCCACCAAGCCCCCCACTACCCGACTTACCCCTTCACTGTTTTCGGGCACAGTGTCGGTCGTCCTTGGCCCTCAATTTCGCCCGTGGTTAGCGGTGTCCTTTCTTGGGTTGCGGGTGTTGTGAGGGCGGTTCTTGTTGGTCCGTCTCATACTGTCCTATCAGCCGCCAGTATATAGGCTTATGGGTAGTAGCATCATGAATGTATAAAATAGGAAAGACTATATACTGCCAGTGTCACCGTTCAAGTGGACGACGACAGGCCGACCAAGCCGAGCGGACAAAAAAGACCCACCCACCGCCGAGGCGGTGAGCAGGTCAGCGACAGCGACCCCGCAGGGCCGCCGGTGTTCTCGTGTGCTGTGTGGCCCTCAAACTGGGCCGAAGTCGTTCACGGTGTCCTTAGACGCACGGATGCACATGGCCATCGAGTAGGACCCGAAGGGCATGATTGATTCGTCGCCGTCGCTGGTGGTGTTGATGCGTCGGGCGACTGGTGCGTCCTCGGGGTTGCTGTGTGGGTGTTGAATCCATACGGTCTTTGAAGTGCGTCGAATAATTTTGACGCTCACGATTGAATCATAATTCGATGCGAACCGTCCGTAGTATTCTCGGTCGGTCACGAAGGTGCGGGGCTGGTTGTCGGGGGTGTGGGCGGTTGCGCTCATATCCTTCCGTGGGGGTGTCGGGTTATAAGCATATCGGTTTTGATAACCTACACATTGAAAAACACAAAGTTAATAAGGTGCCAGCCCTTAGAGTGACATAAGCAGGGATTGAAAACCCGCTGACTAAGGCACGGGGGGAGGCTCCGCTTATGCTTGGGTCGGCGGCCCCTCGGGTCCGCCTGTATAGCGCCCGCCCTTCCACTGGAAGCACAGGGCTGTCAGCCTATAAAGATTTTGGTCTATCGTTCTCCTTTCAAAAGGAAACTGTCGGAAGCGAAAGACTATATACCCCCAGCGTTATAGGAGCAACAAAGCCGACCGAGCCGACAGGCCGCCGGTCGAAAAAAAAGCCATCCCCACGGGCGAACCCGCAGGGGTGGCGGCGACACTTCGACGAATCGAAGCGGACAGGGGCCCCCGCAGGGGCCCCGCTTCAAGCGGAGGGGGTCACGGACCCGCTCAAGCCTTGACGACCTTGATGGCCGCCTTGACGGTGCGGATTGAGGCCGCACGAAGACGAGCGAGAAGGGTGTTTTTTGCATTGGTCTCGCTGGACCAGTTGACGCCGTTCGCTTCGTAGTAGCGAGCGCATTCGTCGTCAGTTGCTCCGTCTCGGCGCATTGCGGCCACTTCAACAGCGGTGTTGACAGCGTGGACGATTTGAGGCGCTCGTAGGCCACCGAGGTCGTGAAGGACAGCGGTGAGAGGGAGGGCGGTGGTTTGACTTCGCTCGTAGGAGGCGCCGACTTCAATGGTGCCGTTGAGGTCTTGGGTGTCAATGACTGCACGGGTGACAGGGTCACGGGTAACGACGGTGACGGCGTAGGCGTGAACCGAGTCTTCTCCCATGGTAGGGCCATCGGTGGTCATACCATGAGCCTTGACGATTTTGTCAAGGGGGAGGATAACCACAGGGGTTACCTCGACACCCGTAAGGGTGGTGGTCGCAGGTTGGGCTTCGGGGGTGTATGCTGTTTGTTGCATAACCGGTCGTAGGCGCCCCACCCCATAAAGGTATCGGTGCAAACTTACGATATGTTTATAGGGTGATAGGCATCGGCTCGCATTTTCGGACAATTCGGGGCGGCCCCACGGGCCAAAATCGGGCCAAAATCGGGCGCCGGACTGGATGGGGGCGGCGGCCCCTCGGGCGGAATGGCACACGCCGCCGCATCCACTGGAACGGTGACGCTGTCAGCCTATAAAGGTTGGGGCCTATCGTTCTCCTTTTGAGTAGGGAGAATGAAGTATAGGCAAGACTATAAGGTGCCAGCCCCTCGACTATCGGAGTGCGGCGTTTGCGGGGGTCGGCGGCCCCTCCGCCCGCTTGTCATAAGCCGCCGCATCCACTGGAGCCTCGCAGTGCCAGCACATAAAGGTATCGGTCTTTTGATTATATAGATTTTTTGAGAATGTAGTATGCGAAAGACTATATACCCCCGCCGCTCGGCTCGACCAAGGCGGACCCGAAAAATATATAGAATCTGCGGGAGATGTAGGGATGCAAACCTTTATAGGCTGTCAGTCCCCTGTTCAACATGGGCGGACGGCCCGAAGGGGCCGACGGAGCGGACCCGATTTTCAAACGAAGTCGAGACGCTCAAGTATCGGCTAAGTATCGGCTAAATGAGACACCAACCCGTAGGTATCGGCTAAACGAGGCTAAAACCAGCAGGTATCGGCTAAGTATCGGCTAAGTCAAGGGATAGATTTCAAGCAGTTCAAATCCGATTTGCTTTTGAGTCAATTCTCATCAGCGTCATTCTCGTTCCCTGTTGAATCGTCGTCCTCTTCTTCATCTATGTTATCGACGGTGATACCCACGGCATACGGGACATCGACTGTGCGTAGTTCATCCTGCACCACTTGACGAAACTGTTCCATCGGGTCGTATCCAATGTTGACTACCACCTGTGGCTTTGCGTCTTGAGCGCCACTCATTTTGTCGAGAGCGTCTTGAGCCTTCATCAATCCCCCAATCATGAACGATACATTGTTCAGTGCTGAAACATTGTCCGCCAAACTGTGAGCCTGTAAAATTAGTCCCTCAAGTCTCGCCATGTTTCTCTTTCGTCGGGAATAACTGTCGAGTCTAAGCCAGTCTGTATCGCCCATTTCAGCCTTGGCAATGGCGAGGTGCTGGAGGTCCTCCGCCTCGGTGATAGCCAGCCGCATAAGGCGCTTGTAGTCCTCTTGGGTGAGAGTCCTGTCCAAATCGGCCTCGGAGAGTTTGCGACGAATCTCGTGCCCTTTGTAGCCTTGGGCTACCAGCATAGCGGTCCAGTGTATGAGAGCGTTGTCAATGCCGTTCGTTTTGCCCGACAATTCAATGCCAGTATCCTCGCTCTCGTCGTCGTCCTCGTCGTCCCAACCTTCAACCATTGCTTTGGCAATGACAGGAAGTGGTTGAATAACCTATCGGTCGTCCGACCTATTCGGGACAAGACGGACAAACGACCCCAGTTGAGGTCGATACCCATCCCTTAGAGACCAAGTCAGCAGTGGCTACGCCACGAGTCACACGGCTACAAACCATGCACGATTTGGCATTGGATGACACCCCATCGGCACGCTTGATGTATCGCTTCATTCCTCTTCACCGGCCTCTTCTTTACCAGCCCACTGCTCTCGTGGGATTCCAACGAGTTCCATAGGGTCACGGTTGGTGTGGCCAAGGCAGTCAATACACGCCAAGGCACCAGCGAGGTGGCATTGGCATAGGCAGTCGTTCTTCTCTTTGCATACATTGTCACTCTTCTTCATTTGGTCCTTCTCCTGTTATCAATTTGATGATGCGGTCGCTTTCAGCCAGTGCCTCTTCTCGGTTCTGTGCTTCGCAACGACGACAGTGTTTTTTGCTGGAGAATTGCGGGTTATGAGCATTGGGGCGGATACATGGTTCCCATAGCAAACAGGTTCCACCACCGCAGTATCGGTAGCCCTGTCGTTGAGGTGACAAACACTTTCGATTAACACACCCATTGCGAGTCATTCAATCTCACCACGGGCTTCTTTGATTGCCTTTGCACGGCGACCATGCTGTGACGGAGGCACCTCACTCCAGTGTTTTGGAGTCGGGCCTTTGGGCTCGCTGGTGATGGCCATATCAAGCATATAGTCGGCCTTGTTGAGGACAGCCAAGACCTTACGGATAATCTCCCTACTCATGGGGTCAGCGCAGTGTTCCAGTGCATCGTCACACCCAGCGGCTACTTGGCTCATGGAGGTCTGCAATTGAGTCCTCTCGTGATTGAAAAACTTGACATGGCCTTCGGGCACATCAGCAAATGCTTCGGGGTTCTTTTGGACTGCGACTGTCGCCAAGCCAATCAAGAAGTCACCGTCGTCGCTCCACTCGGAGAGGACATCAAGCATTGCCTTTTTCCACTCTTCATCGTCGCTGTTGTTGATTCGATTTTCCCAGTTAATTCGGGTCATAGTGCTATCACCAAGCCACACCTATTTAATCCCCGACTATATGGCTCGACCATGGGAATGAAGGGGCTCCGAGATAAGAGTAAGATAGCCAAGTTCATTCCAGTCGATGAATGGGTGACGACAGCACGGGTCACGGACTTGATGAATGCTGGTGGAGTCAACATACTACCGAGGACCGTAGCACACACGCTACGACTGGCGTGTAAGTATCGTGCGGGCATCCAACGACGAGGGAACACCTACGATGCGGAGGAATGGCGGGTCCATGACCCAATGTCCTTTGCGGCCTTCTTTCGTGACCTTGTCAACAGGCGTTAAACCTTGGACTTGAGAGCCTCAATCAACACTGCCTTTGTTCCGTCAGTGTCGAGGTCGTGCTTCTCACATAGAGCCATGAGGTCAGCCTTCTTGAGTTTCTTGAGTGATGCGAGGTCGGGGATTGTCTCCTTGAGTTCCTTCACTTCTTCGATGACTTCTTTGGCTTCATCAACGAGGTCCATGACTTCACTCACGGACAATGTGCCGTCTTCAAGTGCGGCGTCGATTTGAGGTTTCAATCGGAGGTATTGCTTGTATGCAAATGCGGCGAGGGTCAATCCAACAGCGCCAACAATGACGAGAGTGTCTGTATCCATGTATCAACGGTTGTCAATGTGGGTTATGAGCCTATCGGTTTCAATAAGGCTTGGTCCACTTGGCCGCCTCGATGAGTTTGCATTTGAGACATCGCAGGGATATTGCACCGTTGCGACAAGGGTTTCCACATACTTCATCCTCGTCAACAGTGCCACTCATGGTTCAAGAGTGAAGCACATGGTTATTGAGTCACGCGTTGTTCGTCATCAAGGGATAGGACCGCCAATTGTATTCAATTGAGCCGCTATCCTGTGTATCGCTTCATCGAGTGTGTTCGGAGGTGCGCCGAGCCAAAGAGAAGGGTTTAGGAAACCGTATGGGTCTCCACCCGCCGCCCCTTGAGGCAGGTAAGGAACATCAGCGAGGTTGGTCGATGAAACAATGTCGCCGTTGGCATCGGAAACGAGAACAGCATTGGTTGATGCTGATTGGCGAATTGTTCCCAGCACATCTAATGCCTGTTGGGGATTTGTTTGACCTGCACCAATCCCTACCTTGTTCGTGCCTGTCAAGAACATTGTATAGGGATTAGTGCCACCACCCGTTCTAAGTCCTATGTGGTCGTTGGCTCTCAAATACAAATCGTCGGCGGCGTGAAGAGTAATGTCAATTCCGGCGGCGTTTGACCCAAGATTTGAACCCGACGGCCAAACTATGTTTTTGCCGTTCGCCAAGTTCACATTTCCGTCGAACCGAGCATTGCCACCGATTCTAAAACCACCTTGAGCAATGCCTGTCAAATCGACATCTTCCCGCACGACGAAGGAGGAATAACTGTTGTTGTAGCCAACACCACACTCCGCAGTCGATGGGTCAATCGCATCGGGAATGAGGTCGTCAAGCATAAACCACCCTTGGATTTGATTGTTGTCGGTTATCACGCCCGATACGATGTTTGTAATGGAGTTAATGTAAATCTGCAACACCGCACCATCGTATGTATCCAATTCCTTCAAGCGTATGCCACCAATAGGCTTCGGCCCTGCGTTAAAATTAGAGGTGTTGAATATCTGTATGTTGTTTGAATCATCGTTTCCAAAATGGTGAGCGACTATTGACATGATGGATTGATGCAGTCCCGACGACCTATCGTTAAAATTGAATGTGGCTGATGCTCTTGAGCCAAAGCCGCCTGTCCCTGCACCCGACCCACCCGACGAACCTGCAACAAGCGCAACGCTATACCAACCAACGGGAACATCGGAGGTGTATTGCTTCTTCATCTTCAACGCAGTCCCGTGATTGATAATATCTCCGCCACCCGACACTGTCAAGTCGTTCGTGGTTTTGTTGAATGTCAAAGACCCGTCACCACTTAGAGCCCCGTTATCATTGAATATCACTTGAGTATTCGTGGTCGTAGTCTCTCCTGTGACAACAGGTATCAGTGGTCTCACGAAGAGTGGAGTATTGACAGGAGGGCCTAATTGCGACCAATTCAAAACAACAACGCTCGCCCAGTGTGCTGATGCGGACGGAGTGTATGTGGTGTGCAATGTTTGATACTCCGCAGTGACACCGATGTTATCCAGCGACGGCGATAACGAACCTCCCGATGTCATTTGCTGAACATACGACGGCCCCGATGAAGCATTGAGTGAGATGACCGTTTTGCCTACGGGCAAATCGGCTTGGTTGTATTCATAGACTCGGAGATAAACGCCCGTATCGACTATGTCGGATTTGAAGGTGAATGCTATGTCGATTTTACGACCATGCACGACGCTAAAAGCGGGGTATGCCATCCCAATCCCGCTATCCGACGCTAACTGCAATTTCATTGCGTTCTCGCTCTCAACATAGACGACGCTCCCGTCTGCGTCTGTATTGCCTCCATAGGCCGCTTTTGAATCGCATCCCGCTGGCGCTCCTGCTGGCCCTGTATTGACTGCTCCGTCCGCCGCAGTGGTGACCCTACCAAACGAGTCAACAGTTATGTTGGCACTCGTGTAGGGACCTGCTACGACACCCGATGCTGTGGATGCAAAGGTCAGTTGCGAACCCGAGCCAAAGATTGAGATTGGAGTTCCGACCTGTGGAGCCATGACGAGGTTCGTAGCATTAGCGACTGCGATAGGCACACCCGTTGAAGGTATGATGTTGAATCCTGTCATTCCACTTGATGGAGCAACCCATTGAGTATTGTAGTCCGTGCCGTTGATTTTCGACAACACTTGATTGGTATTCCCGCCAGTCGGAACGCCT
>TARA_B110000858_G_scaffold196783_1_pt1 | contig 10576 bp, 2 predicted proteins | sample TARA_B110000858 | Tara Oceans TARA_B110000858 (sample SAMEA4398247) | marine metagenome | biome: Polar Biome; feature: [SRF] surface water layer (ENVO:00010504); material: water (ENVO:00002006), including particulate matter (ENVO:01000060) such as... | depth 5 m | reverse complement strand
ATTTGTCCTTCTTGAACTGTAACCAAGCCTTTTACTATTGTTGGCTTTGAAGAAGAACTTAGACCTTGTTTTTTATTTTTTGTTATTGTTTTTTCTTCTTTGGTTCCAGGGAGAATAGTTATTGAATTCCCGTAAGAACCTATGGTTGTATCCGTTGTTACAAATCCCGGGTCTGGCATCACTATCATGCCTTCTTGTAGTAAATGGGCAAAGTTGTTTATAGGCCAACTAAAATTCATTTGATTACTAAACTGAATCACCGCGTCGTTAGCGGCGCTGATCGCTACTGAGGAAGTCACGCTTTCTCCACCAACAGCCGTCACTATTTGGGGTAACAATGAATTTGCCCCGCCTACAACCACGAACTTATCCCCTACTTTAGGTGTCGCTGATAAATTATTTATAGTAACATTAGTGTTATTGCTTACAGCTCCATTTATTTTACCTGTTACTGTTACTTCTGGGTATTCGTTTTCACCCACAATAGTAATAGGCGTAGTCCCAACGACTGGTTCAAGAAAAGATATAATATCTGATGACACCGGTTGTCTTAACACCCTGTAAGCGGCTGTTGCCGCGGCTGTAGCCACAAAAGAAAAAGCTGTTTTATTCAAAGATTTTCCCCTAGAAGTGGAAAATGTATCAGGCGTTAAAGTTGCGGCAACCGTATTGTTTGGTGAGTAACCATTTATCGTTAGTGTTAGTGCTGTGTATTGATACACAACTTTTTGCATCATCAAAGAATTGGAACCCGTAGAGCTATTAACATCTAAAGAACCGTCTCCAAACCTAACTTCATTATAATAGCCGTGTTTAGTTCCTGGTTTAGCATATATTAAAATATTGTACTGATCATTATTAGTTACCGTGGGAAAGGTTATAGATCCCTTATAGTTACCGTTAACAATAGATTCTTCTAATCTTGCTTGCCCAGCTTGAAAGCTAGATGTTACAAAATTGTAGTAGTAGTTATTTTCATTTTTAATCTCTAAAATAAAATCTGCCTCTTCATCACCGATGAAAGTAAAATACCTTACACTACTACTAGCTGGTAGATCAGATAAATCTAAATCAAAACTTGTTATTACTTTTTCTTCTTGATAACCAACATGGCTTGAGTCAAGCATTAAACTACCATCCGGCATATAATGATAGCCGATTGGAGCTGTTTGCCCCTGTGCGTTTGTTGTAGATCTAGCAATAGGTATGGGTGTATTGTGATATGACATAGTTTATTTTTATTTACTACTTTCTGAAACCTCAGATCCTAGTGAGAATAATTTAACATCCCCTTTGGAGTCGTTTACTAATTTAACATTTGCATAATAACCTATTAAACTAGAGGAGTTGACTTGTTTGTCTTTTTCAAACATTATGTAATCGTTGCTAGCCGGTGGGTTAACCCCGCCGTTTGCTAAGTCTGTATAATAAACACCAACCTGCACAGGATCTATCGACATGCTAAATACCACGCCCAACTTAGTCATGCCGCTAGTCACCGATGTGTTAAAGCTACTATTCGGGGCTTGCCCAGGGGTTGAATAATAAACTATATCCCCTATTTGTAAGCTAGAGTTTAAGGGGTTGGGGAATGTTAAAGTTGCTATTGGCATAGGTTGTTTTTTAATTTGGATTAGCTGGGATGAATAGGAATACTGGACCTTCAGAACCACCACAGATACCCCATACTTGGAACGATACAACGGAAGGATTCGCCACAAAACTAAAAGGAACGGAGTTTACACCACCTGGCGTGATCCCAGAGTCAATCGTACCGGAAGTCACTACGTCACCATTAATGTCCAGCGTTTGCCATGAATACTCAAGGATAGGAGCCGTAGGAGCGTTGTTAATTGGGCTGTTGATTGGCGTTATCCAATCTATCGTTCCGACTCCTAACAAATTAAAAGCAGAAGAAGCGCTAATTGTTGTAGCGCAATAAATACAACCAGTATTACAACTAGCGTCGTCATAGTTTTCGGCAATTAATTCTCCCAACGCGTTTACCTGGTCATCACCACAATACTCACAAGAACCATCATCTACATTTGCTAAAGCATCATAATTACACGCAGTGGCATCCATACATCCATTAGTGTAGACACAAAGACTATTATCAAAGAAAGGAGGCTCACCATTATAACCCCCAACAACACCCGCGCTAGGGTCATTACAACCCAATGTAACATTGTATGTTTGCGTGTTTGGAGTGTATGCGGCTATATGATTTTCCCAGAATTCAAATTTAGCAGCCTGTTGATGCGCACCGGTGCCACTATTAGGTGGGTACCATTCTGGATGCTCACCAAAGAAAACTCTACCTGAATAAACACTCCTTTCAAAGGCAATTATCTCTAAATTATCAATACCATTCTCGCTATTAAAGTTGGCGGTGGAGGAGGTGGCCTGTAAATAAGGATTTGTAACTGTCTTGAATTTCCATGCGGATGGCATATTGAAGCTTGTTATATCGCCACTCTTCAATCCACTACCAGAACCGTTTTCATTTTCATAAGCGTATAATGTTCTAGGATTACCCGCAGTATTTGTTAATATTACTTTTGGAGACAAACTAACATCCCAAAAAGCAAAGATCTTACGTTGTTCGTTGACCCCAGAATTACCCCAAAGAGCTGTTGAACCCCAGCCATTTGTATTTAAAAGACCTGCTCCACCCCAAGTAGGGTCAATTTGGGCGTTGTGGAAAGTAGGCATGATATATTGACAACAATCATTGTTCATTCCATTGTCATTACAAACTGTGTTTACAGTTGGCGTTGGAGGAGTATAACTTGCAATACCCTGAGTGTTTGGCCCAGCATAATTTGTTGCGGCGTATGTAGATCCACTATTATTTAAGGAATCATCAAGACAACCATACACGTATGGCGCGCAACTACCATCGTCAAAAGTAGCCGTGGGATCATAGTTAAACGCGGTGTTATCTGTACAGCCGTTAATATAAGTACATAACCCATCATCTTGAGTAGCTGAGGCATCATAATTTGTTGCTATAGGGTTTGTACAACCTAAGCAAGAAACATATTCGCACAGCTGACTTGGGTTACCATTGTTGGCGAGAGGGTCAAAGTTACAAGCCATTGAATCTGTACAACCAGTAACCTGTGTCTCAACCGTAGCAACACTAAGAATTAACCCCCATCCAGACTCAGTGTTGTGTAGCGGGTTTAATAACGACGTACCAGCAGAGCAAACAGCTTTTACTTCAATAGTATACGGAGTGTTTGAGGTCAAGCCAGATATAGATTGGTATATAGTTCCCTGAGAAACGTTAGGCTGTATGTTGGTTATGTAGTTGTAAGTGCTACCGCTATCACTACTATATCTAAGTTCATAATAGTCAACCGGGGCATTAGTAAGCCATGTTTCATCCCAAGATACATCGATAGTTGTGTCTTGGTTACCACCACCTGACACTTGTTGAAGGGTGATAATATCCTTACAAGCTAAACAACCATTATTATTAGCACAACCGTAAGGATCCCCATCAGGATTTAGTCCATCATAATTATTGGCTGAAGGATCAGCACAGTAAACACAAGACCCATCGTCAACTAAAGTGGTGAGTGCTGGGACTGTTCCGTACCAATTACAAGCACTAGGAGCAGGGCAACCATAAACATTTGTATTACAAGGGTTAGTCGGATCATCAGTATTTGCTAGTGGATCATAGTTATCTGCCGTAGTAATCATGCAACCATACACATATGGCACGCAACAACAGTTAGGCCCAGTTGCAGGGCTTTCACAAGGTTGCGAGCCATTAGCTACTAGTGATCCATCACAAGCGGTATTAGCTAGACCATCGTAATTCAACATTCCAGATACCATGCACCCGTAAATTGGAGCAACACAAGAACCGTCATCAATAAAAATATAACTACCTACAGGGTCGACGGGATAACCTAAATTTGGGTTAAACCCATAGGATAAAACATCTGTACACCCAGAGTAAGTACAGGAAAAATCATCAACATTTGCTAGGGGATCATAACCCACACCAGCGCTAGCAGTACAACCATAAATGGTTTGTATACAGGCGCCATCATCTATCATCGCGAGGGGATTATAGTTAAATGCAGCCACACCGTCACCAAATTGATCGTTAACATTTCCAGTCGCGTTCAAGTCTAAACCGTTAGCCGTGCAACCAAATACACTTGTTATATCAGGAGCATCTATTATTGATCCTATTCCTTGGAATGAAAAGTCAGCGTTATCAAAACCACTAGAAATACTACCAGAAATAATAGTTGAGTCACCTGGGTCAACTACACTACCAGCTTTTCCTTTTATATAGTTGAACCACTTGCCTTCCTTTTTTATAAATTCATTTAACGAACCTTGTTCTAAGTCTGTTTGAATATGCTGAACTTTCCAACCAGGTTTACTAGATATGTTGTAGTACTCATTATTGTAAACATTGCCGTTCGGTTTTGGTATAGTTGTTCCAGGGAAATATACATCATAGCTAGTAAATGAATCTACCTTGGACTGTGAGCCTTCGTAGTTTAAAGTATGAAAAGTCTTTATAATGCCTGGTTGATCATTTAAGATAACGTTTATACTTGATGGAGTAAAACCACTACTAGGATAGCCCTTATAAAAAGTATTTCTATCTTCACTTTCATCGTGGTGTTTCCAGAGTAATCCATTATTAAAAGTGTAATACTCATTAGCGCAGCTAATAGCGTTTTCGGGGGTAAAAGATTTGAAACTAACCCAGCCCCTTACGTCTTCTTTAAATGAGACAGTGGTACCCTCGGGAAAACTCACCGCTTCAACCACTTGTTTTAAGGTTATATTATACTCGTCTTTTTTATCATCAAAACTACCAATTAAAAACTGGTTTAACTTTAAGTTGTCTCTAAACCAATCTTTCATTCCATGGTCGGATATTGATGTTAATCCATCCATGGATAATCTTACCACCGCTCCCCTAACTTTATCTGTAAAGTAAATTCTATGAGATTGTGAAGCAAAAGACTCTGGGTTTTTAGATATTCCAAATTCACCCGCGTAAGGTGTCGTAGAGCCAAGAACTTTATTTGTAGCCGTTAATTGAGGGTTTCCATCCGCATTAAACAAAGCATCTTTGTTAGCTAGTATATTTAAAACTCTATCCTCGCAAAGAGCTATTAAGCTTCCACTTTGACCCCAGCCAGCGTGTAGCTTTTGAATGCTACCAAAAGTTGGGTTTATATCTTTAGTTATTTTTTCAGCAGCAATAAATTGATTTAAACTATTAACACCGCTACTTGAGTTGTATATACCTGAGTATATTAAACCATACCTTCTATTCTCCTCCCCAGGGCTATCTTTTGCGGTAGTAGATAATGTTACTCCGTTACTTAAGTATGGCTTGTTAAATGTATCGCCAATTCTATTAGATTCAACACCGTTGTTAAACGACCAACAGTTATGCCAGTTTAATCCAAACTCATTCTTAGGGGTAATCGCTAGCTCATATTGAGTGGCAAACACCGTACTTGGGTCGCGAGTAAGTGTAGCGGTCACATAAGTCCCATCATCTCTTAGGAACTGAACAAAACCGTTGTCACCAAACAATTCGCTATATTCAGTGGGACTTATTGGCGATGATAGCGAAACTACTCTTTCACTAGCGGGGGTTAGACTATTCCATTGAGTTATAAATACACCCTCTGGGAAAGATGTGCCGTAGGGAGATACCACTGTAGTGCCTAGCGGCATGAATAAATACTTGTTTTTATTGTTCAACGGGAACACTGGTAAACTAGAACTAGCCTCATAATACAGGTCTAAACCAACGTCTTCTTTTGGCTCTGTTTCAAAAACAGCTGGATTAGAACTAATCTTGTTGTCACTATCATAGAGAAATTCTTTTAAAAATTGTATACCACTAGGGACTGTGTTAGTGATATTATCAACCTTGTAGTCAACAATTGCTCCAGTACTTGGATTGTAATTGGCTTCGTCTGCTAAAGAAAAATCTGGGGTGCCAACTATTAATGGAGAAGCATTTTCATCTAACTCGTATTTTATTCTATAGCTAAATCTTTTATTCCAAGCTCTACCAAGGTTTTGACGCTGGGCGACTGCTTGTGGTGTGTTTTTAAGGGCAGATTGAGTCATTCCAATTGTTCCTGCAAGTAAAGCCCCATTAATCTCAATTGTTGGAGCACCCGTAACGTTTAATAACCTACGCTTAGTTATTCCTTTTATTTTAAATATACCTTCTCCACCTGTTAGTTTAAACCTAGAGTTAATAACAAGCCTATCCACAATGGATTTTTCTTCCTCCATATATGTGTTTGTAGCGGGATTACCAATGTCCCATGAGCCGGATTGCTCTGGAGGAGCGTCGGGTAACAATTGTGAGAACGATAAATCTATATAATTACCACTAGCAGTAGTATGAATTCCTTTCATCCCCACTCTTCCAAAACTTGCGCCAGTACCAAAAGTTGTATTAACGCCTGAAGGCCCGGAATTAATATAGAACAGGCTACTAGTATCACACGAAGTTACCGGCAACGCCGAAACCGTGTTGTCCGTAAATGCTGTGAAATAGGCGGAACCACCGGAGTGTATCCCAGCGAAAGGAGCATTATCAATAAACCAACGGGATTGTAATGAGGCAAATCCAGTTCCAAACTCTAAAGCATTTAACCATTCAAAACGATGGTTAAGAGTACCAAAAGCGCTATTCATCTCAGATTGTCCTGGAGCGTTATTATAGGTTGCATCGTCAAAACCCATGGAGGCCGAAGAGAAATTATACACGTTGCCACTAGTATCAAGTGCGGTATCCTCTATCTTGTATAGATTAGTCTCAGCTGCTATTATCCACTGATTAAGAGTGGCTGATTCTCTAGATAAGTTGTCTTGAGCGGTGGAGTCATTTAGTATTTTAACAAAGAATCTACCATCAAACTCGGGTTTGTTAGTAACAGATTTCTGCCAAAATATAGTGTGAATTCCATCATTCTGTAATTGGATACCACTGCTAGAGGCAGGTGTGCCTTGAACAACAAACTCATCTTTTAAACCTATAGGTTTTTCTAAATACACTACGTACTGATCCTCATCAGAATCATTAGCATACCGAATATCAACAACGTGGTATTTGTCCCCAGACAAAACGTTTGTAACGCCATTAGTAGTTGTCTCTTGCGTAAAACTAACATACATCTCATTGTTAACGGTTTCGGCGTTGCTGGTAACTTCTTTAAAAAGATCTATAAGATCTGGTAGCTGCATGTATTTATTAGTTGTACTATACGTTCCTCCCCACCTACTCGTGCTTATGCTAAAGCTTTTTCTACCAACATTTGGAGGGTTTAAATTTCCAAGTCCACCAGCAACAGTACACCCGGTGGTAGCATTATTTAAGCCACCCCAAAAATTACAAGAGTGTGTTGAGTGAGTTTCATCTTGATTTGTTCTAACAATTAAATCAAAAGAAGTTTTTATGTAGTCAGGCGCGTCATTTTCTATAGCAACCACTTTGTATCTACCCTCTTGCTCAACAAGCTCCTCTGAGTCCACTCCTTTCTTTAAAATAAGATATGTCTCTATGTCGACTTTGTTTCTATCAACCGAGGGGAAAGAAACCCATATATTACCATCATCAGCGTCATATATTCTATCTACCGCTAGATTATAGTATTCATTAGAAGTTTCTTTTATGTAAAATCTATAATAATCAGCCCAGTTGGGAGAAGAATCTAAAGATACTTTTAGATGGTTGTTGGTTTTGGATCTACTTTTAGGAACCAAAACAGAACCCGACTTCGATGTTATGACTGGTGTTTCTCTACCGTATTTATCCCCCCAAACAACACCCACCTCGTAGTTTCTTAGGGATTTTATTGATTTACTAGCTATATTCCCTCCCGTATCTATAGTGTCACTCACTACTACAGTTGATATACTAGGGGTGATAATTTTTCCAGAGTTATTTATAATATCATAACCCTGTGAGTAGTTTGCATATATAACTCTATTACCACTAATCTCCTGTGCTAAAGCCCTCTTCGGCACATTGTCCCAAGACCTTAAAGATTGATTGCTAGGTAGTGCCTGTGATATACTTTCGGTTTTTACTTTGTAAGAACCGCTGCTACTATTCTGTATGTCATGAGTACCTATGGAATTCCAACTGTTTTCCCCCAAAATCAACTCATCGTTATTAGAGATGGTTTCTAGCAAATAAATTATAGGTGAAGTTTCATTTTTATAAAGAAGATCTATGCTTTTTACATCCCTTGGTAATTCAGGAGTTATAAAATCCGTTATGCGTAAGGTTTTTATAGAGTTTTGCATGCCTAAGTTATAAGCTACTATTGGCTCGTAGTTAAACTGTCCTGGAAAAAAAGCTACATTTGTAAAGGGGCTAAAAGAAGAGTATTCATTATCTAAATACTTATATCTATAAGCGAATCTCGGAAGCTTACGCTCGAATAAAAAATCGCCAATAGACTCTAGCTCTCCGAACCAAAAAATATTACTCACATCAGCATTTTCAGATAGCGTGAGTATTTTTACCGTGTATTCTAATGCGTTTATAGTTATAATCTCAACCCTAATATCATAGTTCCTCGGGAGCAAATTCGTATCGGGGGCCAAACGTATTATATCTCCTTCTTCAAAACCGTAAAAACTTTCATCAGCCACCATTGTTTTAGTCTGCCCCACCGTGTTTGCCGCGATGTCTAAGGTAAATGCCACGCTAGCACCACTCGTAACACTGTCCCTAGCATCTGTGCTAAAGTTTATGGAAGGAGCTGATAGCGGTGCTTTTTTAATAACCGTAATATGCTCTTCTCTAACCAGCACGTTATCCCATATAGAAATATCTTGAGACTCATTTATCAATCTAGTGTGCTCAAAGCCTTTTACTCCAACAATAGAATTACTACCCTCTATACTTCGGGGTATATTGATTTTTTTAGGTTCCGTTAAACCATCTGTCCAAAACAACATATCATCAATGATATTTATTCCAGTAATATAGTTATTGTGATTGAAGTTTAAAGTTCTAGGACCTCTATATAAAAGTGATGTGTAAGTATCGTTTGAAAGATTTAGACTTGTGTCGAGTTGCACTTGGATTTGGCTCTGAATTACAATTGACCCACCAGTAAACTGCGGAACGCCATAAATCATCCCCCCAACCTGCCATCCGTCGTGAATAACGTGGGTATTGCAGTTTTCTAAAGTTATAGAGTTGTTCCCTGTGTTTATTGACTGCACACAATAAGCGGTGTTATCCTTGTAAACAGTTTCACCTACAGTGACATTAGCAACGTCAAAATCTGACACAGCGATAGTAAGCTCTCCAGTGGCAACGTCTACAGCAACAACGTTTTGACTCGTAATTAGAGCATTTATCACAGAACCGCCAGCAGTCGCTATATATGGGTGGGGAGTTGTACCAGCCGCCATTGAGGACGGTTGATCTAAGGGCGTTGTAAAGTTCGCAAGATTACCGTCTAACGTTACCTTGACAACGTTTAAGCCGAATCCGTTGGATGTTACACTAACAGTTGCTGCGTTTGATATAGTGAAAGTCTGGGATTGCGAGGGCACCGCATAAGGAAGTATCTCTATGGTATCACCAATTAAACTAGATGGAGTTCCGTTGAATCCATTTATGTATATGAAATTGGAGTTTTGTTGGGCATAACCCCCATTAAATAGTGGGAATGCAGGTATCCAAATACCGCTGGCTACCGCGTGCGCGCTATTCCCCACGAAACTTACCGTGTTAGTTGCTGTTGCCACAGCCGTGGATTCGAACGTAACGGGGATATAGTTATTCTGGGCGCTACCTAAATCAACTATTGTAACTTCATTGGATTGCAGTCCTAAATCCGTAACACCAGTAACAGTCCAGCCAACTTGCAATTGGTTTAGTATTTCTAATGAGACCCCCGACAAAGTAGTTTGGTTAGAATTATCCGAGTGTGGTTGCGAGAATGCAAATATATCAACAAAAACAGGCTCGCATTCGTTAGGTGCTTTTTTGAATATAAGATCTTTCATAGTCACAACCCCACTATTCCAATCGTTATTTTCCACCATATTATCAGGCGAATAACTCTCGCCGGATATCAACCAATATAAAGAATCATTTCCCTCATCAGCAACAGAGCCAACAACAAAGGAATTGGTTGGAATTGGATTTAGACTTGGGTCAGAGGCATAATCCGTACAACCAAACGTATTACCTAGTATATTCTGAACAGCTCCAACATCAGATCCTTCTGAAGTTGAAACCTGTATGTTCATCGCATCTCTATATTCACCTTTGGGAATAAGTCTCTCGTCAAGATCCTTATTCATTTTACCACCGGTAAACTGATTCTTAATCTCTGGCATGTACTAGTGTTTTATTTGTTTTGATTTACCTCTCATTATCTGCGTAATCTCTTCTAGCTTAATGTTTGATAACCTTAATTTTGCGGTTCTAATAGCAGCGAACCTTTCTTTCTTAAATCTATTAATTATATACTCCTGAACGTTGGCCCTAGTGGATAAAACTGCATGTGCTATACACTTATACATAGCT
>TARA_B110000858_G_scaffold112033_1_pt1 | contig 10587 bp, 7 predicted proteins | sample TARA_B110000858 | Tara Oceans TARA_B110000858 (sample SAMEA4398247) | marine metagenome | biome: Polar Biome; feature: [SRF] surface water layer (ENVO:00010504); material: water (ENVO:00002006), including particulate matter (ENVO:01000060) such as... | depth 5 m | reverse complement strand
ACTATCGACATGTCTATGTATGTATTTGATTTCTCAACATCTAGTTATTTTACCAACTTACTAGTTAGTTCTTTGGGTGTAATATTAGTTGGATTGGGAAGTGGTATTTATTTGATAGCAAATCTTGGTCCTGGTCCAAGAGATGGATTGATGACGGGTCTGCAGCGGGTTACCCAATATCCCATTGCCTGGGTCAGAGTATGCATTGAAGTTTCTGTTGTAGGCGTAGGTTGGATATTAGGTGGCACAGTAGGAGTAGGTACTTTACTTTTTGCTTTTGGCATTGGGCCTGCAGTAGCCTTTAGTCTTCATCTTGTGACAAATTTAACAAATAATATTAGATAACAATTTAACCTTTAGCATACCAACCATTATCAACATAAAAAGCATTTCCATTTACAAAACTTGCTTCATCAGAAGCCAAATAAAGCACTGCTGAGGCAACTTCATCTGGATTGCAAATTCTACCTTGCACAGTTTTTAGATCAGCCTCATCCCATTTCTGACCTAACTCATCTAGTTCATCAATTTCTCTAAGGCCATGATCTGTTTTAACAAACGCAGGGCACACCGCATTGCATCTAATCTTATCGTCTCTATATTCTACCGCAATTGATCTAGCTAATTGCAAAACAGCACCTTTTGTCATGCAGTATAAAGATTCATAAGCAAAACCTTTTTCTCCTCCAATTGAAGAAGTAATAACAATTGAACCGCCTCCATTTTTCATCATGTGAGGAATGACTTTATTACAAGTTAAAAATGCAGAACGAACATTAATGTTCATTAAACGATCATAATCTGCTTCAGTTGATTTATGTAATGGTTTGACAATAATTGTCCCAGCATGGTTAAAAAGAATATCAATTTTATTAAATTTTCTTATGACAGCATCAACAGACTTTGATACTTCCTCTGACTTTGAAACGTCAGTCTTAAAAAATATAGCTTCACCTCCATCTTTATTAATTTCTGAAACTGTTTCATGTCCAGCATTTTCATTAATATCTAATATTGCAACTTTAGCACCTTCCTTGCAAAAAAGTTTTGAGGTTGCTCTTCCTATCCCAGAGGCACCACCAGTAATAATTGAGCACTTATTTTTTAATCTCATCTCTTGATAACTAAATAAAAACACTGATTTTATTCATTATTCTCTCCCTATTATTCCTACTACAATTATGTAAAATTTAGGAAGGAATAACAAGGAGGAATGTTAAATGAAATTTAACAATAAAATAATAACACTTATGTCAGTAGTTTTTTTATTTACTGCACATACTGTTAAAGCTGAAGACTCAAAAGATCCTATAAAAATGACACTTCATGATTGGACAGGCCAATTGATTACAACAAATATTATGGCAGAGGTTCTTAAGAAAGCTGGTAATAATGTTGAATTAGTTCAAGCAGATTACATAGCACAATTTGCCGGTCTTCAAACAGGAGATTTACATTTGGCGATGGAAATGTGGGAAACTACTGGTCGTGACGCAATGGATGAATACACAGCCGATGGCCGTGTAGTAAATATTGGCTCAACAGGAATGAATGGTATCGAAGAGTGGTGGTATCCTTCTTATATGAAAGAACAGTGTCCTGGTCTTCCAAATTGGGAAGCGTTAAATGATTGTGCGGAAGCTTTTTCAACTGCTGAGACATCTCCTATGGGAAGATACTTAGGTGCTCCTGTAACGTGGGGAGGATTTGATGATGAGAGAGTTGAAGCGTTAGGTTTGGACTGGGAAGTAATTCATGCAGGTACAGACGCTGCATTATTTGCTGAACTAGAATCAGCTTATCAGAGAAAAGCCCCTATCATGTTATGGGTTTATGCTCCTCATTGGGCTCCTTCAAAGTTTGATGGAGAGTGGGTTGAATTCCCAGCTTATACAAAAGAATGCTACACAGATCCATCATGGGGAATGAATAAAAATTCTTCATATGATTGTGGCAAGCCAACAGGTCCAATTTGGAAAGTTGCTTCAAGTCAATTAGAAGAAAAGTGGCCTCATGCATACAAAGCAGCCGAAGCATTCACTCTCAGTAATGATGAGATGGGAAGTATGATTGTGGCTGTTGACTTAGAAGGCGGAACTGTTGAAGGAGTTGTTGCTGATTGGATGACTAGCAATAAATCTAGATGGGAAAGTTGGATTAAGTAATTTTCATTTAATTTTTTACCTAGGGGCTAAATAAGCCCTTAGGTTACCCTATATGATTTTAAAGAAAAACTATTCACAGATAAATTTTTTTCTTTTACTGGCACTCACTTTTTTATTTTATTTGTATGGAAAAGAGTGGTGCTCGTATTTAGGAATTGATTGGGCTATTAAATACCCAAAGCAATTCATCTTTCCTTTAAAAATCTATATATCCAATTTTGTAAAATGGCTTATGAATGATGCTCATTTTATAATTTTTAGCTTTAAAGATTTAACAAGATCTATTTCTTGGATCATAGAGCAGCCCTATCAATTTATACTTTCATTATTTGCTAAGGGTTTTTATAGAGGGCAAGGTCAAGAAGCTCTATTAATTTTACCAGCACTCAGTTGGGTAGCGGTAATAACAATCATAACAAGCCTGGCAATCTACACTAAAGATAAAGCTCTAGTTGCTCTGGTTGCCTTATCCTTTTTTTATCTAGCGGTATTTGGTCAATGGCAAAGTGCTATGATTACTCTTTCCTCTATTATTATTGCTGTGCCTATTGGAGTTTTGTTAGGTTTAAGTTTAGGTATCGCATCTTATAAATCCCAAAAAATTGAACAATTTATCAAGCCAATTTTAAGTTTAATGCAAACCATTCCTGTCTTTGCGTATCTTGTCCCAATTTTAGTAATGTTTGGGTTCGGACCTGTATCTGCATTAATTGCAACTGTTATTTATGCTATGCCTCCAATGGTCCATACAACAATTTTAGCGCTCAAAAGTGTCGATCCCCAAATTAAGGACTTTGGACTAATATCAGGTTGTACTAATAGACAATTAATGTGGAGAGTTTTAATACCTTCAGCCAAATCAACAATTATGGTGGGAGTCAATCAGGTCATAATGCTCTCTTTTAATATGGTCATTATCGCATCTATGATTGGTGCTGGAGGTTTAGGATATGATGTTTTGACCTCTTTAAGAAAACTGGACATTGGAGGTGGTGTTGAGTCGGGCTTGGCGATAGTAATTTTAGCTGTTGCTCTTGATCGTTTAAGTCAAGCTTATGTTAAATTAAGACCTGATAGTAAATCTAAAAATCAAAATATATTTAAAAGTTATAAATTATTTTTTATATGCTTTGGTGTGATGATTATTACTTATCTCATAGGATCTTTTAGTGAGCTCGTTAGAAGTTATCCAGATGAATTATCAGTGAGCACTTCTTCATTTTGGGAAGATTCCATGAGGCATATAAATATTAATTATTATGACTTACTAGAGTCCATCAAAGTTTTTTTATTGATTTTTTTTCTTATGCCTATCAAAAAATTTTTTTTAGCTATTCCTTGGCCATGGACAGTAACAATAATTACTATAATAGCTTGGCACTATGGAAAATTAAAATTATCCATCCTAACTTTTTTACTTTTAATGTTCATCGTAATTTCAGGATTATGGACTAAAGCTATGATTACTATCTATCTATGTGGATCTAGTGTTGCTATCGCATGTATAATAGGAATCCCTTTAGGCATATTTGCGGGTCTAAATAAAAAAGCGGATAGAGTCTTAACTGCATTTGTGGACACCTTGCAAACACTTCCTAGTTTTGTTTATTTAATTCCTGTCGTAATGCTTTTTAGAGTGGGGGACTTTACTGCTATGATTGCAGTTGTTCTTTACGCTTTAGCTCCAGCTATTCGTTACACAGCTCTTGGTATCAAAAACATTAATAGTGAACTTATTGAAGCAAGCTTAATAAGTGGATGTACAGAGAGACAATTACTTTTTAAGGTACGTCTACCACTAGCTCTTCCTCAAATACTGTTAGGCATCAATCAAACAATTATGTTAGCTCTTTCGATGTTAGTGATAACTGCTTTAGTGGGCACCAGAGATTTAGGTCAAGAAGTTTACATAGCTCTAACAAAAGCAGACATTGGTAGAGGGCTCGTTGCCGGATTATGTGTTGCTTTTATTGCTATTATTGCCGATAAAATTATTGTAGCATCGAGTAATCGTCTAAAAATTAAGTACGGATTATAATAAAATGAACGCTAATTACTCTGAAGTTATTCAATCTTTAAATATTTGGTCTGGTGAAACAGATATTCAAGTCTTAGGTGGCGGTATTACAAATCATAATTTTATTGTTACTGATGACAATAAAAAGGTTGTGGTTCGAATAGGGCAGGATATTCCCGAACATCTAGTTATTCGATCTAACGAGTTAATGGCTAGCCAAGCTGCAAATAAAGTTGGTATTAGTCCTAAAATTCTTCATCATGAAAAAGGGATATTAGTTTTAGATTTTATTGAAAGTAAAACTTATGATCCAGAGCTTGTGAGAAATAATGTTCAAAAAATTATTCCTCTAATCAAAAAAGTCCATCAAGAAATTCCAAATCATTTAATTGGTGCCCCGATGATTTTTTGGGTATTCCATGTCATTAGAAATTATGCAAATTTTTTAGAAGATAAAAAAAGCAAACATATACTTCGTATCCCAGAACTTTTAAAAAGCTGCAAACATTTAGAAAAATTATCTGCTCCTCATGAAATAGTCTACGGACACAATGATTTATTAGCAGCAAACTTTTTAGATGATGGTTCCAAGTTGTGGCTTGTGGATTGGGAATATGCTGGTTTCAATAACCCCTTGTTTGATCTAGGAGGTCTTGCGTCTAATAATGATTTCTCTTCAGAACAAGAAATAAATTTACTAGAAGAGTATTTTGAAAAAAAAATAACAGATAAATTGTGGGAGCAGTATCATGCGATGAAATGCTCATCTTTATTAAGAGAGACTATGTGGAGTATGGTTTCTGAAATTAGCTCAAGTCTAGATTTTGATTATCAACAGTATACAGAAGAATATTATTCAAAATATAAAGAATCCTATGATAGTTTAACTAAATAAAATGTCCTCTAAATTACCTAATTCTTCAAAAATAGTAGTTATAGGTGGGGGGATTATTGGATGCTCTACTGCTTATCACTTGGCTCATATGGGTTTAGAAGTTGTATTACTTGAAAGAAAAAAACTTACTTCTGGAACAACTTTTCACGCAGCAGGTTTGGTGGGACAGCTTCGTACTAATGCAAATATTACACAATTATTAGGATATTCCGTTGATTTATATAATAAATTAGAAAAAGAAACAGGTCTGGGTACTGGCTGGAAAATGAATGGTGGCCTGAGACTTGCCTGTAATCAAGAAAGATGGACGGAGGTTCAAAGACAAACAACGACGGCTCATTCTTTTGGTTTAGAAATGAATTTATTATCTGCAAAAGAAGCTCAGGATCTATGGCCTATTATGGATATTAGTGATGTTGTTGGAGCTGCATTTCTTCCAACTGATGGTCAAGCTAATCCGTCAGACATAACTCAAGCCCTGGCTAAAGGTGCACGATCAAAAGGAGCAATTATTATTGAGGAAGTAGATGTTCTAGATTTAATTAAAGATAAAAATAAAATAATAGGATTAAAAACTTCTCAAGGCGATATATCTTGTGAGAAGGTAGTTTGCTGTGCTGGTCAATGGACCAGAACTTTCTCAGAAAAGTTTGGTGTCAATGTTCCCTTAGTTCCTTTTCAACATCAATATTTAGTGACTGAAAAAATTGAAGGAGTGCAGCCAAATTTGCCAACACTTCGTGATCCTGATCGTCTTATTTATTTTAAAGAAGAAGTTGGAGGACTTGTGATGGGAGGTTATGAATCTAACCCAAAAAGCTGGGCTGAAGAAGGAATCCCTAAGGATTTTCATTACACACTTCTTGACTCAGATTTTGACCATTTTGAAGATCTTATGACTAACGCTTTAGGAAGAGTGCCATTACTTGAAACTGCTGGAGTAAAAGAGCTCATTAATGGACCGGAGAGCTTTACTCCAGATGGAAATTTTATTTTAGGCGAGTCACCAGAGCAAAATAATTTTTATGTTGGAGCAGGTTTTAATGCATATGGGATTGCAGCAGGTGGCGGTGCTGGAATGGCTCTTGCTGAGTGGGTCGCTAATGGAGAACCACCTTATGACTTATGGCCAGTTGATATTAGAAGGTTTGGACAACCTCACCAAGAAACAGATTGGGTGAGAAAAAGGACTTATGAGGCTTATGCCAAGCATTACACAATTGCATGGCCATTTGAGGAACATGATAGTGGCCGTCCCTATAAAAAATCTCCTATTTATGAAAAATTAAAAGCTAATGGTGCTTGTTTTGGAGAAAAATTAGGATGGGAAAGGCCAAACTGGTTCGCACCTAAAGGGATGGAAGCTAAAGACCAATATACTTATGGTCGTCAAAATTGGTTTCCAATTGTATCTGAAGAGCATAAAGCTGCTAGAGAGCGAGCTGTGATTATTGACCAAACTTCTTTTGCGAAATTTCTAATTACAGGAAGTGATGCTGAGAAAGCTCTTAGTTATATTTGCGCTAATGACATTTCTAAACCTGTCGGCTCTTTAATTTATACTCAAATGTTAAACGAGCGAGGTGGAATAGAAACAGATTTAACTGTTGTGAGATTAGATAATGATTCTTTTTACCTAGTGACTGGTACAGGATTTATGACTCATGATTTTGATTGGATCAAATCTAATATTCCAAGTGATTACAACGTTCAGCTAGAAAATATAACTTTTAGTCATTCTGTTTTTTCTTTAATGGGCCCAAAGTCAAGAGAGATACTTCAGGCTTCTTCAGAAAATAATTTTGATAATGAAAATTTTCCTTTTGCAACATTTCAAAATATTTTAATTAATAATTGCCCAGTGAAAGCATTACGTATTACTTATATGGGTGAACTTGGATGGGAGTTGCACTTTCCAATTGAACACGCAGAAAATATTTATGATTCTCTTATGAAAAATGGTGAACCTTTAGGTCTAAAAAATGCTGGTTATAGAGCAATTGAAAGTTGTAGATTAGAGAAAGGATACAGAGCGTGGAGTTCTGACATCGGTCCTGATCACACACCGTTAGAAGCTGGTCTTGGTTGGGCTGTTAAACTTAAAAAGGATATAGATTTTATTGGGAGACAGTCTCTTTTGGATCAAAAAAAACATGGTATTAAGAAAATTTTTGCAGCTTTTACTTGTGATGATCCTAAAGTAATTTTATTAGGTAGAGAAACTATTTATCGTAATGGACAAAGAGTAGGTTGGTTGAGTAGCGGAGGGTTTGGATATACGATTAATAAATCTATTGGTTATGGCTACGTAAGGTCTAAATCTGTTATTGATAAAAACTATATCTTAGAAGGCTCTTATGAATTAGAGGTAGCTACTAAAAAAATTAAATGCAATGTTCACCTTGATTCCCTCTATGATCCTCAAATGTTAAAAATTAAAGCTTAACTTATTAAGAATTTTTAGTTAACTTATCTCAACATTTAAAAATGAAAATTTTAGTAGCAGTTAAAAGAGTAATCGATTACAACGTTCAGATTAGAGTGAAATCTGATAATTCAGGTGTTGAAAAAGACAATGTTAAGATGTCTATGAATCCTCCTGATGAAAATGCAGTCGAAGAAGCTCTAAAACTCAAGGATTCTGGAAAAGTAACGGAGGTCGTCATTGTCTCTATTGGACAAGAGAAATGCCAAGACACAATTAGAACTGCATTGGCCATGGGTGCTGATAGAGGAATTTTAGTCAAGGCTGGCGACGATATTGAACCTCTAGCTGTAGCTAAAACTCTTAAAAATATTGTGGAAAAAGAAAAACCAAATATGGTTCTATTAGGAAAGCAGGCAATTGATGATGATTGTAATCAAACAGGTCAAATGCTCTCAGCATTACTCAACTGGCCTCAAGGATGTTTTGTATCTGAATTAGGAATTAACGAAAGTGCAATAATTATTTCTCGTGAGATTGATGAAGGTCTAGAGCAGCTAGAGATTCAACTTCCAGCAGTTGTCACTTGTGATCTAAGGTTAAATGAACCTAGATTTGCCTCCCTACCAAATATTATGAAAGCTAAAAAAAAACCAATAGAGATTATTGAAATTGGTTCACTGGGAATAGACACAAATCCTAAAGTAAAGTATTTGAAGGTTGAAGAACCACCAGTGCGAAAAGGTGGAGTGATGGTTGCTGACGCCAAAGAGCTAATTCAAAAACTTAAGTATGAGGCCAAAGTAATCTAATGAGCGTCTTAGTTATAGCAGAGCATAATAATATTATTTTAAAACCTTCCACTCTAAATACTATTAAAGCTGCTTCTCAAATAGATAAAGAAGTTCATTTACTTATATGTGGTTTTCAAAATGAAGAAGTAATTAGCCAAGCAAGTAAGGTAGAAGGAATTTTTAAAATACTTCAATTAGATGATGCTGCTATTCAACATCAGCTATCTGAACATGTCTCCCAAGTCATTGTTAACCTATCTAAAAATTACACTCATATTCTTGCACCATCTTCAACATTTGGTAAAAACTTAATGCCAAGAGCAGCTGCCATATTAGACCATTCGCAAATAAGTGACATTTCAGAAGTTATTTCCGCAGATACTTTTGTAAGGCCTATTTATGCTGGTAACGCAATTGCAACAGTACAATCTTTAGACCCAATTAAATTTATAACAGTTAGAACAACTTCTTTTGAGCCAGTAGAGACTTCAGGGGGGAGTGCAAGTGTCGAAAAAATTTCAATGAAATTAGAAGATATTGCTACAAAGTTTATAAAGAGAGAGGAAGCTAAATCTGAAAGGCCAGAATTAGGAAGTGCAAGAGTTGTAATTTCAGGAGGAAGAGGCCTAGAAAATGGTGATAATTTTAAACTTTTAAATGAAATTGCTGACAAACTAAATGCTGCTATTGGTGCATCTAGAGCCGCAGTAGATGCAGGTTATATCGGAAATGAATGCCAAGTTGGTCAAACAGGTAAAATGGTAGCCCCAGATCTCTACATTGCTGTGGGAATATCTGGTGCCATTCAGCATTTGGCTGGTATGAAAGAAAGCAAAATAATTGTCGCTATCAACAAAGACGAAGAAGCTCCTATATTTGGTATTGCTGACTATGGCCTAAAGGCGGACTTATTTGAAGCATTACCTGAAATTTCTAAAGAACTAGATTTGCTAAATGATATCGCAAAATAGTAATTAATATTTTAAAATAAACACTTGTTAGAAACTCAAAAAATCCAAAGAGAAGAAATGTCTTATGACGTTGTTATTGTAGGCGCTGGTCCTTCAGGTTTAGCTACAGCTATTGAGTTAAAGAAACTTAATTCTGAAACTACTATATGTATTATCGAAAAAGGATCTGAAGTGGGGGCTCATATTTTAAGTGGTAATGTGTTTGAAACTAAGGCTTTAGATGAATTAATTCCTGAATGGAAAGAAAAAAATGCACCTATTAAAACCAAAGTTTCTAGTGAAGAATTTTTATTCCTAAATAAAAAAAATGGATTTAATATTCCAACTTGGCTTCTTCCAAAATCTTTACAAAATCATGGAAACTATATTATTAGTCTTGCTAACTTATGCCGTTGGTTAGGTGAACAGGCTGAAGCTTTAGAAGTAGAAATTTTTCCTGGATTTGCTGCAAGTGAAATTATTTACAATGAAGATGGAAGTGTGGCTGGAATTCAAACAGGAGATATGGGAGTTGATAAAGAAGGTCAGCCAAAAGATACTTTTGAGCCCGGTATTATCTTAAGAGGCAAAGTAACTGTTTTTGCTGAAGGATGTAGAGGACATTTAGGAAAAATGTTAATTGAAAAATTTGAATTAGACAAAGATAGCTCTCCCCAACAATATGGAATTGGTTTCAAAGAAATTTGGGAAGTAGACGAAACTCATCATCAAGAAGGAAAAGTATTACACAGTGTTGGTTGGCCGCTTGACCCTAAAACATATGGTGGAAGTTTTTGCTATCATGCTGAAAATAATCAAATTTTTATTGGCTATGTAATAGGATTAGATTACCAAAATCCATATCTTTCACCTTACGATGAGTTCCAGCAATTCAAAACTCATCCTAAAATAAGTACGATACTTAAAGGGGGTAAAAGAATTTCTTATGGAGCTAGAGCCTTGATTGAAGGAGGCTTGCAGAGTCTTCCTAAAATGCATATGCCAGGTGCACTCCTTGTCGGATGTGATGCCGGAACTCTAAATATGCCTAAAATTAAAGGCTCTCATACTGCTATGAAGAGTGGAATCCTTGCCGCTCAAGCAATACAGAAACATTTATACGAACAAGAAGAGTTATCTATTTTTGACAGTATATTCAAAAGTTCATGGTTATATAAGGAACTCTATGAAGCTCGTAATGTGAAGCCTAGTTTTAGATGGGGACTTATTCCTGCAATGATATTTACTGCAATTGATCAACTAATTTTTAAAGGCAGGTTACCTTTTACTTTAAAGCATCTGCATGCCGATCATGAAACTTTAAAATTAGCAAAAGATAGT
>TARA_B110000858_G_scaffold148325_1_pt1 | contig 10610 bp, 11 predicted proteins | sample TARA_B110000858 | Tara Oceans TARA_B110000858 (sample SAMEA4398247) | marine metagenome | biome: Polar Biome; feature: [SRF] surface water layer (ENVO:00010504); material: water (ENVO:00002006), including particulate matter (ENVO:01000060) such as... | depth 5 m | reverse complement strand
CTGATAACAATATAGCAGTAAATGGAGTTGCAGGATTACTTTCAGCTTCAGCTCAAATTACTTACGCAGATATACCTAGTATACCAGCAGTAGGAGATGGAGGATTAACTACAAATGACTTTACTAACGCTGATCATAGCAAATTAAATGCTATTGAAGCAAGTGCTACAGCAGATCAAACAGATGCAGAAATTAGAGCAGCAGTTGAAGCAGCTACTGACTCTAATGTATTCACAGATACAGATCATTCTAAACTAAATGCTATCGAAGCTTCTGCAACTGCGGATCAAACGGATGCAGAAATTAGAACGGCAGTTGAAGCAGCAGGTGACTCTAATGTCTTTACTGATGCAGATCATAGTAAATTAAATGCAATCGAAGCTAGTGCGGATGTAACAGATGCTACAAACGTAACAGCAGCTGGTGCTTTAATGGATAGTGAATTAACTAACTTAGCAGCTGTAAAAGCAATCAATCAAAGCTTAGTAACTGGTGCTTCACCAACATTTGTAGGACTTACTTTAACAGGTGACTTAACAGTAACTGGAACTACTACTAACATTAATAGTGCGGATCTTAATATAGAAGATAAATTCATCTTACTTAACTCTGGATCAGCAACAGGTAACTCAGGTATTATAGCACAAAATTCTGCTACAAGTGGAGTTGGTACATCATTATTCTTTGATGATACAGCAAACAGATGGTCTTTAGACTACGCTGGAGCAAATGCTAATACAGATGTAGTAACAGCTGATGCAAGAATTGCAGCAGTAGCATTAAGCAACTCAGATGCAAATTACCAAAAAGACGGTAACATATTTGTAGACTCAGGAGATGTGTTTATATACGTAGAATAATAAAAATAGAATAGAATAATGGCTTGGAAAAAAATACTATTTAGCGGTTCTGCCGCAGAACTACACTCGGTAACAGCTACAAATGCAATTACAGCATCTAGCTTTTTCGGAGACGGTTCACAATTATCAAACATAACAGTTTCCCAAGCTGCTACAGTCGCTAGTGAATTCACCGGCCAAACATCAGTAGCAGTAACACACAATTTTGACAGTAAAAATGTCACAGTTACAGTCTATAATGACTCAGACGTACTAATACTACCTGCTTCTGTAACACTTACCAACCTTAATACAGCTACAGTAACCTTTGATTCAAGTACATCAGGTCATATAGTTGTAGCTAAAGGTGGACATGTAGTATCTGGATCAGTAAATGCTTCTGATATCACAGGGTTAGCTGCAGCAGTTGCCGCAGAAATACCTGATAATACAATATCAGCTTCAGTTCTTAGCTCTCCTTCACAAGGTACAGCTAGACTAACTACTAACGGAGTAGCTGCAGATGTAGATTTAGGTCTACAGACAGGAGATAGTCCAACATTTACTAATTTAACTTTATCAGGAAATTTAGAAGTACAGGGAACTACTACAACAGTAGATTCTACAACAGTACAATTTGCTGATAATATCATCGCATTAAATGGAACAGGAGCAGCAAATGGAGGTATAGCAGTAAATGACGCTAACGGACCTGCTTCAGGATCTATACTATGGGATGGAGCAAATAATAAATGGATTGCAGGAGCACAAGGATCTGAAAAAACAGTGGCTTTATTAGACGGACAAGGATTAATATCTAGTTCAGTTCAAGTTAATGCAGATAGTATTACTAATTTTGATACTAATGTAAAATCAAAACTTAATGCAGATAACGTTTTATCATCATCTGCTCAAATAGCCAGTGATATATCAGGATCTTTTGGAAATGCTTCAGCTTCTTTTGCTGCAGACATTTTAACTAATGCTTCTAATATCGCAGGTATATCTACCTCCTTTACTTTATCAGCTGATTCAGGAACAAATGATTCTTTTGCTTCTGGAGAGACTTTAACGTTTGCTGGAGGAAATGGAATAGCAACAGTAGTAACAAACGGTAATATAGCAATTAACGGGGTAGATGGATTAATATCCAGTTCAGCTCAAGTAAATGCCAATACTATTACAAACTTTGATGCTAATGTAAAAACTAAACTAGATGGAGACGGAGTAATATCTGGATCCTCTCTAAGTTCTGCTGCACAAGGTACAGTAACTCTTACAACAAATGGAGTAGCTGCTAACGTAGACACAGGATTACAATCAGGAGATACACCGACATTCGCTGGATTAACTATTGCAGGAGATTTAACTGTAACAGGAAATACATTCGAAGCACAGGTAACTAACTTAAACGTAGAAGATAAATTCATTACTGTAAATTCAGGAAGCTCATCAGGAGAATCTGGATTAGTATTTGGAGGAGCAGATCCAGCAGGATCAGGAAACGCAAATAGCGGTTCAGCTATCTTCTGGGACAGTACTAATGTATTCGGATTTGCTCAAGACGTAGCAGCAAGTGCTACATCAGCAACTCTAACATCTAAGTTAGGAAATATTGAAACTCATGCAAATGCTAACCCATCTGCAGCACCTACTTTTCAAGGTAAAGGTACGATATATGTAAACGAAGATAGTCAAGGAATTTTTATATATAGTTAATAAATAAAGAAACGGTTTTATGTCAATAAGAAGAAACCTTGCTAAAAAAGAGGTAATAAAAGAAAATACTAGTATAGAGAATAAAAAAGAGAGTAGCTTCACAGAAGATGAGGCTACTTTCCTTATTTCTAAACTTAGAGAAGCCAACTACAAAGGCACTGAATTCGAAACCTTTTATAAGGTAATGTCAAAATTAGCTTTATTAGCTGAAAATAAGTAGGACATTAAAGGAAATTATCTTATATTTATATTAAATGTATTATTGGCCCGTAAGGGAAGTGGGCTCGTGAGAGTAACCAACCATAGTAAAAGGTATGCCAAACTGGAAAAAAATAGTATTGAGCGGTTCTACCGCTGCACTAAGTAACTTAGATGTAGATAATGCCATAACGGCATCATACTTTTCAGGCGACGGATCAGCTCTTACAAATATCTCAGCAGAGGTAACACAGCAAGCTACAATCACCGATACATTCACCTCAGTAACAACAAAAGCAATCACTCACAATTTCGGTACTAAAAATGTTTTAGTATCTGTATTTAATGATAGTGATGAACTTATTTTCCCTGCCTCTACGGTAACTACCAACATAAATGTAGTAACAGTAACGTTTGATACAGCAACAACCGGGAGAGCCGTTGTAGCGAAAGGAGGACACTTAGTATCAGGATCAGCAGTACTATCAGGAACTGGTGTAATATCAGGATCAGCACAGATAGATGCTTTTACAAGGTACGAACAAGACATCACAGGTGCTAGCTTGTATACAATTACACATAACCTTGGAGAAGATTACCCAATAGTACAAGTCTACGATACAAATAAACTACAAGTACTACCAGGAATAATATCAGCTTCTAATGCTAATAATGTAGTTTTAAACTTTGACTCAAATTTTACCGGCAGGGTGGTGGTAAAGAAGTAATTAACCATATTTATATATAAACATACAAAACAATATCATACAATGAGAATCGATAGCCCCTTAATGACTAACACCATAGCAACAGGTTCCTTTTCAGGATCGTTCGTCGGCTCTTTAGCTGGTGCATCGACTTCAGCTGATGCAGTAGCTTTTGCTAATATTACTAGCAAACCAACCTTAATCTCTAGTTCAGCACAAATAGCTGCTTTAGGTTATTCCACAACAGACAACGAACTGAACCAAGAAGAGGTAGAAGATTTCGCTGGAGCATTAGTTGCTACTGGAGGAACAAAGACAGGTATAACTGTAACTTACGATGATGCAAATGGCAATATGGATTTTGTTGTAGCATCTCAAACAGATGAAAACTTTACAACAGCTGACCATGCTAAACTAGATGCAATAGAAGCTAGTGCTGACGTTACTGATGCAACCAACGTAACTGCAGCAGGTGCTTTAATGGATAGTGAAGTAACTGACTTAGCAGGTATCAAAGGCGTAACAGTTTCTACTCTTCAAGTAAAACCATCTGAAGGAGCTTTTGCAAACGGTGATAAAACTAAACTAGATGCAATAGAGACAAGTGCTACTGCAGACCAAACAGATGCTGAAATTAGAACAGCAGTTGAAGCAGCTAGTGATTCAAATGTCTTTACTGATGCAGATCATTCTAAACTAAATGCAATAGAAGCTAGCGCAGATGTAACTGATACAACTAATGTAACAGCAGCAGGCGCATTAATGGATTCTGAATTAACTAACATCGCTGCTATTAAAGCTATCAATCAAGGATTAGCAACAGGTAATGATGTACAGTTCAACGATCTTACAATAGCCGGAGACTTAACAGTAACTGGAACCACTACATCTATCAACTCAACTAACTTAGACGTTACTGATAAATTAATATCTATTAACAAAGGAGGAGCTGATGCAGCTTCTGCTAACGGAGGTGGATTATTTATTAGTGGAGCTAACGAAGCAATGACATGGGATAATGGAAATACAAGATTTAACTTCTCAGACGATATTCATGCAGCTGGTAATATTACTCTAACAGGAACAGTAGACGGAAGAGATGTTGCTGCAGATGGAACTAAATTAGATGGTATTGAATCAAGTGCAACAGCAGATCAGTCAAATGCAGAAATTAGAGCTGCAGTAGAAGCAGCAACAGATTCAAATGTCTTTACAGATGCAGATCATAGCAAATTAAATGCTATTGAAGCAAGTGCAGATGTAACAGATACAGCAAATGTAACTGCAGCAGGAGCATTAATGGATAGTGAATTAGCTAGCATTGCTTCTATTAAAGCTATTAACCAAGGATTAACTTTAACATCAGACGTTAAATTTGATAGCTTAGGTATAGGAACAGCTGCACCTGGAACATCAGGAGTAATAAGATCTTCTAACGATATAGTAGCATTTTATTCTTCAGATAGAAGATTAAAAGACAATATCAAAGAAATTCCAAACTGTCTTTCAAGATTAAAAGACGTTAGAGGAGTTGAATTTGACTGGAATGATAAACAATCAGTATACGAAGGACATGATATAGGAGTTATCGCTCAAGAAATAGAAAAGATAGCACCTTCTTTAGTTACCGATAGAGATAATGGATTTAAAGCTGTCAAGTATGAAAAATTAACAGCTATATTAATTCAAGCAGTTAAAGAACTCGCTGCTAAAGTTGAAGAGTTAGAAAAAAAATAAATAGTTATACAAAATGGGTTTTATTATTAACGCAGACCTCGAGACTAATATCGGGCCGACGCAAGAGTTGTACGTAAGGGTTGAAGGATTTACTTTTAATAAAGTAACTGCTCAATTAAGTTTTCAGATTACATATTGGATTGACAGAGAGAGTGCTATAAAGCATAATAGAGTCTACCTTGATGAAAATGTAAAAGGAATGGTAGGTTTAGTACAGAATAAAGTAATTTATTTTGACACTGCTGAGAGCGAAGGTAAAGAGTTAGTACTTGCACAATTTCATAAGGTGTTAGTTTCTAGTGAAGAGTCAATAGAAGTTCCAATATTTGAATCTAAAATAATTGAAGACAAAGTTCCTTATGTGAGCTTTGATGAAAATGGAGACGAGATAACAAAATATAGAATCATAACTAAACCTAAGAAAGTACAGGTGGGATCAAAAGTAGAGAGCAGATCAGTAATAGATTTAAAAGCCTTTGATGATATCTACGGATATTGCTACTTAAGATTAAAAACATACCTTAGTACTTTTTTTGCTGAAGAAGCGATAACAAAAGAATAAATGGCTAGATTTACTTACGGAGCATCCAATATACAGTATCAAACATTTAACAGTTGGTCTAACGCTTTAGATCCAAATGTAACAAGCAACATTTCTGCTTCCGTAGCATATTCAGAATTTGATCCTGCACAATCAGAAGACTATGCAGCATCTTACCTTCAGGGTAGTTCAGTATTTTTCGGTTCAGTTCATGCAGGTACAGGGGGTACAGTATCATTAACAGCACCCTATACAGTCGCAGCTACAGCTAATATTACTGTAAAAAATTTAAACATTACAAATACATCTCTTACTATAGTTGCCACTACATCTTACCCTTGGGTATTTGATTCATGGAGAACAGCTGGAAGTGGAGGAGGATCTCAAATAGCAGGAACAGCTACGGTTACAGTAAGTGATGACAGTGCAGCAGATCATAATGAATATCACGCACACTTTACTACTACACATTTAGATCCACCGTAGGATAAAAATTAATAGGTTTTGAAAATAATTTGGGTTTTAAATAATATAAATAAAAGCAAAGACTTTTATAGCAAACTCTACACTTTAATTACATTAGCATCTGTACGTTTATGGAAAAGATACTATCCAAACGATATATGTACATTATACTGCGATGAACTAACATTAGAGACGTTTAGACAAGCTAAGATACTACAATACTGGGACAAAGTAGAGCTGTATATACCTTCTAATAAAATAGATCATAAGATATTCTGGGCAGCTGGTAAGTTAGAAATACTTTCACAGCAAGAAGAACCTGTTTTTATAGTAGATAACGATTTACATATTTTTAAACCTATAAAAGATTACCTAGAAAAAGGAGTATCTTACGTGCACAACTTAGAACTAGGCAAAGGTTATTACCCAGGGTATGTAGACCCTTTTGTTAGAAAACTTTCATATAAACCAAGATGGAAGACCAACTCAGTCAACGTTAGCTTATTACATTTAACAGATGTTTCATTTGCTAAAGAGTATGCTAATAAAAGTATTGAACTTATGGAAGAGTTTTCTGCCATGGATGTACCACATTCCCAATACTTAATCTTTGCTGAACAGCTTTTACTTGCCCACATGTTTGATAAGCACAAGATTGATTATAAATCAATAGTATCTACTTACTGGGACTGTAACGAATGGGAATGGGGAGAAGATCATGAAAAAGGCATTTGGCCATTAATTGATTCTGGTATGTATATAAAACATTACGGACCTTTGAAAGGATTTATAATGCAGAGTAAGGCAGATCAAAATTACGATAAAGAGTATAAACATTTGGTTAATTGCATAAATTTACCTAACTTAGACTTAAGCAACATAAAAAGACCTTAATGGGAATTTTAGATAAAGAATACATAAGACAGTTTATAACAAATAATCCTGAAATAGAAAAGGACATTAATGGGAAAGAGCACACTACTTTTAAACCAGTCAGATATAGATGGACTCATGGAGCAACAGACTACCATTTAGGAGATGGAAATCTTATTTACTCTATTATACAGTTAATGAGATACAAGACCTGTGTGTGTCTAGGTTCAGGAGCAGGATTTATACCTAGAATAATGACTCAAGCTAGACTAGATTTACATGATCAAGGTATATTCGAAGGAGATAACGATTATAATCATGGGGATATAGGGGAAACCTATTTAGTAGATGCTGCAAATGGAATAGGAGGCAAAATTGACTATATAAAAGAAGATAGTTTTTATAGATATCAATTCGTTCCTAGATTTATTAATGAAACTACTGAAAATGCTTACTATAATTACTTTGTAAAAAAAGATATAGCAATAGATTTTTTACATATAGATGCAGGACATTCTTACGAAGATGTAAAAAAAGACTTTGAATTGTATTCTAAGCTAGTAAAACCGACCGGTATGATCTCTATTCATGATACAGATAGAGAGTACCAAAAAGAACTTATAATAACAGAGGATGAAAAGGAATACTATGAATTTTTTGATGGTCCACCGAAATTTATAGAAGAGATAGGACCTGAATGGAAACAATTTAACTTTTTTAACACAGGATTACATAAATCAAAACCTGCATCTACAGGTCTAACAATATTACAGCGTGCTTAACCTAGTAACAGTAGTCGGAAGAAATACCCATATACTACCTCATATGCTTAAACACTATGAGAGTAAGGTAGATAACTCATATGTTGTCGTATACCGGCAAGATGACAAAGACGGTATATTAGAAGAGATAGAAGAATTAGGGATTACCCCTCATCTTATTGTAACAGAGCCAAAATACCATTGGGAGAGAGTTACTGACTTGTATAATAAAGTAAAAGCAGAAAGACCTAAAGACTGGTGGATAGTTTCAGATGATGATGAACTCCAAGTATACCCAGAACCTCTTGATGATATCATAAAACACTGTGAAAATAACAAGTATGAGTTTGTTACAGGTGGGTTCTTAGATAGAATAGGTACAGACGGCAGCTTTCCAAAAGTAGATAGAGATACAAATTTACACCAAGCCTTTCCTTTAGCAGGTTTCTTTAGATATCCATTATCTGGAGCTTGTCCTAACAAAGTTACGTTAATGAAAGGATCTCAAAAAGTTACACCTGGTCAACATTACGCTAAGTTTAAAGAAGGTAATAGCTGGGGAACTTCTCACCCTAAACGTATGCCGGTACAAGAGTGCTTTACTCAAGTACATCACTTTAAATGGGATTCAACAGTGCTTGAAAGACTATTAGAAGTAGCTGAAACAAAAAAGAAATATAGTTATTATGCGGAATACAATAAAATGTATAGAGCTATAGCAAGAAATAACTGGAAAATAGATATCAACAATAAGGACTTTTTAGTTGAAAAGCTGAAAAATATTTCTTATCTTAGATATAACGATTACTCTAAATGGGTAGAATTAACTAAAACAATAATAAAAATTTAAGAAAATGGCAAAAGGTAGCTTAACAGACAGAGAAAAAGATGAATTAATTTTAAAAGAAAGACAAGTAAAAGCTTTAGAAAAGATTGCAGCATCGACAGACGCTCTTGCTCTATGGTTTGAAGAGAAAGACGTATCTGCTTGGGATGAAAGACTTCAGTATTACTTACATGAATTTCATTCAATAATAGCAGATAAATCAAAAGACAATGGCTAAAAATAGATTAGGAGTTATAGTTCCTTATCGAAATAGATACGCCCAACTTGTTGAATTTAAATCTGCTATTGATAAGTATCTCAAGAGAGAGAAAATATCCTACAGACTCATAATAGTTGAACAAGATGATGCTAAGCTATTCAATAGGGGCATGTTACTCAATATTGGATTTAAAGAAGCACAAAAGCATAAGTGTAATTACGTATGTTTTCATGATGTTGATATGATTCCATCAAAAGTAGACTACAGTTATAGTGAAAACCCTGTACATTTAGCACATACGTTAATAAACTACGACAATACACACAAACCAATATTTGATCAGTATTTCGGAGGAGTTACTTTATTCCCTACTGAATTATTTAGTAAAATAAACGGATACTCTAATGACTATTGGGGTTGGGGTTTTGAAGACGATGATTTACTCCGTAGATGTATGAAAGCAGACATACCATTTGATAGTAAAGTACTTGAAGAATCAGGTCCTAAATCTGCTGCTCTTAAACTTAACGGTCATAACGCACATGTAGAGTTTAATAATGTAATAGATTACACTAAGGACTTCACTGTAACAATCTCCTTTGAACCTGAACACCAAGCTTTTGATGTTGATAAACAAGATGATATGTTTGCTGCATTTGGCATACCTGGTTTTGATTTTAACATAGGGTACAATAGTTTTAACAGATTTAAAATAGAGGTATTTAACGAAAAAGAAGAATACTTTCAGACTTATTCTATAGAAACTACTAAGAAAAAAGCTGTAGTCTCTATGATATATAATGCTAAAACGAAAAGATTAAAAGGGTACTTAAATGGTACATTAATGGGGAGTGAAAGAATGAAAGACCCTATTTACGATTACTCTAAATCAAAAGTATGTTACTTAGGTTGTTCTGATCCTAATAGAGAAACTTATAATAAATTTTTTAAAGGACAAATAGATCTCTTTGCTATTCACAACAAAGCATTAGCACCTAAAGAACTCAAATCAATAAGCAGTAATCAGTATTTTGGATTAACTTCTAACTTCGACGACTATGAAAGTGAAGATTTCTTACAGTTATATTATGATCCTAAGATAATAAAAAAATATAAGTTAGTAGACTTGACCGGTAACGGTAATGACGGTGTAATTAAACACTGTGAAATAGTTAAAGTTGATACACCCGGTAATGTTAGAATACCAACACCTTTCAGACGTATCGGCAGGTTTAAACTCCTTAAACACGATAACGCAGGATTCGAAAAAGATAGTTGGCAAGATATAAACACCAGATATAACCAGTTAAAATTTAACAATGAAATTAAAAACGACTGGCATGATACATCTAGAGACGGTTTAAATAATATAAAATTTAGATTGTACTCTACCACAGTAGTTGAAAATTCAGTTACATTAGTTGTTGGAGTATGAGTTGGAAAAAAGGAGTTATATGCGGTAACTTCGATGTAATACATCCAGGATATATTGCTATGTTTAAAGAGATGTCAGAAAACTGTGATTGGTTGACTGTATTACTTCATTCTGACCCGTCTATCGAAAGACCTCATAAAATTAAACCTATATTATCGGTAGAAGATAGAACTAAAGTGCTAATGGGTTTGAAAGGTGTAAAGGAAGTACTATCTTATACATTAGAGAAAGAGCTTTATGAACTCTTAAAAGAAGGAAGGTATACTATTAGGTTCTTAGGAGATGATTA
>TARA_B110000858_G_scaffold37084_1_pt1 | contig 10629 bp, 8 predicted proteins | sample TARA_B110000858 | Tara Oceans TARA_B110000858 (sample SAMEA4398247) | marine metagenome | biome: Polar Biome; feature: [SRF] surface water layer (ENVO:00010504); material: water (ENVO:00002006), including particulate matter (ENVO:01000060) such as... | depth 5 m | reverse complement strand
TCAGATAAATTTAATCTAGGTATTGATTTATCTATTAACCCTTTGGCAATATACGTAGAATACACATCACTTATAACTTTACTACCACGTGTTACAATAATTGGTTTTGTTTGAACATCATTATCACCCGCAGCCATTTGTATTAATCCTTGAACACCTAATGACTTTTCTAATGAACTTAAATCTCCATTATAATCAGAAGGGTCTTCATTACTATCAACTAATAAATTAGTTTCATACATATGTGGTAGGGCAAATAAAGCCCCTAAAGATAAATCTGAAAGTATGGCCGCGGTACGACCTATAAAAGAAACCGAAACTTTATAATTACCATCTGTCGGGTCAAATCGAGCATTAAAACTCTTCATCATTAACTCGTAACGAACTGCCTTACCATAAAAACCTTTAACTGTTAAAAAGAACAGTGGGTATGGCATTTGTAAAAAGGCGGAATATGGTGATTTTTCACCTAACTCAAACAATGTCCTTCCTTGTACATCAACCATCTCAACATCAACTTGAGGGATATAAGAGGCATTGTTTTTAATGTTAATACTTGTAATACCTAAAAGTTGAGTATCTTGTGAATTATTAACAACCGTACCTTCTTCAGTAATCCTTGTTTGGTTAATACCATTACCATTTAAAGAGTTTTGTCCCGTTAATTGGTCAGTGTATGAAGTGTCTAAATACTTTTTACCTTGGGGTTTTAGAAAATTTACCATACCATCTTCATTACCTCCAAAGTTGGCAATTTTAAGATTTCTACCCATTTGGTCAGTATTTTCACCTAACGCTAATTTTGTTCGAGGTATCATTTTTGCCTCAAGGTTAGCGTACATTACTAAATTTTCATGCTCAACCAATCTTTCAATTTGTTTACCATCTGAATCAACAACCTTATTAGGGTCAACTAAAACAATGTTATCAAATTGGTCAAAGGCGATTTTTTCACCCCCGTAGAAACTTCTGAAATTTTTATTAACGGCCATAGTAATAGAAGTGTGTATCTAAAGTGTTTTTATAATCTTGTAATGATTGAACCAATGGGAATGGAACTATCAGTACAGACCCGTCAGGAATATCTTTTTCTAAACTACCATACTGCGGATTGGCCATCTGTATTAACCATCCAAAATAAGGTGTTTGATAAAATTCAAAACTGATTTTATCTAATCTACTCACATCTGCTTTATAAACATACCTCTTATCTGTAGTTTTTGAAGGCAAAACTATATTTGGAACCACAGTTTGTTGTCCGTTCAATAAAAACTTTTGATATCTATCGTAGTATCTCATTATTGTAGTTTTACTTTATTATTCCATTTAGTTGCGTCTCCCTCATTATTACCTGAGTATAACTTTTGTATTTGTTCCGTATCTGAACTTGGTGGTGTAGGGTTATTGGTAAATGTAAATTCTCTTACTTTATCTTTAGTGTAAGGTATGTCTTTAAATTCACTAGTTGACTCAACTTTATTTTCATACGCTTCAAATAGTTTACTAATTTCAGATTGCGCCTTTTGAAAATCTTTTAGACCGTTATTAATATTATTGGTTATGGCGGTTACCCATTTTTCTGAATTTGTAAAATTATTTTCATTAACAAAATTTGTTAACTCATTAATTAAGGTAACACTATCATTTAAGATATATCGATAGAATATTAAATAATATCTTTTACTCGGTGCGTTTGCGAAGTCTGAAACCATAATCGTCATACTTAAATCTTCTTGATACACAGTATTCGAAGTTTCAGGTGATAATATTTCAAAACCGTTACCATTTACCGTATAAACTTTAGTTTCAGTAATATCATATAACTCATTTAACTTATCACTAATAATTTTTAAATCACCTCGCAACTCATCTAATGTGTCGGTATAACTTGTTGAAGGGTATACTTCTGTAGTTGCAGTTAAATCATAAATTACTGTTTCATCTGACTGTATAAATCCATCAAACTCTTCATTGATGATGTTCATCTTATCTATTACGCGGGTTAGTTCTGTCTCATAAGATGTTAATGTTTGTAAATCAACCGTCATTTCTGACTCGAAACCACTCTGTAATCCATTAATGATTTCTTTTAGTTTTCTATCATACTTTTTAACGTCTTTATTTTTAAAACTATTACTACTACTAAAAGTCTTAGTTAATTCCGCATATTGTAGTGGGTGGACATCATTATCAACATCTTTTAGTGATTCACTAAATTGGTATTGTATTTTATCTGTTAGTTTTTCTGATTTACCAAAAATTTTGGTATCATCAATAGTTATATCACCATTAATGAAACTTCTATCTTTAGTAAACATTCTTAACCCAATCTCACCATAACTTTCAGCAATACACTGCAATGTTGGACCCACTGAGTCCCTATACGTTTCGTACTTAACCGATAAATCATTCATTATTGATTTGTAGTTAATCACACCACTAATAGATGTACCTGAGTTCGATAACTGTTTACTGGTTATCTCACCAATAGTTGTCCCCCCGTCTTTAAGGTCCTCACCACTAATATCGTTAATACTAAACGGTACTTCGGGACCTAACGCTTCAATAGTTTCTAAATCAATACTACTGGTATCTTCAGTAGCGACAGACCTTTCATCATACATTTCAGTATTTGCGTAGTAATTAAATGATAATGCGTTTTGTAATCTATCAACAGGTCCTTTTAGTCCATGTCCACCAATAAAGTAAAAAGATAGTGTAACATCGGCAATCATCGGTTGTACACCAATACCCTCAGGGTTAAGGTCTAACACCAATGGGTCATATCTAATACTCATTTGGTTAATGGCTATTTTTGTGTGGAAGAAATCACCAACTCTTAATACACATATTGGTGGTGAACCAAATGACGTATTTAAGGCGTTATTTTCTAACGGTTGTCCGTCAGGTCCAATTGTTGGTATGGTGTCACCAGGTCTCATACATTGCTGTAAGAATGTAAGTCTAGTGTTCAACCCTTCAGGTGTCATTGAATGGAAAGATGGGTTAAAATATTTAATCTTTTCTTTAATACCCTCATATAAAAAAGATGTGTCTTCTGACATCGCTTCAAAGTAATCACATTCTGAAAGTAATTTTCTTAAAACTTTTTTAGTAATCCCTTCACGTATAGCAATTTCATCAGTAGTTCGTGGAGCTCCTTTACCTTTTTCAATCACAGGTACTTTATCAAACACCGTATCTACTTTGACAATTTCTTCATCTGTCGGTTCTTGGTCTTCAATAGGTGGAGCAATAATCTCAATCGACTTAATTGTCGTCCTACGACATGCCATCGCGTCTATTGAATAGGTTTTTGCAACTTCGTTAGTTATTTTTTTAGAACAATCAACACCATCGATAGTAGTCTCTTCTCCTGTGAAATCTCTAACTACCCCAATTAAACCATTCTGATTGAGTTTTTTAATTCTTGAGTCATTTAATATTTGTTGTTCAACTGAATCAACCCTTCTTTTAGATAAATTAAGATTATAACTCTTATCATTTGGTGACGATGCGGAACCAGTGAGTTTAATTGTTGCTCTGTATTTGTTAGTTGCAGCGTCAACCAACTTGTCTATTAATGAATCAAGTTGTGTTTTTCCAACCTTAATATTCGTATCAAAAAAGGTTTGAACCTGTTGTTTTTGACCTATCGAGTCTGATTGGATTAAATACTCACTTTCAAGTGCAAGATAATTATTATATGTAGTGTCATATGGGACAGACGATGTTACCCCTCTAGATTTTGAATCTGGCTTATCGTTATGGAAATATAACTTAGTCCCCTCAAATTCTGAAAAGTCAGGTTTCTGTGGTGTAGTTGTTTCCACATTATCAGGTTCAGGATTTTGTCTAGGGACCTCTTTAAATGACTCTCTAAACACATCGGGGTTATTTGTTTTACTAACTACTTCATAGATGTCATTAAAACTTAATTGACCGTATTTTCTAGCCAATTCATAAATGTCCATTGTTTTACAACCCGAAAAGAAACTATCAACAATTTTAGTAACCTGAGAATCAGGTGTAACATTTGCCAACTCTTTATCCACCAATGTGTTTAAAACAGAAGGATGGTCAACTAAAATCTTAAATGAAATTGAACCTTGTCTCTGAGTATTAGAATATGTGTATATAGGCTCTGGCCTACCTAAGAAATCATTAGATGTCCAACTTGCACTAACACTTTCATCAACACTTAAATTATATGGAGGAAACCACATTACTCTACCACCATTTGGTCCTTTTTCACACTCGGCTAAATCTTGAGTCATATTTGATGTTCTCCATGCTAAGTTTTCGAGTGATAACATGTATTTAGTTATATTCTCACCGTTTTTGGTACCGAAATTTGTCGGTACACCACCCGATTTTTGTGGGGCAATATTTAAATTATATGTGTTATCTAAAACAGAATTAGTGAATTTACGTATATTACCATCTCTTTTTTGTAAGTCGGCCATGGTATAATACGGGGTATCTTTAGTAAACACACGACAATACTCCTCACCAACAAAAGCACCGTTTTCATTTACATATCTTTTAACTCTTGAACCCTTTGTTATTTCACGTGTACCATCAAAGAATACTTTTGAAACCTGATTAATGGCTGTACCAACGTGACTTAAACGAGCCTGACCTTGTAATCCATCTGCAGCATCAATTAATCTTTGGGTATCATCTAGAATTGAACCCTCTGTTAATTTAAAACCAGTGGAGGATGATGATTCAAATTGAGAACTAATTGGTTGGAAACCAGGGTCACTATCTTTTATGTCTCCACCTACACCTACATTCTTACCTGCCGCCTTACGACTATCTGGTGACACCCAAGTAAACCCTCCTTGTATGTCAGGACTATCACCAGGTTCAACAGTGTTAAGACCAAACTTAAATTGGTTACCTTCATATAGTGTTGCTAATTCACCATAACCTCTAACTGCCGTTTGTACCCTATTACCGTCCATATCAACAGGTAATTCATTAGGTGGGGCAATAATATCATTAGGGTCTTGAGTTCGTTTACCAACGTAGTAGTTACCATTAGGTGCTCTTAAATTAAGGTCCGAAATAAAGTTCGCCTTATAGTCAGGTCTAAATCTATTATACTCTAACGACTTAAACATTGTTGATGTTTGACCACCACCCGTATTATTTAGGAATATATCTGAACCACTTTTTCTCTCAGGTAATAGTTTACCGCCACCAAAGAAATTAGATACTTTATTTACGGCAATATTAGAAAAAACTCTTTTACCTTCAAAATAGTCTCCAGGTATCCAAGAAAATGGAACGTATACTCCCGTAATTCTACTGAGAAAGTCTAATCCTTTACCAATTATATTTGTAGGTGAAGATATTGTCCAATCAGGTTCAATTAATTCTTGTCTACCTGTTAAAATATCTGCAGCAATAAATGGGTCTTTTAATGCGTTAAGGAAGTTTGCTCTCCCCAAAGTTTCCTGTCTAATCTCCTCATTAACACGGTACTGAAATTCATCCTTCAATGATTTAGCACCAATCTGAATCATTGCAGAATCTTGTGTCAATGAACCATTAGTTCCCTGTGGGTCATCGTTTAATAAAATACTGGCACTGGTATAACTTGAAGACACAAACTTATAGTAAGTTTCTCTTGTAGTTACTAATTTTTGTACGTCTTGTACTGTATATCTATCGTCATAACCACCAGCGGGACCATACTGATTCTGTAAAAATAATTTTACTTCTTCAACGTCACCAATGTCTTCAACCTCAGCACTATCAACAACGGCATAATTTGAAAGTATCAATTCAGACTGACCAGGGTTTGTAGAAGGGGCAAAACCGTCACTGTTAAAAGGTGGTAAGTTTTTGACCAACAGTTTTTTCCTGAAGTTCTCTGTAGAATTAAATGATAATGGACTTGGCATCTATTTTAGTTTACTATATAAATAGACGAAATGATTATTTTACGCGTTAGAATAACCCATCGTTTCATCTGACATTTTTCTTTTTATCATATTTGTTAGGTTCTCTAACATCTGTGGATTACTGGCTAATGTGTCTAAAGTAATAAACCTACCATCCCCTTCTAATTTAATACTACCTGAATGTGTAATCTGTAAATCCTCAAAACTAATCTTTGGTGATACCGAAGGACTGTTATTATCTTGTAATGTTGAACCAATCTCTTTTGGAAGTAATCCACTCAATATATTATCAACCATACCTGCGGGGTCTTTAGTTGCAATTAAATAATCATCAGGATGAGTAGTTACAATATTACCGTCTTGAACAACACCGTCATTAATAGTACCCTTAAATAAATCTCCAAGTTTATCATTTAGAACTGAAGTAAGAGTCGAACTAACACTTGTATAAACTTTTACACCTTTATCAATTGCCTCAAAAAGAAGCTCATTTGATTTCTGTAGTGCGTTTGAAGTTATAATCATATCTAAAGTATTTGTTAAAGTATCACTTACATCATTAAGGCCGTCTTCTAATCTTGAGTAAGCGTTGGTGTTGTTGATATTTCCGCTACCATCTCTAGATGTTAGTTGTGACGCTTCTTCACTAGTTACTTTTAATCCTGTCTCTGTAGCTGCGTTATATAGTTTAGTTAAAATGTCTCTTTGTTGTATTGCGATTTCTTTATCAGAGATTTTTGAATCAAGTTGCATTTTTTCAAAACGTTCTCTATCTTTTTCATTCATCTTACCATTTTCATCTAACAAATCATTTAGTGCCACCAACTTGTCGACCATTTTACCGTCTTCGTCCTCACGTTTTACATTGAACTTAAGTTCACCCTTATCGAGTTGACCAACACTAGCAAAAAATTCTTTGTCTTCTTCAGCAATACCACCCATAAAATCGAGTTGTGAAATCTTTTCTTGTCTCTCAGCGAAATTAATTGCTCCCTTAGTAAGTTTACCATAGTCAACTCCAAGGTCTTTTGCTGTGGCTCTTAATCTTCTCATTTCTAAAGCACTCAACTCAAAACTACCGCTTTGTTCATTAAACGATACAGAAGCCGCGGTAGCCTCAACTATTGAATCGAATAGTCCTTCCACATCATTTTGAGCAAGGTTCATTAAGTTAAACCCATCACCTAATTGAGCTAACTGACCACCCATCATTTGTAAACTTGCCGCAGCATCAATCGCACCTGCAGGGTCTAAGAATTTTTCAGCTAATGTTGTTACAGTACTTAAATCAATACGTAATGCCTGTGATTTTGCAACCATCTTACCTAAACCTTGTACCCCACCTTGAAATTTAAATGAATTCATTAGGTGTAAATTTTCGGCAATTACACCCATATACTGAGAAACATTAACTCCGTAACTTCTAGCGGTTTTAGTTAAACCCTGCATGTCTTTTAATGATTGCGTGGTACCAACACCAATATTTGAAAATCCAGTAACTAATTTACCTACCTCTTCTGCCGATATACCGGCAGCATCGGCAAATAACATCATATTACTTAATTGTTCACTTGTGAAATCTGTATTGGTTTGTAAACTAGTGGAAACCGAAGAAAGAAGGGTAGCATACTGCTCAGTGGTATAACCTAATTCTGCAGTTTTACTTACCGATAAGGCTAAAGACTGTCTAATCGCATCTGCATAACCAACTCCTTGACCAAAAGTATCACTAATTACTTTTTTTGCTTGGGTGTCGAAGTTTAGTAATTCTTGAGTTAAATTTTTAAATTGTCCCTTAAATTTGTCGAAAGCACCTTTTATCGATTTCCCTTCACCTGTATCCCCTGGAGCTGTTTGAAACATATTATTCTTTTATTATAAATATCACTTAGTTGATTTCCTTTGAGCTTCTTTTCTTGAGTCAATTTCTTCAACAAATTTATTAATAAAATATTTTCGTTCAAAAGTGGGCATTTTTAGAATATCAGAATATGAGAAACCTAATTCCTTAACGGAATAGTAAATCTCATCGAGCATAACTTTCCTATAATCAGAAGAAAGGACGAAAAAACTCCGCCCCGAAAGTGATTCTACTAGTCACTTTTTCTCCTGACGGGGCGGTAAATACTCTTTCTAACTCTAAACGTGGTTCAGCGTCTCTCATTGTACTTCTGATATATTTAGAGTCTGCGATTGGTAAAGACTGAATTAGCTGAGCAATCTGAGCCTTGTCATTAATACCATCAATTTCAATTATTGTTTTCTCAAGTCTTTTCGTCACTGTTGGGATTATAACCCCTTCAGGATAGGAATCTTCAAGTTTAGAAATTTCTTGAGTGTCTCCAATTGTTAAGAGTCGACATTTCACATTTTTACCCGATTTAGGTAATTTAAACTCAAATAGACCTTTTGTATCTGGTTCGATTGTTGGTTTTTTAATACTCAACTCATCTAACGTAACAGACGTTTCAAACTCTTTTAGTGTTTTTGGGTCTCTTAGGGTAAATGTGTATTTTGAACCAAATGACGTATTTCTTAAAAAGATAAGTATTGCTTCAACATCACAATCTAATAGTCCGTTGATGTCCATGTTTGGTTCATATATTTTGGCTCTTAGTAAATTTTGAATGATATTTTCAGGATTTCGTTGTCCTAATAATGAGTTCTCATCCGCAGCAGTTAAATAACCAACTTTAATAGATGATTTACCATTCGCATAAAATTTACCTCTTGAAGGTAACTCAACTACGTCATGTGGTAAGTTAAAATCTTGTTGTCCGTATTGTGCTGATGTATCCATATTTTATAAATTAAAAAACCATAGAAAGTTTCCCTTCTATGGTTTAATTATAGTTGAACTGATTTTATCGTAAATAGTATTTCTTAATAAACTAAAACACATCTATCTGGACGTAATGTTGCCGTGATAGTTGCAATACCATCGTCAGAGTAACCTAATGAATCAAAGTTCACATCAGTTAAGAATGTACCTTGTAATATCCATTTTTCTACAGCTACACCTGTTGGGTCTAACATTTCTAAGTTGATATTCTTTTTATAACCTGCTGCGTATCCCATACGGCCAGTAACAGATTCTGCATGTAGACGAACCCACTCCATTAATGCTTGAGAAGCAGAAGGACCAATTGGGTCACGGAACGTCACGTTAATTGTACCCCAAGTAAATCTACCTGCTACATATGTTGATGTGTTCAAAAATGGAACCTCAACAGGGTTAATTGTTACTTGTGGACGAGAAGTTGACTCCACGTACCAAGAGTTGATACCTAACGATGAATCGAAAGTCATTATGAACCTATTTTTTCTTTTTGGTTCGTAAGGTACCGGCATTTTCATTAATAAATCAGCCATTGTATTTTAAATTTAATTATTTTTTAGTTTATTACTTATAAATAGTTGGTGTAGTAAAAATTTTTCTATTTACTTCTAATCTTATTTTCAGATAATATAAAAGCTAACCAGTTTAGTTATAATTATATTTTTAAAAGATATTAAATAATATATAATTTAATACTAGTTTATAATACTAGTATATATTATACTTCTTTTTTCTCTCCTCCTTTAGTTAAATAAGTTTTCACCGGTTTATCATCTTTATATTCCTTATCAAGAAAATCTTTTATTGAATCAATATTTCCTGGGTCGTCATCTGAAAACCCAATCATTGGTACAAAGTTATTTTTTACATCATTTTTAAAGAACGCTCTTTGATTTAACTTTGATGACATTTCTTTTACATATGAAATAAAGTCTCTTAACGCTTTAATCTTCCCTTCTTCAGGGTTTGACGCACTACCCTCACCATAAGTAACTGGATGAAACTTAAGTAAGTCTAAATACATTTCAATCATATCATCGTCAGTCATTTCATCTTCACCTGCAAAATCACGATATTTCTTAAGATTACTCATTAATGAGTCCTTACTGATACCCTTATGGTTAGTCATAATCATGTTATAGACAGCATCTCTTAAAACTGAAGGTGTATGTCCACGAGCGGTTATAATTGAGAATATTGACCCCCCATTAACTGCCTCCACAAAATCACCCCATGAAGGTCCTTCATCCGCAACCATAGAGTCAACAATAAATTGTGAATCACCTTTAACTGTGAAGTTTCTATATGGGTCCTCAGAATAACCAACAATGTTATCTCCGTTATATAAAAATGGTTCCTTACCTAAAATCCCACGATACTCAGCAAAATCTTCAGTAGACATTCCCACCTCTTTACCTTCATCAGTTGAAACCATGATTTGAGTTGGCATATTTAAGATATTATCATCCCAATCAAAAGCGTAATACTTTAAATCTGGCTTACCGACATCGTCAAACCCTTCTTTGAGTTCTTTTTCTTCGATATACTCTCTTAAAATTTTACGAGCCATTACTTTCTTTTATTTATTTTTTCGATTAATCTTTCTAATTGTCCTTCTGAAATCACTATGTTTTGTGATTTTTCAGAAAAAGTCTTAACCCCGTTACCTTTAATGTTGAGGTGTTCTGATAATATAGATTTTTTAAATTTCATTTCTTATTTTGTTTAAACGTTTAATTAAGGCTAATGGGGACCACTATGTAGTCCCCATATTAATATAAGTATGTCGAATTAGATATCTTCGAACGATGCTCCTGTTGGAGTTATCAAGAATTCAATATCGATGAATTCAAGTGCTCTCGTTGGTTTTAAATA
>TARA_B110000858_G_C17809383_1_pt1 | contig 10643 bp, 11 predicted proteins | sample TARA_B110000858 | Tara Oceans TARA_B110000858 (sample SAMEA4398247) | marine metagenome | biome: Polar Biome; feature: [SRF] surface water layer (ENVO:00010504); material: water (ENVO:00002006), including particulate matter (ENVO:01000060) such as... | depth 5 m | reverse complement strand
ATGTTTCACATAAAACCAAAACAGCATTGTAAACTTGGACCTAAAGAAACCATTGATTTACTCCTTAAGCATGGTGTCAAAGATTTTGTTATTCTTAAAAGAATGAACGTTTTAGCCTTGTTGGTATCGGATGCCTTTCTTAAAAAGTATACCAATGAAAAAAATCAAGTTACAATAACCAAGGAATTTTTTAGTTATGGAGTGAGATGCTTTTACAAATTTGAAGATGCATGTTTAAACTATTTAAAAGAGAAACAGAAGGACAATCCTGAAATTAAGTTTTTGAAACTAATTTACGAGGATCATATTAAAAAAGAAGTGTCAGTAGCCTGCAATATGGTAAAAGAAACCTTTTCATGCCTACCTGAATCAAAATATAGAAAAAAGCCTCCAAAAGAACAAGAATTACCCAGACATGCTCGAAATAATTCAATTCAGGATACAAGAACTTTGGAGGAAAAATTGGAAAATATAGATGATGTCCGCAAATTTTTAGGAAAAAAACATATTTGGATGTTAGAAAAGACATTTAAAGATTAATCATTAACATTTCTTACAAAAAATGCTTATTGAATATATTTGGTTAGATGGTGCAGGAAACCCTAGAAGCAAAACAAAAGTAACTTATCAAAAAAAACCAGAAAAGATTGAAGATGTAGAGATCCCATTATGGAACTATGATGGTTCATCAACAGGTCAATCAGAAGGTAGAGACAGCGAAGTTATTTTAAAACCCCAGTCGGTATTTCCCGATCCTTTTAGAGGTGGAGATTCGTTGATGGTTTTATGTGATACTTTCAATCCTGATATGACACCCCATGAAACCAATACACGACATGGAGCTTTAGAAAAATTTGCACTTTGGCCAAACGCAGAACCTATGTTTGGGTTAGAGCAAGAATTCTTTATTATGAAGGGTGATAAAGTGCTTGCCGAGAATATTAATAAAGAGGGTTTAGAAAAAATGAATCCACAAGGTCAATATTACTGTGGAACTGGAGGTAACTGTGCTATGGGAAGAGAGATCGTGGAATTGGCTTTTAAAAGATGTATCTTGGCGGGTATTCATGTTACAGGAATGAATGCCGAGGTTGCGCCGTCTCAATGGGAAATTCAGGTTTGTTCTCAAGGTATTGCGGCGGCCGATCAGCTAATAATTCTTCGATATATTTTGAACCGAACCGCAGAAATGTTTGGGGGGTGGATTAATTATGAACCTAAGCCTTTAGCCGGTGATTGGAATGGTTCCGGATGTCATGTTAACTTTAGCACTAAGTCTATGAGAGCTGTTGGGGGATATCAACATATTACTAATGCTATTAAAAAGTTAGAGGAGAATCATGAAAAACATATTGCGGCTTACGGAAGCGGAAACGAATTGCGTTTGACCGGAGAACATGAAACATCTTCTATGCATACCTTTACATCTGGTGTTGCAGATAGAGCAGCTAGTGTTAGAATCCCACACGATACTGTAAAGAATGGCTATGGTTATTTTGAGGATAGACGACCATCGTCTAATATGGATCCTTATCTTGTCACTTCATTAATTTTAGAGACAAGTTTATCCAACTAAAAAAAAATCAAAACATAGATTAAGTATACCTAAAAATAAATGATTTTGAATCGCACATTTATAAGAAAACATTTAGTATCTTTTGCAACATTATTATTTGTCGGTTTGTATGTTATGATTATTAAATTGAAGCCTGGATTTTTATACAATCATGACGGCACCCTTCGAATTTTTGGTGTCGGATACAAAAATAGGACAGTTATTCCAGTTTGGTTATTGGCGATAACCCTGGCGATTCTGTCTTATTTAGGAATTTTGTATTATTTAGTGTATCCACGAATTCAATACTGATAAATATTGTTGTTATTATGTTCTGGAATACGGACTCTTTCTGGCATGACCCACTCGTTATTTGGGATAAGAGCTCTAGACAAGAATAGATTTTCTTCAATGACACGATAAAACTCATTTCGGATTCTTCGGCCTCGAAGGGGCGGATAATTGAAATTATCTCTGTTTTCATTTAGTTCGTATCGTGACAAATAATTACGATATGAAGGCATTACGATATTATTCATGTTAATATTTTCTTCAATGGGAGCGGGATTGGCGCCCCACCGGTAAAGAATTCGCAGCATATTTGGATCATTACTCCACAACATTGCTGCCTTCATGGGTGTAACATTCATATCGGCATCACGATCAAGAATCGGTTGATTAAGAAACATCTGGGTTGCGTAAACACCATGAAGATTACTATAATTGTCTAGGAAGTCATCTACATCATTAGGCGTAGTGAAAATGATTTGTAGGTGCAAATACACCAAATCACATTCATAAAGCGGAATTACATTTTGATTAAGCGCACGGATAGTGTGCAGTGAAATATTGGGGTTAATTGTATTCAGAAGGACATTGCGTGCTTCGTTGAGCCAGATCTCAGGTTCGTTGTTTTGCATGGTGGAGCTAGGATGAAGAGTTTCCTGTTTGCATTTAGTCGTTCAATTTTTAAAACTAATATATTCAAATAACTTACCATTATCCGGAAAGCGCGTCTTGAACTCTCTGTTTTCGCTGCAAAATTTATCAAACTCATATTGTGTTAACCTTCTGTATTCAAATCCCTCGTGATGAATGAAATTACCTATTTTCCATTTTTCAGGAAGCACTGGTAAGGATTCGATTATCGAATAACTACCGGTTAGCAAATTTTTTTTTATAAAAATAAAAGGGTGACTAAATCTGTAGTCCGGGTAATTTGTAAGACCATGAATCTTGTATGTAAAACGTTCTTTTTCCTGAGAAATACTAATCACCCCCTCCTTTTCAAGTTCAACTGAATACATGATATAAATATAAATGGTGTTTATTTTCTAAATAATTATGAAAAAAATATTAGTTACAGGCGGAAGCGGGTTCATTGGAAATCGTCTTTGCCGTAAATTATTGTCAGAAGGAAATTATGTCATCTGCCTAGATAACAATTTTACTGGATCTATGGATAATATTAATGATCTAAAGACAAACAAGAACTTCGAATTTATCCGGCATGATATTATTCTTCCAATTTATCTTGAAGTAGATGAAATTTATCATTTAGCGTGTCCTGCTTCTCCAAAAGCATATCAATTCAACGCTATTAAAACTATAAAAACTAATATTCTTGGAACTATTCATGCATTGGGTATTGCAAAGCGCACGGGCGCAAAGATATTGCTAACATCTACATCAGAAATTTATGGGGATCCCACTGAAAGTCCTCAGAAGGAAGAATATTGGGGTCATGTTAATCCTATAGGTATTCGCTCTTGTTACGATGAGGGAAAAAGAGTTGCAGAGACACTGATGATGGAATACCATCGAAACCACAATGTTGAAATCAGAATAGCGCGTATATTTAATACTTATGGACCAAACATGGATCCGTATGACGGACGCGTTGTAAGTAACTTTATTACTCAGTGTATGAATAACGAAAATATTACTATTTATGGCGACGGTTTGCAGACACGTAGCTTTTGTTATGTGGATGATATGGTCGACGGGTTAATTAAATTAATGGAAACGCACACTATAACTGGTCCTATTAATTTGGGAAATCCTGATGAGAGAACAATTAAAAATTTGGCAGAAAAAATAAAATCTTTATTTCCCGAAACAAAGTCAGAAATCATTTATGAGACTTTACCACAAGACGATCCACTACAACGAAGACCTGATATAACCAAAGCAAGAGAGATGCTTAATTGGGAACCAAAAATAGACATAGATGAAGGATTAAGTAAGACAATTGATTTTTTTATGACCATACCAAAAACAACTTAAACCATCAATAGGATAAATTTATATTAGTTACTAAGTTACTAACTAACTAACCGTATGGCTTTAGTTAATACTTATTTTAAAGATACCGCCGCGCTAAAGGAAAAATATGGCGAAAAAAGCATTGTTTTTATACAAGTAGGCGCTTTTTATGAGGTTTATGGACTTCTCGATCCAGAAACAAATGAGGTCTCTGGGTCTGATATTTCTTCCTTCTCTTCTCTCTGTGAACTCACTATTTCAAAAAAAAATATCTGTGTAGGAAAGCAGAATGTTTTGATGGCAGGTGTGAGAGACTATATGCTAGATAAATACCTGCGTAAAATGCAGGGGTTCGGTTACACAATTGCAGTGTATAGTCAAGATGAAAAAGCTGCTGGAACAACACGCAGTCTCACAGGTATTTTCTCACCAGGAACATTTTTTTCGAGTGAAAGTCAGGAACTTACAAATAATACCATGTCCATTTGGCTAGAAAAAATTCAAAAAACCATTGTCGTTGGTATTTCGAATATTGATATTTATACAGGTAAGTCGTTTGTATTTGAGTATAATCAAGAATTCTCAACAACACCAGAAGCGTATGATGAATTAGAACGATATATATCAATTTATCAGCCCAGTGAGATAATTGTAGTGCATAATCTTAAAACCCCACTGGTTCAAGATATTTTACACTTTGTAGATTTACAAACTGAATGCAGACATATAATAGACCGTCAGGATAATACTTCTCCGCATAAGCAAAAAATCCTTAATTGTGAAAAACAGACATACCAGAGTGAAATAATGAAAAAATATTTTTCTGTTGAAGAAGATAGTAATTTGGCACAGTATCCAATTGGAACACAGTCCTATTGTTATTTGCTGGATTTTATCTTTCAACATAATCCCGATTTAACACGTAAAATTCAAATGCCTAAATTTGAAAATTGCACAGAACGTTTGGTTTTGGGTAACCATTCTCTCAAACAGCTCAATATAATCGCGTCTTCTCTCTCTGGAGGATCGGGATCAAATGGATCTGTTGTGGGGTTTTTGAATCAATGTAAAACTCCCATGGGAAAGCGTAAATTTAATTACATGATGGTCAATCCTCTTACTGATTCTGATAAGTTAGAAATCGAGTATAATTATTGTGAGCATATAATGGAAATGGAAAATATTAATATTACAACAATAAGAGAGATGTTGAGCCAGATGCGCGATCTCGAAAAACTATCAAGAAAAACAGCTTTGAAAAAGTTAACACCTGCCGACTGTTTTCATATGTGTTTCTCTCTCGGTATAGCATGCAATGTTTATTGTTATCTAGAAAATGATGACGTTTCTTCAGAATACCTATTCAGAAAAATTTCACAGGATGTTAATTCTTACGGGAGAGAGATATCAGATTACATCAATACGGTCCTTGTTTTAGATAAGATCAAGGATAAAAATACACTAACGTTTGATGATAATTTTATAAAAGACGGATATGACAGTATGCATGATAAATATGTGGAGCAGTGGTATGATTCCTATGATATTTTGATTGGGATTCAAACCTATTTCGATGAACGCGTAGCCGAATTCGAAAAAAATAAGAAAAATAAAAAGACAGAATACGTAAAAATTCATAGCACAGAAAAATCGGGTAACTCGATTATTTGCACATCGCGTCGTGCGACAATACTGAAAGAACAGTTGAAAGGAAAGAATACAGTCGATATTCCATATTTTTCTAGATATGCCAAGACGACAAAGTCGCATGCCATTGATGTTAGTAAATTGGAGTTTGTTAAATCGACCACAAGTAATGTAACTATTTTCTGTGATGAAATAAAAAAATTATGCAACCTAATTAGATCGGCTAAAGATACGATGGTAGCTTCCCTCACTTCACTCTATACAAGATTCCTTAACAATCTCTTTGATAAATATACGGACAAGCTAGATGAGATTGTTAGATTTGTCGCTTTGGTAGACTATTCGTATACGCGAGCATTCATAGCAAATAAATATAATTTATGCAAACCAACAATTAAAAAAGACGTGGAAAAGTCATTCTTTAATATAAAAGGATTGCGCCATATTCTTATTGAGAATCTGTTGCGGAATGAACACTATGTTACCAATGACCTTGAATTAGATTCTGATTCTTTGGGAGTATTGCTTTATGGCACAAATGCCGTGGGTAAAAGTAGCTTTATTAAAGCCATTGGCATAACGATTGTTATGGCTCAAGCCGGGTTCTATGTCCCTTGTGATTCTCTCTCTTTTTACCCTTACAAGCATATCTTTACTCGTATTTTAGGAAATGATAATCTGTTTAAAGGTCTCTCCTCGTTTGCGGTGGAAATGCTTGAGCTGAAAACGATTCTTAATATGGCTACAAAAGATAGTCTTGTTTTAGGCGATGAATTATGCTCTGGCACAGAAAGCAGCTCAGCGATGAGTATTTTCTTATCAGGAATTCAACATCTTTACACGGAAGAAAGCAACTTTGTATTTGCAACTCATTTTCACGAAATAACAGACTTTGATGAAGTTAAAGCTATGGATAAAATGCGGTTAATGCATATGTCAGTCCATTATGATAAATCTAAAGATAAGCTTGTTTATGATAGAAAATTAAAAAAAGGGCCTGGAGAGAGTATGTATGGACTGGAAGTATGTAAATCTTTGCATTTACCTTATGAATTTCTGGAAAATGCGAATGCACTGCGAAATAAATATAATCCTCAAACAGGAAGCATACTGGAATGGAGACAATCACGATACAATTCTCAGAAATTAAGGGGATTATGCGAAGAATGCAATGTAGAGTTTAGCACAGAAGTTCATCATGTGGCCCATCAAAAAGACGCCGACGATAATGGATTTATTGGTTCATTTCATAAAAACTCATTAGCCAACCTAAGATCACTTTGTGAAAAGTGTCACCAAAAACAACATCGCGCAGAACAATTTAAATGTATTTAATCTAACATTTATTAATTAATTAATACATATAATGGAATTCAATACCCTTTTATGTTCATAAACTTCCGATGTCATCTGGAGTAGAATTACCGATTACCGAATGATGATATAAGCGAAGAAACAAAGAAGAAATTATTTTCGTATAAGTTGCACAAGTTTACCTGATAGCTGATAAAAAAAAATATTTTTGTTATAGTAGATATGGATTGTTTTGATGGATATACAGCATTTTCAAACCAATATTATTTAACGACTAATGTTGAAGAAATGAATAATACCCAGATAGATCAGTGTAAAAGTTATTGTTCGAATTCTTTTTCATGTGGAGGATTTAATTTTCTGCATAAAAATTCACAATGTATTTTACTTATTACAGATAATATATCTTTATCCAGAATACAACAACGCGCTTATTCTATTTTTTATATGCAAAGTTACAATGTTTGTGATGACAATTATTTTTTAATATCACCTTTTTATCTCGTTTTTATGATTATTGTAATATTAATTTTGGGTATATGTTGCTGGAGCTCATGTTTTCGCAATAATAACAGGCTTAGGTTACATCAAGCTATATACCGACACACTGACAGTCATACTCACTTAATAGATTCCCATTCTTTACATCCTGTTCAAATACCCCCACCATACCAGGCAACAATTGTTGATCCGGAACGAGAGCCAGTAATGAACGTGGATCTTGAGACAGATAGTCAAATACAACTTCTAGCGACACCTCCTTCAATTCCTAATTCTCCTCCACCTCCGATAGAAAATTGATTTTATTTATTTATTATTAACTCCGTCTACATACATGAGTCAATTCCTTATTACCTTGCTAGTTACACAGTGTTTTCCTTCATGTGAAGACACCATAATTATTAGTGTTAAATATTATAAGATCGAAAACGATCTTACATACTATGAATTATTTAATGATATCGATTGCAATGATGATAAATGTATTGATTACTATGAGCTCAAAACATTTATGACAAAGGTAGGGATTCCTTGGCGATGCCGTTGGCCAGATAAAGTAATTGAATATTTTAGTAAGGCAGATGAAGCAAATAGTGAAACTGGAATCCATTGCATTCAGTGGTCCACATTTAGAAATAACTTTAGGAATAATAAATAGAGAAATTAGGCGTGTTTCTACATAAATCTTCGACTTCTTTTTCTGTAAAATGTTCTCTCAATAATGTTCTACAAATGGAAGCTATCGTCAATTTGATATGCGTGAAGTTTTGTGATATATAAGTCTGAATTAAAGTATCCGTTTCGTTAACACCGGTTAAAATGAGTCCTATAAATCCCTTTTCTAAAACAGTCTTCCGCATTTCCTTAAATTGGTGAACAAGACCATTATCTTCATTTGTATTTTTATCTCCGAAAAACTGATTGCACAAATTAATCAAATCTTCTCTACATGAATAGCCCTCTACAAAACGTTCACTACGTTTAAATACAAGAAATGCCGCATTTTGCTCAGGAGTAAGATCAATATGCTCAATAGAAATTAAATTACTTATTCCCATTTCGAATAATTTGGACATTGGGTCTAAGGTTCAGCGTATATTTTAAGACTTCATAATATCTGTTTATATTCTCTTTGAATATCTTTACCATCATAGTAAGAAGAATATCGCCATATCTGTTTTTTTCCATTTTTTACAAATATGCATTCTGCATAATAGGTATAGACATCCTTTTTCATAACAAGCGTTTCGCTAACTTGTTTTGAAATAAACATAATGTAATTAGTTAATTAATATATTGATTTATTTTTAATACTTTCATGTATTTTCGCAATCGCTAAAATATAACTTGCTGTTCGCATATTATTTGTTCCTAATTCTTTCATCTTTTTAACCACCTTGGTATATATTTTTTCCATACGGCAAGACAACTTATTCAAGGTTTCTTCTTCCTCCCAATATTCGCATCGCTTATTCTGTAGCCATTCAAAATAAGAAACTGTAACTCCACCACTATTCGCTAAAATATCTGGCACTACATGGATTCCCTTGTCTAAAAGAATAGCTTCACCCTCTGTATCAACTGGTCCATTAGCACCTTCCACAACAACTTTGCATTTCATAGATAATGCTTCTTCTTTGCCAATAACGAGCTCCTTAGCTGCTGGAATGACGACATCACACTCTATTCCAAAAAAATTACTTGCATCCATTTCTTGCATTCCTGCTTCACTATAACCTTTCAAACATCTTTCTTTATCGCAATGCTTTTTAATATTTAACACGTTAAGCCCATGTTCACACTTGTAAACTGCTGTATGATCCGCTACACCTTTACAAAGCATGCCTAGCCGGTTCAAGCCAAGAGCCGTAAAAGACCCTACATTACCGAATCCCTGTATAATGTAACTTTTGCCGCGAAGATCAACATCATTATCTTTTGCCCACAGTTTCACACATTCTACAACACCATAACCTGTTGCTTGTGTCCTTCCCTTTGCACCTCCACATGCAACCGATTTTCCTGTAAAAACGGCATAATTATGCGAATTAGCCTTTTTCTGATAGGCGTCCGTCATCCAATCCATCACCTGCGAATTTGATCCCATATCTGGTGCAGGAATATCACGATTCTCCCCAATGTATTTAAACATATTCGATGCATACCCCTTACTTATACGCTCCAACTCTCCCTTTGATACATTTCGCGGGTTGACTTTTATTCCTCCCTTTGCACCTCCATACGGTAATTCTTGCAAAGCACACTTCAGGGTCATCCAGAAAGCCAGCGAATTTATTTCATCTAGATAAATGTCATCACTTATCCTTATACCCCCTTTAAAAGGACCAAGGACGTTATTATGCTGTGTTCTAAATCCCTCGATCATTTTTACCGATCCATCATCCATGCGTATAGGATATTGAACAATAATCTGGTTTTTTGGGCATTCTAAGTATTTGAAAACATCATATTCATCATCACTTAAACTCATAACATTTTTGGCATTTTGATATTGTTTCAACACCAATTCAAACAAATTTGAAACCGTCATATATTATATTATATTTACTATCAAGATTTTATTTATTTTCATTTACCTATAATTATAATTCAAAAGATACATTAGCCTCTGTGGCGGCAACTCATTTACAAAATTAATCACCACTCCCTTATGAATATGCTTTCCCTTGGGCATTAGCTTATCCAAATAAAGTGTGTGCAATGTTGTCATACATACCTTATATTGGTGTGGAAATGTATTAACGTGCGCTTTCTTATTTATAAAGCAATCTACGTAGTTAACATAAAGATTATGTGTAAATGTATGCAACTGGAGGCGGTATTTTTCAAATTCTTTACTATGTTCCTCGTAAAATTTCAAATATTTCTTTACACTGCCCGATTGCCGCAAAATTAAATAAAGAAACTGCAACTTCGGATGATTACCTCGCAACAACTTCACTTCCTCATAGACTGGGTTTCGGATCTTTGATCTCCATCCAGTTTCATAATTTTTAACTACGACACCAACACACGAAAAATCAGTGTTACGCGATGCGTGATTGTCCCTTGCCGCTTTATGATTTGTGTATGCATAGCGTTCGGGAATGGGGATCTCATATTGATCAACGAGCGCCCTCAACTCCTTATCAGCATCTGTGCTTCCATGTGGATAAATGGTAATAATTTTATCGGTGATTTCATGGGCTTCCACCAAAACCACATGCGGAACGGAAACCGGAGCTACGATTCGGTTATCAGGATGCTGCAAAACAAATGTGTAACACATCGTCTTAGGAAGAACATCCAACGACACTTTATCATGAACTAATGCTTCATCGAACATCGTGCGAAAGGTTTT
>TARA_B110000858_G_scaffold57979_1_pt1 | contig 10649 bp, 10 predicted proteins | sample TARA_B110000858 | Tara Oceans TARA_B110000858 (sample SAMEA4398247) | marine metagenome | biome: Polar Biome; feature: [SRF] surface water layer (ENVO:00010504); material: water (ENVO:00002006), including particulate matter (ENVO:01000060) such as... | depth 5 m | reverse complement strand
AAAAAAAAAAGGTTACGACCCTATGTTTATTCCATTAGCAGGAAAAATAAATACTATGATGCCATTATGGGTTGTTAATAAAATGTTGAGTAATCTCAAGAGTCCTAAACAAAAAATTTTAATTCTAGGAGTTGCTTATAAAAAAAATGTAGATGATGATAGGGAGTCACCTTCATTTGAAATTATGAAAATTTTGAAAAAAAAGAAGATTAATTTTGAATATAATGACCCGTATTTTGACAAAATTAGAAAAGGAAGACAAAATAAAATTATTAAAAAATCAATAATATTAAATAAGAATAATTTAAAGAAATTTTCTGCAGTTCTTGTAGTTACTGATCATGACAAATATGACTATAAATTTATAGCTCAAAATTCTAAGATTGTTTTTGATACAAGGGGTGTTTACAAAAAGTTTGCTTTTAAAAATATTGTTTATTGTTGAATTATGGAGAAAAAAATTTTAAATTTAAATATTGGCTGTGGCGATATATTTATATCAAATGCTAGCTGGATTAATTTAGACTATGAGTCTAAAGATGAAAACGTAATAAAATGTGACATTTTAAATAAATTACCCTTTAAAGAAAATTCTATTTCCAATATTTATTCCTCTCATTTTATTGAACATATACCTTTATATAAAATTGACTGTTTTTTTAAAAGCTGTTTTAAAATATTAGAACATAAAGGGGTGATAAGATTAGTTACACCTGATTTTTTTGAAATGACCAGTTCTTACATTGAAGCAAATAATCAAAATAATTATGAATTGGCGGAATTTATTAAAATTGAAATATTAGATCAATTAGTCAGAACTCGAGAGGGTGGAGGACTTCGAATTGCCTTCAATAGATTTGTAAAAAATGATAATAATAAAATGATCGAAGTAGTTAATCAACGATTAGGACATGACCTGAGACAAGAAAAAAAAATTGATTATTTGATAAATAAAAAAAATTATTTTAAAAAATTTAAGATAAAGTTTTTTGATATTTATATAAAATCAATATTAAAATTATTACCTAAAGCATTTAGCAACCAAAACGTAAGCCTTGCAAAAGTTGGGGAAAACCATAAGTGGTTATGGGATTTTAATGATATAAAAAAAAAATTGAATTCAGCAGGATTTATCAATATCAGTAAAAAAAAGTTTAATGAAAGTAATATAAATAATTTTCCTTTTGAGCTAGATCAAAAAGAAAACTTTCCCAGAAAAGGGATACAATCTATGTATATTGAAGCTGAAAAATATTAGTGTACTTCTTATTTTCTTTATAAATAGATTTATACTTAAAATTATTTAGTAGAGACTAGTTTTTAATTAGATACTTATAATCATTAATTGATTTGTTAGTATTAAAAATTAAGTCATATTTCTTTAAATCTTTAAGTTTTGATTTTATTAACTTATTTTTAGATTTATAAATTTTAAAGATCGTTTTTGCATATTCTTTTGTATCGAAGCATTTGACCAAGTATCCATTTACCCCATTTTTAATCAATGTTTTTGAACCAGTAGACATAAAACTGATAATTGGCAATTCACTAGATAGTGCCTCTAATATTGTTATGCCAAAAGATTCAATTCTAGATAAATGTAAATAAATTGTGCTTGATTTGTAATATTTGATTAATTTCGAATTAGGAAAAAAAAACTCATCATTTTTTATTTCTTCTACAAGTTTAAAATTATCTCTATGTTTTGAAATAAATTTATTATTATTTAAATTAGTTACATTTCTACCAATAATAATCCATTTAAAATTTATTTTATTTATTAATTGTTTGCCAATTTTTTCGACAAAATCAAAACCCTTTTTTTTTTCAGCATATCTAGCAACAGTTATTAGTGTAAGTCTTTTAGTTTTTTGAGTTTTATATTTTTTAAATTTATTAAGATCAACACAGTCAGGAATTCTTAATATTTTTTTTTGTGGAAAATTTAATTTAATAAGATCATTTTCAATTTCTTTTGATATAGAATGTACTCTATCAACGAATTTTAAATTTTTTTTAAGCATTTTGTCATAGTTTAAATCCAATCTATATCCGTATCCTATTTTTTTGTTTAATTGAATATCTGCACCATGAAAAGTAAAAACAACTTTTTGATTTAATTCCTTTAGTATTTCAAAGATTATAAGAGTTTTAAAATTTACTGAATGAAAATGCCAAATATCATAATTTTTAGAGTCTATTATCTTAGCAATATAACTTTTTAAAAAAAAATTAAATTTAATTTTAAAATAATATCTTAATATATAAGTCGAATTCAAAATTATTTTATTAAAATTTTTTATTTTATATAATTTTTTTTTATAAAATCCTTTTTTTGTATTCCATATGTCTATTTTATGACCTCTTCTAGAGATAGAATTTGCTAAATTATGAGTTTGTATTTCTGCCCCACCAACTATAGGTAAAAATGTTGAGGGTATAAATGCAATTTTTAGATTTCTGCTCACTTATTCTAATTTTAAAGATAATTCTTTTTAATTTTATCGCTCTTAAAATATTTTTTAGCTTTTAAATAATCTTCCAAGATATCTACTGAAAAAGTATCAGATTTTATTGTAAAAGTTCCTACTTTTAAATTGTTTTCTAAAGCTCTTAACAATTCAATAGACTCAATTTTTTCGTTTTTAGAAGGTTTAAGGTTTGCGTATTTGCTTAAAGATTTTTTGGTAAATGCGATTATGGATAAATGTTTGTAAAAAAGTTTATTGGTAGACTTAAAATAAAATGGCAGTTCAGATCTACTCATCCATCGTACTTGATTATTTTTATCAAATACTAATTTTACGATATTTTTAGACGAACCATTTTTCATTAAAATATTTGGTAAAACGATCTCAAATTTATTCTTTTTAAAAAATTTTATTGTATTATCTATCTGTTTAGGATCAATTAGAGGTTCGTCACCTTGGACATCTATAATAATGTCGTTATTTTTAAGATTTAATTTTTTTGCTGCTTCAGCTATTCTTTCTGTTCCATTGATATGTTTTGAGCTTGTCATTATAACTTTTGATGAAAATTCTTCACATTTTTTTTTTATTTTTGTTGAGTCGGTACACACATAAACTTCTGAGCAAATTTTTGACATCATTGCTCTTTTGTATGTATGCACAACCAAGGGGAAATTATCAATTTCAAGCAAAGGTTTATTCTTAAGTCTTTTTGAATTTAGTCTTGATGGAATAAGTATAACAGTTCTTGTCATTATTTAATTATTTTGTTAGTAAATCTTCATATAGCTTCACATATTTTTTAGAAACGAATTCATTGGAAAAATTTTTTTCAACATTTATTCTTGCTTCTAAACCCAGTTTGTTTTCTTTATCTTTAATTTCTTTAAAACACCATTTTATTCCATCTAAAAAATCTTTTTTGTTATTAATATCTGCAAGATATCCAGTTTCTTTATGTTTTATTGCTTCTTGTACACCCGTATGTTTAAATCCAATACTTGGGGTATTGCAACTTCCTGCTTCAATGATTGTCTGGCCAAAAGATTCTAATTGACTTGGAATTACTAGTAGGTCGGCTGCAGAATATAATAGTCTAAATATCATTTCATTGTCAGTGCTGTTTAATAAATAGTTTGAATAATTTATTGGTATTTTATTAATATCTTTTTCACTGATATTTCCAATTATTACTAGTCTATACTTATCTGTTTTAAAACTTTGGTCGTTTAAAACTTCAAGGAGTATATCAAATCCTTTTCTTTTATCTGAAGTTCCATTTGCTGCTGAAAAAATTATTACTTTTTCATCAATACCAAAGCCAAGTAAATTTCTAGAAGTATCTTTATTAATATTTTTCCATTTTTTAGTATCAATACATGGTGGTATTGTGTGAATTTCAAATTTATTAAATAAATAACTTTCCTTTACTTTGTTTGCTAACCAATTACTTACACAAACAATCTTAATTTTATTATTAAGTTTTTTTTTTCGTTGCCATGTTGAGTGGTATAAATCAAAAAACCTTTTTTTTTTATATCCATCTCTATATTCAAATGTATCAGAATAATGCTCAACTCCACATATTGGCCACATATCATGAAATGTCCATATTAATGGTTTAGTTATTTTAGAAATTTGATTAATAGATATCATTTCATTATTTATCCAATGTAAATGAACAACATCATGATCAATAGTTTTGATTTTTTTTAATATATTGCTAGGAAAATAATTTAGTGAAATTGCACCTTGGTGTTTAATTTTTAATATTTTTCTTAATCGAAAAATTAATCGATTTTTAATTGTTGTTGTTATAGCATCTAGGCTTGAATGTTTACTAATCACTGTCTTTTCTTGTGATTTTTTATCATTTACTAACATCATTGAATTAGTTGAGGAGTTTAGTAAAGCTTTGTGAAGTCTGTAAGTTGCTATTGCAGCACCACCATTTAAATCAGAATTACTTAAATGTAATATTTTCATTAATCATTATGCTTTAATTATATATAGAGTTTATTTCAATAAAATAAATATAATAGTTATTTGGTAAGAAATAGACAATTATCAGCTAGATTTTTTAAATGATAATTAAAAAAAATAATTAAAGTTTAATCATTATCAAAATATTTTCTGATTTCTGAAAGTCTATTAATTTTGGTAATTACTTTTTTTTTAGTTAAATGTTTATCATAACCCCATGTTGCATGAAGATATTTTATCTTTGCTTTTTTTGCAGCAATATAATCATATAAACTATCTCCAATATAAACAACATTTTTCTTACTACATTTGGTAATTTTTAAAATTTTATTTATACCCTCTGGATCAGGTTTTCCTTTTTGTAATTCCTCTGATGATAAAACAATAGAAAAGAAATTCATTCTTTTTATTATTTTTAAAGTTCTACTTTTATCTTTTGAAGTAAAGATAGCCAATTTATATCTTTTTTGGAGTTTTTTAAGTTCAATAATCGTTGATTTATAAATTCTAATTTTATTAATTTTTTTTTGTGAAAAATATTTGTAATATTTTTTTATTTCACTATAATTTTTTTTTACGCCCATTTTTTTAAGTATTTCAAAAAAAGGCAATCCTATATATTTTTTATACTCATTAAATTTAAGGTTTAATCCCAGTTTTTTATTAGTGTTATCTAATGCATATTCCATATTTTTTAATGAATTAATTAACACACCATCCAGATCAAAAATTATTAATTTTTTTTTTTCCATTATAATAAATTCAAATTTTATTTAAAAATTTAATTTTTTTTTTTAAAAAATTGAATAGTTTTTTAAATATTCTAGCTTTAAGTAAAAAAAAATGAGTTATCTTAATTAAAAACAAAAAACTGATAAAAATAAGATTTTGTTTATTTTTTTTTCTAATTTTAAACTCTTCATAAAAATATTGAAATATGTTTTCTTTGCTTGATTTTCCTTCTAGGTTAAATATTCCTGTTATGTGGTCTTTATCCATAGAAATTCCATTTAGTTCCAATTTATGAACTAATTTAAACACCAAGTCATAATCAGCGTGCAATTTAAACGCCTCATCATAAAGACCAACTTTGAGTTGAGCATTCCTTGTTATAAAAAAACCTGAAGAGTGACCGGGAAATATATTAAATTTCCATTGAATTTTATTTTTATTGAATCCTGTTAACAATCTATCTTTCCAAACAGACCCAAATAAATAATCTATTTTTTTATCAAAATATTTTTTAGTTAAAAATAAAGCATTTTTTGTATAAATATCATCTGAATTAAGGATTCCAATAATGTCACCTGTAGAAATTTTTATACCTTTATTTATACCATGAAATATACCACAATCTTTTTCTGAAATCCAAAAATCTATATATTTTTCATATTTCTTAATTATTTCTAAAGTTCCATCTGTTGAATCTCCATCGATTATTATAAACTCAATATTGTCGTAAGTTTGAGCAAGCACACTAAGAATGGTTTTTTCAATTGTCTTTGATGAGTTTAGAGATGTGGTAATAATTGAAATTAGTGGATTATCTTCTGAACTTTTTTTAAAATGTTCTAAGGTTCTTAATCCACCACTCTTTAAAAAATTTGAATTTTTAACATTAAAATTTTTATCAAAATATGGCTGTTTATCTTTAGATATATTCCTGATTGTACTGTATGATTTTTCAATCATTAGAATATTTTTTGACTATATTGTGATATTTTTTCATATTTAAATTATAATCAAATCTATTTAAATTGTGATATCCTAAATTAATTTTTTTATTAAATTCATTTTTAAGTTTATTTTCTTTTGTAAAACAATTTATAATTTTTTTAGATAATGCTTTATAATCACCAATCTTAACTAAATCTCCTCCATGTCCGTTTAATAAGATCTCTCTGGGTCCAGTTGGACAATTAGTGGAAATCACATACTTTTTCAAGGCCAGAGCCTCTAGTAAAACATTTGGTAAACCTTCAAATTTTGAGGTTAATACAAAAATGTCTGCTTTCTTTATGTAACTAAAGGGATTCATTTTGTATGGAATAATTTTGACTAGTGATGATATCTTTTTTTTTAAAATGTAATCAATTAAATTGTTTTTTCGATCTCCATTACCAATAATTACTAATTGAATATTTTTATTCTTTATTAAATTAATTGCCTTAAGTAGAGTTAATTGATCCTTTTGATCAACTAATCTTCCAACAGTTATTAATTTTATCTTATTTTTTTTGTAAAAATTAAATCTTAGTTTTTCTCTACTTTTTTTTTGTATTTCAAATTTATTAAGAGGATTAAAAATTACAGTGCTGTTAATTTTAAATTTGTTATCAAGCTCTTTCTTAAAATCGTAACTATTAACTATTACTTGATCAGAAAGTCTTAAAAAGACTTTGTAAATAAATTTTTTAAAGATATTTTTTGACCATCCTACTGAAGAAGCATTTGATCTAGTAATTACTTTTTTTCTAAAAATTTTTGAAATTAGTATTGCATATAAGTTTGCCTGGAAAGCAAAAACTAAAGTATTCTTGTTAAAAATTAAAAATATTATTAAATATAAGGTACATATAAAATATTTAGGATATCTCGATTTTGTTTGCCAAACACTGGAGTTAGGGCCAATTAGCTTAATCTTAAAATTAACTTTTTTTCGAATAGATTTGTCAGAAGTTATCAGAGATATATTTGAAAATTTATTACTAAGATTATTGATAACTAAAAAAAAATTTTTTTCAACACCTCCTCCCTCAACTGATGGCATAAAAATCAATAAATTTTTTTTACTCATTATACTTTGTATTTATGAATTATTTATAGTAATTTGTATTATTATTAAATCAAAAATCATAAAGTTTTGAAAATAAAAAAAACAATATACTATTGGTCTCCACATATAAACAGTACTGTTGCAACAGTTAAAGCTGTTTTAAATTCTTTATCTGGATTAAACAAATACTCAGATAATTATGATGTTTCCTTGATAAATGTTTTTGGTGAATGGAGTTATTATAAAAATAAAAAAAAAAATGATATAAATTTCATAAATTTGTTTTTAGTAAGAAAACTAGATTATAGAAAAGATATTGTAGGATATTTTAAATCAAGAATGTTTTATCTATTTGTAGGCTTTTTTTCTATAGTTCCCTTATTTAATTTGATAAAAAAAAAAAAACCTGATATTTTAATAGTCCATCTTCTTTCCTTTATTCCTTTAATTCTGAATATTATTTTTAATTTCCATACAAAAATTGTTTTAAGAATTTCTGGTTTTCCAAAATTAAATTTTTTTAGAGTAATTCTTTGGAAATTAAATTCAAAAAAAATTGAAAAAATAATTTGTCCCACCTTAGAAACAATGAAATTATTAATTGAAAAAAATATTTTCCCAGAAGAAAAAGTTATTTTAATTGAAGATCCAATTCTAGAGATATCTAAAATATCATCTTTAAGAAAGGAAGAAATTCCTAATGTGCTCATTAATAAAAAATATATTTTATCTATTGGAAGATTAAGTGTGCAAAAAAATTTTAAGCTACTTCTTGAATTTTTTGAGATGGAAGAAAAAATAGATGCAAATTTATTTTTAGTTATTGTTGGAGAAGGAGAAGAAAGAAAAAATATTGAAAGAATTATTTTAGAAAAAAAAATAGAAAATAAAGTTTTTTTATTAGGATATAAAAAAAATATTCATAACTTACTTAAACATTGTTATTGCTTTATTTTATCATCTTTATGGGAAGACCCAGGTTTTGTACTTATTGAAGCAGCTGTTAATAATGCTAGCATAATATCAAGTGATTGTAAAAGTGGCCCAAAAGAAATTCTAAGTAATGGAAAAGGTGGGCTTTTATTTAATTCAAATAATATTTTAAGTTTAAAAAATAGTTATGATCATTTTAAAAAATTAAATAACAACGATATTTTCGTTAAGAAATATTATTCAAAAAAAAAAGCACAGCTGTATTCAAAGTTTCGCCATTTTAAGAAATTAGACAAATTTTTAACCGAAACTTTAAATATTCAATGAATAAGGTAAGTATTATAATTCCATATTTTAAAAAAAAAAATTATATTAATTTTACTTTAAGCTCAGTATTAGCTCAAACCTATAAAAATATTGAGGTTTTGATTATTTATGATGATCCTAACAAAAAAGATTTAGATTTAATTAAAAAATTAAAGAAAAAAGACAAAAGAGTCAGATTAATAATTAATAAAAATAATATTGGACCAGGATATTCAAGAAATAAAGGACTAAAGATGGCAAAAGGAAACTACGTGGCTTTTTTAGATGCAGACGATGTTTGGAAAAAAAAAAAATTGGAAAATCAAATTTTATTTATGAAAAAAAATGATATTAATTTTTCATATACATCTTACAATCAAATCGATAAAAATGGAAAAAAGATAAAAACAATATTTGCACCCAAACATCAAACATATGAAAATCTTTTAAAAGATTGCAGAATAGGATTATCAACTGTAGTTATAAAAAAAAAAATTTTAAAATCAAATTTTAGATTTTCTAAGCTAACAACAAAAGAAGATTTATTTTTATGGATTCAATTATCAAAAAAGTATAATTTGATAGGATATAATAAAGTTTTATCAGACTGGAGAAAATTAGATAATTCCTTATCATCCAATACAACTCAAAAAATCTTAGATGGTTTTAGATTATATTATCAATATGTAGGTTTTAATATTTTCAAATCAATATACTATTTAGTTTTGCTTTCTGTAAATTTTATAAAAAAAAATATTTAAAATATGATTTTAAACGCTATTATTTTTACTATTTTATATTTTATCTTAAATGAATTTTTCATAAGAAATAATATTTTCTTGGATAAAGTTGAAACATCAAAACATAAGAATAATGTTGCAACCAGCAATAAGACACCTTTGACGGGAGGACTAATTTTAGTAATTTTTTTGCTCTTTACACCCATTGTAGATAACAAAATTTTAATTTTTTCTATATTATCAATTTATGTTTTGGGACTTTTGTCAGATCTCAATATTTTAACTTCACCATCTAAAAGAATTTTTTTTCAACTGATTATAATAGTAAGTTTTATAATTGTAGGAAGTGTAGAGGTAAAAACAATTTACATAGGTTTTTTTGATCAAATGTTGAAGTCAAATTCCTTCAATATCATATTTTTATTATCTTGCTTATTGGTATTAGTTAATGGTTCAAACTTTTTAGATGGTTTAAATACTTTAGTAGTAACCTATTATATACTTTGCTTATCAACAATTTTTATTTCAGCCTATCATTACAACCTAAACCTTGATTATGAAATTTTTAAAAATATTTTGATGATACTTACAATTGTTTTTTTATTCAATTTTTTTGGTAAAAGTTTTTTTGGTGACTCAGGAACTTATAGTCTTGCATTTTTAATTGGCACAATATGTATTAAATTTATTTATGAAAATCCTCAAGCAGTATCCCCTTATTTTATTGCACTATTATTATGGTATCCGGCTACAGAAAACTTATTTTCGATTATTAGAAGAGTAATATTAAAAAAAAATCTATCAGTAGCTGATAATTTACATTTACATCATTTAATTTATTTATTTTTCTTAAAAAAAAAATATTTTATTAATAAAGTATTTACTAATTCATTTAGTGGAATTTTCATTAATCTTTATAATTTGACAATTATTGCCATATCATTTTTTTTTATTAACAATTCTAAGATTTTAATATTAATTATATTTTTTAATTTATTAATATATTTTTTTACATATGTTTTATTAAGAAAATTATTCTTATCTCAAAAATAATTTAATCATACTTATTAAGATTAAAGATCCATCTTTAAAAGCATTTACTTTTTTTTTACCTGCGATTCTTGACCTTTCATAACTTTTATTTGTAGTTATTTTAAGACCTTTGCGTTTAGCTTTTATAGGAAGTTCTACACAAAAAGAAAAATCTTTGGACTCTAAGTTTAGTTTTTTTGTATTTTCAGTTTTACCCAAAACATAGGTATATAAAATATCAGAAATAGGAAGTTTGAAAAAAAACTTTCCTATAAACGAAAAAATTTTGTTTCCACTATAGGTAATAATTGTATCATCTTCACTTCCAGAATTTAATTCATATCTACTACCAAAAACTAAATCAAAGTTTTCATTGCTAACCTTTTCATACATTGAATTTAACTCTTT
>TARA_B110000858_G_scaffold138183_1_pt1 | contig 10689 bp, 12 predicted proteins | sample TARA_B110000858 | Tara Oceans TARA_B110000858 (sample SAMEA4398247) | marine metagenome | biome: Polar Biome; feature: [SRF] surface water layer (ENVO:00010504); material: water (ENVO:00002006), including particulate matter (ENVO:01000060) such as... | depth 5 m | reverse complement strand
AGGATGCCTAATTCAGTTAGGCTTGAGCATGACTCTTGTAGTTACTTGAGCGATGACATTAGGAGACAGCTCTTTGCTAATGCTAAAAAGAATTTTTTCTTAAGCCAATACCATTTAGAGTTTTTCCAAAAGCTATATGGAGATTATTTTCATGATGTGGAGATAAATTATGATCCTATTGATACTTCACTTTTCACGAAATCTGAAGACTCTAAAGAGTATGATGTGGTTTATTGTGGTTATTTGCATCAGCTAAAAGGGTTTAATAAGCTATTAGATTTCGCCAAAACAAATCCTAACAGGCAAGTCGATGTATTTGGATGGGCAGCGTCAGGAATTTCTGCTGATCATTTTTTTAAAGATATAGAAAATATTAAATACCACGGATTGTTACCTCATAACGAAGTCGCAGGAGTATTTAAAAAATCTAAAGCTTTATTTCACTCTCCAATAGTCAATGAACCTTTTTGTAGAATGGTGGGTGAAGCTTTATTGTGCGGGGTAGAAGAAATAATAGGAGATACAGAAAGGATTGGGGCTTACCTAGAGTTTAAAGAAGTGGGGTATGATAATTTCACAAACGAATGTGAAAATGCAGCAGAAAACTTTTGGTCTGATATGAAAATATGAGTAAATATAGAATATCAGTAATCTGCTCAGTTTACAATTCGTCCCAATGGTTGCCTTTATATCTAGAGGCTGTTAACGACCAGTTCGAACGGAATTTCGAGATTGTTTTTGTTGACGCAAATTCAACAGACGATTCTGTGCAGCTAATTCGTGATTTTGAATTTCGCGAAGGCATTGAGGCGACCCTTATAAAAAGCGAAGAACGCATTGGCATTTACACTGCATGGAACAGGGCAATAAAAGAGGCTCAAGGACAATATGTAATGAATTGGAACACCGACGACCTAATTTATCCATCTGGCCTTCAAATCTATAATCAATATATTCAAAAATACCCCGAAATAGATTTTTTCTATAGCCCCTGTTGCACGATAGGGTCTCAAAACTTTGACGACATTACGGGATTGCGAAATTGGCCCCAATACTCTCATGAAATATTACTGCACTTATGTTTAGGCGGTCCATTTCCCCTTGTTAAAAAAAGCGCAATTGAAGAATGTGGATTCTTTAAGGAGAAATATATTTCCTCGGGGGATTACGAAATGTGGTTGAATCTTTCTAAAAACGGTTTTAATTTCAAAAAAATCCCAGAAACAGTGGGCTGTTTTTATTACCGAAAGGACTCTGTCTCAGTAAAAGGAATGGGGGTAGCCCAAAATGAAGATCGAGAAATACAAGAAAAATATAAATAAAAATCATGAAAAACTTATGTACTGTTTCTGATATTAACTATTTATATAAAGGGTTAACACTATACGAATCCCTTAAAAGTGAAACTAAAAATTTTATATTACATTATCTATGTATTGATGATGAGTCGTTCAATAAACTTAGACAATTCGAATCGGACTCACTTAAAGTTTACCATGTTGAGACTTATTTAGAGTCAGACACTGGACTTAAATCATTAAAGAATAGTGATTACCGATATTTCTGTTGGTCACTAGCTTCCTATTTTACTAATAAGTTACTATTAACCGATGTGGATGCTGTAACATATATTGACTCAGACATCTATTTTTACAAAGATTTTAATTATATACTTAACGAAATAGGTGATAGAGAAATCGGTATGTTTAGACATAGACAATTCCCATTATCAACCCCAAGACCAGAAGGTCACTACAATGTCGGTGTGGTTCATTTTAAGAAGACTAATATAGGCAAAGGACTATGTAGTTGGTGGGCCGATTCGGTGTTAAACAAAAGACATCCAGAATATGCTACATGTGGTGATCAAAAATACTTAGAGTATTTCACAGTTGCTTGTCCACCAGAATTACTATATATCGATGAAAATATAGGTCACGGCGCACCGTGGCATTGGCAGACGCTTGAATTCTTAGGCGATGGTAAAGTAAAATTTGAGGGTCAAGAACAAGAATTAGTTTTCACACATTTTTCACAATTCGAAGATGGTGAACACAGTTATATCCCCTCAACTATGCACCACATCTATACACCACTTGCAATGTATAAAAACAATAAAACACTAAAAGCGATTTATGATGAGTATCATTCGGAACTTGCAAATATAAAAATAAAATATAATGGACCAAAACGATAAACAAATCATTAAATGAAAATAGCATTTGGAATGATAGTGTTTGAAGGTGATTATGTTCTACAACAATGTTTAGAGCAAGTTTACCCATTTGCAGAACAAATATTAATTGCAGAAGGACCAGTAGAGTTTTGGCGAAGGCAAGGAAGAACAACTTCTTTAGACGACACAAATAAAATACTAGATGAGTTCCCAGATCCAGAAAATAAAATAAAAGTAATACACGGTCAATTCAAAGAAAAAGATGATCAATGCATGGCTTATATGAAATATATAAATAGCGACATTGATTACATATGGAATTTAGATTCTGATGAAATATACAAAACTGAAGATTTAAAAAATATAATAAAATTTTTAAAAGACGAATCACCGACAAGTGTTGGTGTCAGAAGCTGTTCATTTTACGGAGGGTTAGATAATTATTTGACTGGTTTTGAATTGAATAGAGATAACTTTTTAAGAATATTTAAATATGTCGAAGGTTCAACTTGGCTAACTCATAGGCCTCCAACAATAAAATACCCTCCCAGTATAGACATACAACATAAACATATAGACAGCGAAACATTATGGAATAAAACAGGAATTCAAATGTATCATTATTCATATGTTTTTCCTGATCAAGTTTATAAAAAAGTTAATTACTATAAAGATAGCGTTTCAAAACAAAACTGCATAGATGATTATTTTTACAAAATCTATTATCCGTGGATAACTGGCGACAATAATCAAAAAAAATCAATAGAAGATAAGTTTTTAGGTGTTCATGAATTTTTACCTTCTGTTAGGGGGGATTGTTATACCACTCCCTTTCATTTATCGCACCCTGAGTCCATAAGCAAAAGCACCTCTGATCTTAATTTTAAAATTAGCAATCAAATAGAAAAGTATAAAAAATGATAAATATAGACAAAGATTCAAACTCAGAATTGTATCAAGACTGGAACAAATGTTTAAATTTCTTAAACAATTTAAATTACGATGATTACAAATATCCTAAAGAGGTAAGCAATTTTCATATATACTCTGAAATAAAAACAGAAAAAGAACTTCTATCTGTCAAATCTTTTCTAGCTACTCAAAATCTAGACAAAACAAATCTAATACTTTGGTCCGACTATGATATAAAAGAAAATAAATTTTTAGAACCTTATAAAGACTTAATAGATTTTAGAGTTTATTCACAAGAAGAGTCTAAAGATACCGCATTAGAAAATTATGATATATTAAATATCAAAGATACAAAGCATTACATGAAAAGTGGTATTTTAAGATTTTTGGTTACTAATAAATACGGAGGTGTTTGGTGCGACATGGACATGGTATTGCTTAGAGATTTCAAACCAATATTAGATCAAGAATGGGCTTATGTATGGGGATCTGAGTTAGATTTTATTAACTTTGGTCCATGTGCAGCAATGATGAATTTTAAGAAAAAAAGTAAACTTTCTGAATTATGCTTAGAAGAAATCTTAAATACAACGCTTATACCAGATAGCACTGTATTAGACCATGTTTTGCTAGCTAAAGTTTTTAAGAAAAATGAATTCACTGTTTTTCCTTGTAGTTTTTTTAACACAGAGTGGCAAATGAATTCTACTTATGTTAATGGCGTTAAACATTACGATTCAAACGGAATAGGAACCCAGACTGAAAAAGGTTGGTTCACTAAAAATGAACATAGCGATCAATTATTTTTAGATGCTTTTGCTTGGCATTGGCACAACTCTTCTCATAAAGATAAATATATAGAGAAAGGGTCTAAATTTTACTTACTAAACAATTTTATTGATGACAAACTAAAACAAAAAGGCATAATTTAAAAATACTAAACGACATAAACAAAGAACCTTTTATTTTTAATAAGAAATTACAATCAAATATACCGAACATGCAGATAATTAAAGGAGTAGAAGGCAATGATTTTATAAAGATTAAAATATTGTCTGGTGAACCATTTATAGCTAGTAAAATGGGTGGTGTAGAACAAAATGTTATCCTATCTAAGATGAGGGGTGACTTTAACTCAGTTAGGGGTATGGCATCAACTAACGCTGGAATAACACCATCCGATAACGATACACTAAATTATTTTTCTGATCGATACATTGATGCTTTAGGTAAGGTTGATATCTTAGGTCATATGCCATCACTACAAGAACAACAAATAATTTCAAAATATGCACCACAATCTAAGTTTTCTGAATTAAGATTATTGGAACCATTTTATTATGAGAATCCTTGGAGTGAATCATTGAAGGGCAAGAAAGTCTTAGTGATACACCCATTTGAAGCTACAATATTAAAACAATTTGAAAATAGAGAAAAGTTATTTGAAAATGACAAAATTTTACCAGAGTTTACTTTAATAACAATTAAGGCTGAACAAACAAATGGTGGTGGTACTGGCAACAACAAACCATTTAAAGAATCTATGGAACTAATGGAAAGTAAAATTTATAGTTCTGATTTTGATGTTGCAATAATTGGTTGTGGTGCTTATGGACTACCATTAGCTTCATACTGTAAAGATATGGGAAAACAAGCAGTGCATATCGGCGGTGGTTTACAAATACTATTCGGAATCAAAGGTAAACGATGGGATGTTCACCCAGAAATAAGTGCGTTATATAACGCACATTGGGTAAGACCAATGGATAATGAAAAAACAATAAGTTTCCACGCAGTTGAGGGTGGGACTTATTGGTAAATTAAATAATATGATACCAGTAGTTTTAATACATAAGGGTTACCAAGATTATTTAGGGTGTACCCTACGACAAGCAAACAAAAATAACTATGTTTATTTATTAGGTGACACTAAACCATCTGTCGATTCACCGACAATTAAGTTTGAAAATATATCAGACTATTTTGGTGAATGTGATGAATTTAGAAGTCATTACCAACACTTAAATACAACGCCAGTTGATTATGAAATTTTCTGTTATCAGCGTTGGTTTATACTCAAGAATTTCATGGAGAAATATAATATTGGCAAAGTCTTCTATTGTGATTCTGATGTTATGTTATTCGCTAATGTAACCGAGGAATGGGATAAATTCAATCAATATGAAATGACGCTATTACATAGATCAGCAGCAATCGCATCTTTTATCACATTAGATGGTATTAGGTCGTTGTGTGATCTTATAATGACAACATATAAAAATAAAGACTCATATAATTACAAGAAAATTGCTTCGCACTACAACGTTAGACGCGAATGTGGTTTAGCTGGTGGTGTATGTGATATGACAGTACTAGAATTATTTCATTATTGTTCTGATTGTGGTGGTGGTCCTGGTAAAGTTGGCGAGATGATGCAAATCATAGATGGTTCAACATATGACCATAATATCAACGTACCAGACCAAGGATTTGATTTTAACGGTAGACATAAGGACTTTAAAATAAAAGATGGTGTTCCGTACGTTTTTAATAATCGACTAAATAAAGATATAAAATTCAATTCCCTACACTTCCAAGGTGGGGCTAAAAGCTTAATACGAGGTGTATATGAACAATGTAAGTGAAACATGGAAATACAGTAATGTATTTGAAAAACAATTAACAAAAAGAATATGAATAAATTTTTAGAAAAATGGGATAGAAAAGATCTATTAGATGCTATCGAAGAATTTAGTGAATTATATGAGTCTAGGCCAATCAAAGATAATAATGGTGGTATGAAATCGGCACATATGTTTCCAGCATGGTTTATTGTGCAACAAATGAAACCTAAATACTTAATAGAGAGTGGTGTATGGAAAGGACTCGGGACTTGGCTCTTTGAAAAAGCTAGCCCAAAGACTAAGATTATATCTATTGACCCAGAACCTAGATTTAGAGTATATACTAGCCCTAATTCAACATACCAAACAGAAGACTTTCTCAAAACTAATTGGTCACATCTACCAAAGGATGATACATTGATTTTCTTTGACGACCACCAAGATTACTTGCTTAGAATAAAAAAATGCTTAGAATTAGGCTTTAAAAATATTATAGGCGAAGATAACTATCCTTATCAACAAGGTGATTGTTATACACCTAAGAAAATCTTATCTAATCGTAACTATGTTATCGATAATGCTGGGAGTAGAACTTGGTACGATAAAAATGATGATGATTTAACATATTTTGAAGATAATATTTCAGTTTATCAAGAAATGCCACCATTGTTTAAACCAGATTTAACTAGGTGGGGAGACTCTTGGGATGAAAATTATCCTACCCCAGATTCATTGCTAAAAGAGACATCAAAACATGACTATCCAGTTTTCTGGGAGGAAAGATTCGATTACACATGGATTTGCTATATAAAACTTAAATAAAATGATTAATTTATTCAACATACCAAACAATACACTACAAACATCAGATTACAGTAATCTGCTCCACGGAAAACAGGTCGCTGAGTTAGAAAATAAAATCAGTAAATTTGTAGGAGCTAAACATGCTGTAGCTTTAGATAGCGCATCTAATAGTATATTCTTGTCACTATTAAACAAAAAAACAACAATAGAAGTTCCAAGCATTCTTCCCCCAGTTGTAATTAATTCAATTATTAATTCTGGAAATAATTATACATTTGTAGATAATGTGAATTGGGTTGGAAATTCTTATATCCTTGCTAACTTCGGGGATTATAAAATTATTGATTCAGCTCAAAAATTAGAGCAAAATCAATTCTCTAAAGAATGTTCTGATGATGATTTAATGATTTTTAGCTTTTATCCCACTAAACCTCTTTCTGGTTGTGACGGTGGAATAATAGTTTCTAACGATAAAAGTAAAATTGATTATTTTAAAGAAATGTCATTAAACGGTATGGGATACGCATCAAACAATTGGGAAAGAGAAATAAAATTTGTTGGTCACAAAATGTATATGAACACAATGCAAGCTGATATTATTCTAAAAAACTTTACAAAATATGACAGTAAAATATCTAAGGTTTCTAAAATAAGAAATTACTACAACAATTATCTAGGATTAAATAACGATAGCAACCATTTATATACAATTGATATTTCAGAAAGAGATGGACTCATAAAACATTTAAAAGGGCTTGGAATAACTTGTGGAATACATTACAAAAATCTCCATACGCATTTTTTATACAGTAAAAAACAACATTGGAACCTACCCCTTTCGGAACGAAAATCTAAAGTTACCATGTCTATACCAATGCATGAAAACATGACACTTGATGATGCTAAACTAATAGTTGATGAAATCAAAAAAAACAGTATTCATAAAATACGCTTTACTGATAATTAAATGAAATTAAAATCATACACAGATGAAAGAGGAGGCTCCCTTATTCCAATTGATCTTAAATCTATCCCGTTTGAAAGCAAAAGATGTTTTATTGTATCTGACGTTCCTAAAGGGTCCATAAGAGGAGAACACGCTCATTATGAAACTTGTCAATTATTTATATGCTTAAGTGGTCAAATAGAAATGACACTATTCGATGGAAAAGTAGAAAAAAACTTTACACTTCGGAGTGGAGAATCAGCTGTTATAGACAAATTAGTATGGGGTCGCCAAAAGTATTTGACTGGAAATGAAACAGCTTTAGTATTTTGCTCTACAGATTACGAAAGAAAAGATTATATTGAAAATATTGACGAATTTAATAAAATAATCGGAATATGAAAATTTTAGTTACAGGAGGCTGCGGATTTATAGGCAGCGCTTTCATGAAAGTAATGCTTGATAATCCTAAAATGGAAATTATCAACATAGATAAAATTTCTTATTGCGCAAATAAAAATGTATGTGAACAATACAAAGAAAGATACGAATTAATAGAAGGTGATATTAATAATGTTTTTGAACTTTTAAAAAATCGCGAGAATGAAATAGATTACATATATCATTTCGCTGCGGAATCTCATGTAGATAATTCTATTTCTGGGCCGTACCCTTTTATTCATTCGAATATTACTGGTACGTTTAACATGCTTGAATATGCAAAAAAATACGACAAACCTATACTTATCGTATCAACTGATGAAGTTTATGGATCTTTATCTACATATTCTCCACCTTCTACAGAGGAAGATTTACTAAAACCTAGCTCTGTTTATTCGTCCTCAAAAGCTTCTGCTGATTTATTAGCATTATCTTATTTTAGAACATTTGGCACTAAAACGATGATAACAAGATGCTGCAATAATTACGGAGCTAATCAATACAAAGAAAAATTCATACCCACTATACTCAACAGTTTAAAAAATAATAAAAAAATTCCTGTTTACGGAGACGGAAAAAATACTAGAGAATGGATCAATGTTTTAGATCACTGTGAAGCTGTATGGGAAGTTTCCCAGAAAGGTCATTTTGGTGAGATTTATAATATAGGATCAGGATATGAGCGATCAAATATCGATTTAGTAAGAAAAGTTGTAAACCTTTGGGGAGCAGACGATTCTTCTATTAATTTTGTAGAAGATCGGAAAGGTCATGATATTAGGTACAGAATAGACAGCTCTAAAATTCAATCTAAAATAGGATGGAAACCTAAACATACAAATATGGATGAATTTTTAAAATTAATGGTCGATGATTATAAAAAAAGTAACTAAGGAGATTTTATAAATGAAAGGTATTATTTTAGCAGGAGGCAGTGGAAGTAGACTTTACCCATCTACTTTAACTACTAATAAGCACCTTCTTCCTATCTACGATAAACCAATGATATACTATTCTCTAGATATTTTAGTAAAAAATAATATAAAAGATATTTGTTTAATTACATCTCCTGAATATATAGATGATTTTAAAAAAATAAAAAAAGTATTAGAAAATGTAGTTTCGTTAACTGTTATCCAACAAGATAAGCCTAACGGAATAGCTGAGAGTTTCTTGTTAAGCGAAAAGTTTATAAAAAACCATAAGGTTATGTTAGTTTTAGGGGATACTTTTCTAAATGGCTATCTGCCTAAGCCATTAAACTCTGGAGCTACAATTTATGCTAAAAAAGTTAGTGACCCGAGACAATATGGCGTTGTTGAATTCAGTAAAAATAAAGTCCTTTCTATAGAAGAGAAACCCGAAAACCCTAAAAGTAAATACGCCGTACCTGGAGTATATTTTTACGATGAAAATGTTGTTGATTATGCCAAACTAATAAAACCTTCACTAAGAGGCGAGCTTGAAATAACAGACATAAACAAAATTTATTTAGAAAACAATAACTTAAACGTGGTTAAACTCGAAGATGATGTTGTATGGCTTGACGCAGGAACTCACGACTCCCTGCTAGAATGTTCAAATTATGTAAAAGATTACCAAGCTTCGACCAAACGAAAAGTAGGACTTACGGTATGAAAAATTTAAAAGAAACTTACTATGGGAAAAAGATTGATCATATGAACATCCTAAATATTGAAGACTCTAAGAAATGGCTATCAGGAAGAGAATGTATTGTCGTGACTGGTGTTACAGGTCAGGATGGGAGTCATATGGTGGATTTTCTTCTTGAAAATACCGATTATATTATTTTTGGTTGCGTTCGCCGTTTGAGCGTTTATAATCACGATAATATTTCTCACATCAAAAGTGATAGATTTAGGTTGATTAATTTTGATCTTACTGACTCAAACCTCATCGCCAGAACAGTTGAGTCTTTAAAGCCAAAATATTTTATTAATCTAGCTGCTCAAAGCTTTGTCGGCAGTAGTTGGGATTTCGCTTTACAGACTTGGGAAGTCAACTGCACTTCTGTTTTAAATATTCTTGAGGCTATTAGGCTACACAAACCCGAATGCAGGTTTTATCAAGCGGGTTCATCTGAGGAGTTCGGAGATGTCATTACTGCTCCTCAAGACGAGTCGCACCCTTCAAGACCTCGCAGCCCATATGGAGCCTCTAAATCAGCTTCGAGACAGCTTGTCAAGGTCTGGAGGGATTCTTATGGTCTTTATGCTATCCAAGGTTGGTTGTTTAACCATGAAGGTACTCGCCGTGGAGAAGAGTTCGTTACTCGTAAGATTAGTACGAATGTAGCTAGGATAAAAAACGAATACCCAAGCGGAGAGTTCTTTCCTTTAGAATTAGGTAATATTGATTCAAAAAGGGATTGGAGTGATGCGGAAGATTTTGTACAGGGGATTTGGTTGATGCTCAATCAAGAAGAGCCAAAAGAATATGTTCTTTCTTCTGACGAGACGCACTCTATTAGGGAGTTCGTTGAAGAGGCTTTCAACTTCGCAGGTTTTGCGGTAGAAGAATGCGAGTGGGTAGGGAAGGGTGTGGATGAAAAATACCTTCACGAAGGAAAAGTCTTGATGCAAATCAATCCAGATTTCTACCGTCCTGCTGAAGTAGAGTTGTTATGGGGCAATTCGTCAAAGGCCCGTATAGACTTAGGCTGGAAGCCTAAAAGTAGTTTTCTTGATTTAGTCAAAAAAATGGTTGACCATGATTTGGCCCACAGCTAGTCTGTGGCGTGAGTAAGCCTAAACCTCTTAACAAGA
>TARA_B110000858_G_scaffold110894_2_pt1 | contig 10690 bp, 16 predicted proteins | sample TARA_B110000858 | Tara Oceans TARA_B110000858 (sample SAMEA4398247) | marine metagenome | biome: Polar Biome; feature: [SRF] surface water layer (ENVO:00010504); material: water (ENVO:00002006), including particulate matter (ENVO:01000060) such as... | depth 5 m | reverse complement strand
ATAATAATATGGATAACCAAAGCGATGAAAAGAATGATGAAAAGAATATAATGAATTATTCATTTGAAGATTTAGATTTAAATGATGAATTATTAAGGGGGATATATAGTTATGGATTTGAAAAACCATCTAAAATTCAATATAAAAGTATACCATTAATTAAAAGTGGTAAAGATTTAATTGCTCAATCTCAATCAGGTACTGGGAAAACTGGGGCATTTAGCATTGGTATATTAAACAATATAGATACAAAATTAAAAAAAACACAATATATAGTATTGACCCCGACACATGAATTGGCAAAACAGATTTATAGTGTCATTGAGAATTTAGGTGCTAGAATGGATATTACAATGTGTAAAGTTATAGGTAAAACAAATATAAGTGAATCAATTATGGAATTAAAACGAGATCCCCAAATTATAGTAGCAACACCTGGTAGATTGGTTGATATGATTAGTAAACGTCATATATTTACGGATAATATAAAGACATTGGTATTAGATGAAGCAGATGAGATGTTGAGTGGTGGATTTATGGAAATATTATATGAAATTATTAAATGTATGCCTAAAAAATGTCAGATATGTTTATTTAGTGCAACAATGCCAAAAGAAATATTAGATTTAACAGAAAATTTTATGAATAATCCTGAACGCTTATTAGTCAATCGGGATGAGTTAACATTAGAAGGAATTAAACAATTTTATATTAATTTAAAGCAATATAATTGGAAATTTGATGTATTATATGATATTTATGATACAATTAATATTACACAAAGTATTATTTATGTGAATAGTAAAAATATATTGAATAATTTATATGATAGGTTATCTCGCGATGAGTATCCAGTATCATATATACATGGAGACATGCAAACTATTGAAAGAGAAAAGAATTTAAATGATTTTAAAAATGGTATTACGCGAATTATGTTATCAACTGATTTATTATCAAGGGGTATTGATATTCAACAATTATCATTAGTAATTAATTTTGATTTGCCTCGTAATAAAGAAACATATATTCACAGAATTGGTAGGAGTGGTCGGTATGGCAGAAAAGGTACAGCAATTAATTTTATAACAGATGAAGATACAGCACATATGAAAGAAATTGAGGATTTTTATAATACAAAAATTGAAGAAATGCCTCAAAATCTAGCAGATTATTTATAATATTTATTTAAAGTTTTTTTTGCGTATATAATATATCAATATATTCTATTAATAAGTAAATGGATATGAATGATTTTAAAATAATTGAAGATACCGATATACAAACTATAAACTTAGATTTAGATTTAGGTACATCAAATAATGATAGTTTAGGGATTGAATTATTAGCAGATCCTAAAAAAACTGCAAAAACGGATGGCAATGCAGATATTGCACCATCCCCCAAACGGGAAGAGTTTAATTTATTCAATGACAATGATATTAAAGATTTAAAAATAGACAATAATCCTATAATTGATTTTGATAAAGAACAAAATGATATGGATAATATTAAATCAATTGGTTTTAAAGATACAACTATACCAAATGACCCAATTTTAAGTAATGAGAATAAACCAAATAATAATGATGAGTTTAAACCGATTCATACATTAAGTCCTCAAGATATTAAAAATGAAAAAATTGATTTAATTTATAAGTTTAAAAGATTAGAAAATCAAGGGGTAAGGACAACTATGAATTATAATATGAATTCAAGTTTGGATGATATGAGAAATGAATATGTTAAGTTAAAGAAACAGAGGGAAGCAGAAAATAGTATTAAATTTCAACGTAAAATGTTGATGGCATGTATTACAGGTGTGGAATTTTTAAATGGTAAATTTGATCCATTTGCGATTAAATTAGATGGATGGTCAGAGTCAATGAATGAAGGCATAAATGATTATGACGAGATATTTGAAGAATTACATGAAAAATATGGTGGTAGAGCAGATGTTGCTCCCGAAATTAAATTAATGTTAATGGTCGGTGGTTCTGCATTTATGTTCCACTTAACAAATACAATGTTTAAGACATCATTACCTGGAATGGATGATATATTAAAGCAAAATCCAGAATTAATGCAACAGTTTGCTAAAGCAGCTGTAAATACTCCGAAGAGTCAACCAGATGAAGGAGGTATGCCAACAGGTGGTATGCCAATGGGTGGAATGCCTGGTATGGGTGGTTTAATGAGTGGATTAATGGGTGGCATGATGGGCGGAGGTAATCCAATGGCAGCAATGTCAGGAAATATGCCCACAGGTCCCAAGATGCCACCAAAACGCAGTGAAATGAAAGGGTCGAATGATATAGATGATATAATAAATAACATGAATATTGATGTAGATAATATTGATTTAGATAATATATCAATTATTAGTGGTGATAGTGGTAATGGCATTACATTAGATATATAATTTAATACAAAAAAAATTGTATAATTAAATAAAAATCTATGGTATATTATAAAATGACTGAGTTGAGTATTGAGCATGTTTTATTGTTTATAGTTGCAGCATTCTTATTGTATCACCTTATGGGTAGTTGTGGTTGTGGAGATGGTTTTAGTGTTGGTGGACAACCTCGTATGGCTGTACCAAAATTCATGGTAATAGATGATAGTTGCGATAAATGTAAAAGTATGTGTAATTGTTTACCAGCTACAATGTTTTCCGGTGCATCCGGGTGTAATAAATGTTTAGATATTTAGATTAATTATTTTCAATTATTAATACTATGATCTTGTTCATTTTTGTATTTCATTTTCACCTTTACCATCTTCCATCATTTTAACTTTATTTATAAGACCATTTAATTCATTTTGAATATCAACACTTGTAATTATTTTTTTCTTTTTATTTTTCATATCTTCTGTATCAGTGAATATTTCACTTATAAATAAGATAAAAATAATAGTTAATGTTACTGCAGATAATAAATCTCTAGTTGCTGCAAAAAATGCACAAAAAACTATAAATCTTCTACAATTTTGTGTATTAATCATTTTTTTTTGATCAGGTGTTAATTCGTCTATTAAGAATCTTGCACCTATATTCATTGTAATCATTACGACGCCAATAAAGTATTTATTTTCAGCAAATTCTTCAATAAATGATTTAGCCATATATTTAATATGTATATTTTTTTTATATTATATATTATAATTAAGATATGTCATCTTTAGGTTTTTGTAATTTAGATGAAGCATTTAATACATCTAGTAAACTTAAAAAAAAAGGTAAGGGTAGATATAATAAAGTTGATGATAAAATTGATGATAATATGATGGAAAAAATATTAGGCAGAGGTAGAGAATTAGAAGGTAATAATGAACCAGGTGAATCTAGACCTAAAATGAGTACAGATATGGATTATGTGAATAGTTTGGCTGATACATATGATAAAAACAGTTTATTTGTAAAAAATCGCGAAAAAGAATTATTATCTGAAAGTAATCGTGATTCGGAACCAAATAAAATGCAAAGAGATGAAAATTTAAAATCCAAAACAGAAATGGAAGAAATGAGAATGAATATATTAGAATTATCTAAGGTTGTTGGGGATTTAGCAAATTCTATGAAACCACCACAAGTTGAACCAGTTAAAAAAGTAGAAAATAAAGATTCATTAGAAAAAATTAAAGAAGGATATACAAATTATAATATTGATCCAAATATTGTTCAGAATTTTAAGAGTAAAATAACATTTGACAATGATCAATTCAATGAATTACTATTGTATGTATTTACAGGAATATTTTTATTGATATTAATTGATTATATTTACAACTTAGGCAAGAAAGCTTTTTAATTATGAAAAAAATAAAATATTATAAGTATTATAAATGAGTAATTTTTGCGTATTACAACCTAATCACTTCAAATATAAAAAAGGAGAATTAAAAGATGATTGTAGAATTGAAGAATCTGTAGCAGTTACCCAAAACTATTATAATTATAATGATGTAAATTCTAATAACATATTACAAAATTATCCATTTGCAGGCGTTGTTCCATCTGGTCCAGCAACTGGATCTTGGCCATGTAGAAATCAAGAATCATGCAATTATTTTGAAAAAAGTAATCCTATTATTCCTGAACATATTAGAAGAATTGATTTATTAAGTTTACCACCTAATTAAATTAAAATTAATATATTTGTTTAAGTATAAAATGAAAATTGATATGGAGCAACTATTCGTCGGGATTGTAATCTTAATTTTATTGTATTACACTTTTAAATTTATTTCTGGAGCTTCTGCACCAAACTATAGAGTGAGGCCAAGTGTTCCTTGGAATAATGTATTATATGGTAAAGCAAATTCTAGACGTAATAAAAGAATTCCTTTACCATACCCACATTTAACTGGTAAAGGTCCAAGTGTTCCTAGAGGAGCACCTGGATGGTTAATCTAAATATAGATTAAGATTTTAATTTAATTTAAAATATTTGTTTAAGTATAAAATGACTGAACTAAAAACGGAACATATTCTAATGTTGGCAATTGTGGCATTTGTGTTATATCACTTTATGGGTAGATGTTCATGTGGCAATGGATTTAGAGTTAGTAATCAATGGTATGATCCGAGGACAACAGGATCGACACTTCAATACCTGAAAGATGTAAATCTTGGCGAAGTCCCAGGAGAAGCAATGAAAGCTGGGGTCGGAGCTTTTGAAGATGCAGGTGAATGGTTGTTTGAAACACGTCCAGATATTCATGCGCGTGGGCGGTAAAATTTAGATTAATACTTTTGAAAATATCTGGCAACAAGAATCACAACATTTGACACCTCAAATGTATGATCCCTTGGCTCGCCATTAATTTAATCTATTTAAAATTATTTCGTTAAAATATTTTAAGATGTTTATTTCAATAATTGAAAAAAATGTAAATATTATTGAAAAGGAAGACTTTATCAAAAAATATAATTTAATTTATATTGGAAAATATAAAAGTTATGATATTCAAAATGTAAAGATAATATCCAATAAAGATCGTATAGATTTTTATAAAGTCAAAATGATAGATAAAACAAAATATAATATGAAACCTATTATACCATTTTCATTTTATGATGTTAGAGATGAAAAGATATATGATTATTATGAAAGAGATAATATAATATTAAAATCTTATATAGATTACTTTGATATAGAATTAATGGATAAATAGAATTATTAAATAAATAAAATATTTAAATATATATATGGATTTAAAAGCAAATGATATATTACTATTCGTATTAATATTAGCAGTGCCAGTATATTTATTTATGTCAAATAAAGGTCAGGGAAATGTTCTTGATAATCTTAAAATTATGTTAGGAATAAAAGTATCTAATAAATCAAGATTATTAGATATAAATGATAGTGCAATATCAAGTACAAATTACAAAAATGTGGGCGGAAAACCTGTTGTAAATATTGTTAGAGATAAAGGTCATGTAACAGGGGAAAATACAATATATTACAAACCACAATATATTCCTAAAGATACAATGGGTAAAAATGATATTGGAAATACTGAATATAGATTTGCACAATTTGACTCAAATAAACCAAGTAAAGCATGGGTAGATTATAATATTTCACAATATCCAGGATTTTACAAAAGTGATTTTAGCAGTAATATATATGATTTAAAACAATTTTTTGATAAAGAAAATGTATTTAGAGAAGTACCAGATGATAGAAAATATTATGATATGAAAAAAGCAAATTGTCCAAGTTGTCATACTGATGTAAATGGTACAAATGTATGTGATTTTAATGGTAAATTAGAAACAATTCCTAAATCATTATACAATGTAGGACCTCATGGGAAAACTAGTTTAAAAAAAATATTATCAAGTGAAATCAATACTGTAAATGATGATAATTATTTAGTATATAATTATGAAGGGGATAAACCAATGAACGGTTCTAATTTTTATGGAGATGTTCAGGGTGTTATGTATGATAACAATAAATCAATTAGATCTTCAAATTATGAAACAAATGATATATTAGAATGTTTTTAAATGTGAGCAATTTTTATTTATATCTAAATTATAAGTATTGCACCATTCTACTGCTTTATCGATTTGAAATTTTGAGGGTTTACTTATTATATTATTAGATTTTATTAAATCTAATACTATAGTTATATTTGAAATTTGATTTTCAATATATACTTGATTATAAAATTTAATATCGTCTAAAAAAGTTTTTGGTATATATATTAATTTTAGTTTATTATTATAATTTTCTTTAAAAAAATCAATAATGTTTTTATTATATTTATAATTTTTACAAATTATGTATTTTTCTGAATTTGTATTACGACTAGTATGTGGTTTAAATATAGAAATTGTTTCATAACAATTATATAATAAATATAATAATTGTATACTACTATAATATATAATGTCAAACATTTTTATTATTAATGTCCCACCCTCTTTTTGTATTTGTAATGATAAAAATATTTCATTATAAATAAACTCGTATGAGTTTATTTCTTGTGAATTATAATTGTCTGAATAATCAATTCCACCGTCACATGTTATTAAATCACATTTTATAGTTATTTGTTCAATTATATCTATTATATTTTCTCGATTACATATATCACCAGTATTATCTTTGCCATATAATAAATTTATATTTTTATCTCTTTTAATTTTTGGATTCCATGATGGTACATCTTTATCATCAGATAATAATGTTATACCATATATATTTTTAATATTAATATCTCTCGTTTTAGTATAATCTACTAAACATTGTAGAAACCCGCCCGGACCTTCAGCAATACAACATATATTTAAATCATTGACTATTTTAAAATCAAAGATATTAAAATCATATATCATTTCATGTAATTTAAAATAAGAACGACTTATAGGTAATATATTACATATATTCATATATATATCATATTTACTATATACATATTCATAATCATTGCAAAATTTTTTGTATTTATTCCATTTGTTTTTATATTTATCTATTAATAATTTTATTTCTAATAATTTAGTATAGATAGAATTATTTGTTACAATATTTTGTATATCTCTTTCACATATTATTTTAATATGTGTTTTATCTAATTCAAATATCTTCATAAATTAATAAGGTATATTAATTTTAAGTTTTAATAATTGTATATATCTTTAATAAAATATATTCGTAGTATAAAATTTTATAATACCCATTATTATATTTATATTCTATATCTGATATTAAATATATACATTTACATTTTTTATCAATTGTTAGTTCAATTCTATCAACGATATATTCAAATAATTCTTTTAAAAATATAGTAAAATCATCATTTATACATCTTAGTATATATGATATATATTTTATATGTTTAATAATAATAGGGTTTATATCATAATACAAATTAAAAATATAATCAAAAATATGACGTTTATATTTATTGATTGTATTTTTATGTGTATTTGGAAAACATATTGATGAAAATCTACTTTTTATTGGTTTTATAATATTTGAAATTTTTTTAGAAATAATTATAAATTTAGTATGAGTATTTTTTTCAATTATCACTTTTAATATATTTTGAATACTTGCATTATTTTCTAAATTATTAAATATTATATATCTAATATTTTGATTTAATACATCTTTAATAATATTTATAAAATCGAATTTGTTTACATATTGAATTTTATCAATATTAAATATATGGTAAATATTTGTTTTTATATATGAAATATCATTTCTAGTAATTATTATATTTGGTGTTATGTCATATATAACATTTAGTGCATCTATTATTATTTTGTTATCATATAAGTTATACAATAATATATTCGGATGATTTTTATGTTTTAGTAATTTAATTAGATTCATAATTAAGTTTATTAGTAATCATTTAAATAAATATATATATTAATGAATGTATTAATTAAAAAAATAAATTTATCTAATATAAATATTTTATATAGTCAATATTATAATTATTATAAAATTTATTATATTTGTGATTATATTAAACTAATTGGTATAACTATAAATATAAAATTTTATAAATATAAAAAATATAATAATTTATACTATTTATATATTAATGACAAAGAAACATATAATTTATTACATAATATTGAATGCGTATTTATGAAAAATATACCTAGTAATTTATTTAGAATTGATAACGATGAAAAATATATAATATGTAATCATATAAATGATATTAAAGATGAAACTGATGTAAATATTAATATAAGTAAACTAAAATATATGTATAATAATTACGTCCCGATTATTAATATAATTTAATATAGATATTATGGATGATATAACATTGAGATTGATTGCAAATCCAACAAAATTAAGGAAAACTAAATTTTATGTTAAAAATGAATATTTAAAATTATATTTAAATGATATATTTAAGACTGATAATACTACTATTAATAATTTGATAATTTATATTGAAAATATAATTAAGAATATTGATCTAGATACATTTATAGTCAACGAAAAATTACAAGACATCGTTCTTAAAATAGAAAATGATACAACTATTTAAAAGAATAATTGAGTCAGACATCCTGGAAGAATTATCGAAACATAAATCAAAATACGATTTAGATGAAAATATGTATACACAATTTTGTAAAAATAGAATAGATGTTTATATGAAACAAATTAAATTAAAAAATATATCTACAAATTGTAATAAAAAATATACTAGTAGAAACATTTTTAAATATAAAAAAAATAGATGTAAGGCAAGAATATGGTCAAATGGTTATGGAGGACAATGTTCATGTAAAAATATATACAATGGATTTTGTAAAACACATTTTATGAAAGGTGGGGATAAATGGTGGCTTGGTACTATAGATAAACAGAAACCAATCAATCCAATTAATCGAGCAGGTAAATTACATATATGGTTATAGGAATATACTTAAATCATATTCAATATTAATATTTTTATTTTTACATTTTAATAGATTTTTAATATCTATTATTGGTATTTGCCCATATTTATTTAAAAATAAACCAGTTACAATTGGACTAATTGTATTGCCATCTTGACAACATATTAATATGTTATTATTTATATAATTATCATTAATATATTTTAATATATTATTTAAATTATTTTTTAATAAAGGTATATCTGTATGATGATTTAAACTATCTGATACAGGTATTCTTGTTTTTTTAATATCTAAATTTATAAATGGATAATCGATTGTAAAATTTAAAACAATATCAATATTATATTTATTGTAAATTGATTTTTCCAATGATGTTTTAATATCACAAACATATATTCCTTCTATATATTGAGTTATCATTATTATATAATATTAAATTTGATAATTATTTAAACATAAACCTAAATTACTTATATGATGAATTATGATGATATGTTCAATGAATTGGATACAATCGAGAGAGTTGAAATAGTATATGATTGTTGTAATGACACAAATAATTATAAAATATCAAATGATATAATATTATGCAATATATGTAGTAATACAATTTCAAATATTGTAGATACTCCTGAATGGCGATATTATGGAAGTGATGATACAAAAAATGGAGACCCCACAAGATGCGGTATTGCCGTAAATCCTTTATTACCAGAATCATCTGTTGGATCAGTTATTCGGGGTTATAGCAATAAGAGTGGTATGTATCAAGTTAAAAAATATCAGCAATGGACAAATATGACATATAGAGAAAGAAGTTTATATAAAGTTTTTGTTGGAATTGCAAATATTTGTAATAAAAATAATATACCAACAATTATAATAAATGAAGCAAAATCATTATATAAATTAATATCTGATATTAAAATATCTAGGGGCAATAATCGAATTGGTATTATTGCAGCATGTGTTTATTTTGCATGTAAAAATTGTAATGTAAGTAGAAGTAGTAAAGAGATTTCTGATATATTTGATATTAAAATCAATATACTAACACGAGGATGTAAAAATTTTCAAAATATTTTACAATTAAATAAAGATAAAAATAGAGTTGATATATCTAATTCAACAAAATATATAGATTTTATAGAACGCTTTTGTAACAAATTAAAAATCGATAATAAATATTTAAATGATATTAAAAAATTAAGTGAAGAAATTGAAAAATTAAATATAATTAATGATATTAGACCCGATTCATATGCTGCAGGATGTATATTATATTATTGTAATATTAATATTGTTAAAGTCAATGATATTCAAATAAATAAAACAGATATTTCTAAACATAGTAAAATATCTGAAGTAACTGTAAATAAATGTTTCAAAAAAATTTTAGAAAATAAAGAATCGATTAAACATATTTCTTAAATATAAAAAATAATATTCCTGCTAATAAAGCTTTAATCATTAGTCCATATAAATTAATTGAACCATCAACATTCATAAATAAAGCTAATTTAGTTGATGTAATAATGCCATTTGTTTGTGGCAATAACATTAATAATGTTAAAAATGCTACAATACTGGGTTCTCTAATATCTTTTTTAATTTTGTCCATAGTAGATACTTCTTCTACCTTGTCTTTTTCTTTCGTTTGTTCTTCCATCATTTTTTGTTGCATCATTTTTTGTTGCATCATTTGTTGCTGCATCATTTGTTGTTGCATCATATTTGGGGGCATACCTTGTTGAGGAGGCATTTGTTGAGGCATTTGTTGAG
>TARA_B110000858_G_scaffold68066_1_pt1 | contig 10725 bp, 16 predicted proteins | sample TARA_B110000858 | Tara Oceans TARA_B110000858 (sample SAMEA4398247) | marine metagenome | biome: Polar Biome; feature: [SRF] surface water layer (ENVO:00010504); material: water (ENVO:00002006), including particulate matter (ENVO:01000060) such as... | depth 5 m | reverse complement strand
GACATGGCCGCTACATACTTTGTAGCAGTTGCTGGTATAGTAGCCGCTTTCTTTGGTTCACAAGCATACGCAAAAGGTAAGTAAGTACTAATGTTTATAAAACACTTTGTAAGAATGTTGACACGAGAAGAACTCACCGATGAGGAAGTTATCTTGTATTTTGATATTGTCCAAAGTGTTGTACCAACCAAATTACTTGTTGCTTACGATGAAGAAAAAGCAAAGGTTGGTATAGAAGTAATGGCATATACTAGTGAAGACGATAGCGGTGATATGTGGATTTACGAAATAATACTTCAAGATGAAATAGACTCAGAAGAAGGAGATACTATTTCAGATGAACTATTTGACGAATTTGATGATATAAAATTTACATTTGAAGCATCAGTAGAGGTATAATGCTAATTGAAGTTCACTTCAATGGCTCTGAGTTTGTTGCATACAAACCAAACGGCGAAAGAATTACAGATAGATCTATCTTAGAAGCCGTGTCTTATCAAAATTTCCCAGGAGTTAAAGGAATGTTCAACATAGATGTTGACATCACCGGAAACCCTGCTATAATACAACCGTTGCAAATAAATATAGACATACAGGATAAACACAATGGCATTTAATAAAACATTCAATCAAGAAGAAATAGCAAGACTTAAAAAACTTATTCAGGAAGGCGATCAAGTCCTCCATGAAGTAGACGCACTAAGCACAGGATTAAGGGAAACTGTTAAAGCAATAGCAGAAGAAATGGATCTTAAACCAGGTGTATTAATGAAGGCAGTAAAAATTGCTCACAAAGCCAAATTCCAAGACGAGTTTGATAAGTTTGACGAACTAGAAACAATTTTAGAATCCGTCGGAAAAACACTTTAATCTATTGACAATATACCATTATTGCTGTATAATAGCAATATGAGGAAAGCACATCTATGAGTTACGTTGACGCATTTTACGAACAAGGCAAGGACATTGTTACTGTAATTGAGCGTGTTGACGGCAAACGTGTCATAAAAGAGATACAACCAGCACATAATTTTTATTATGCAGACCCTAAAGGCAAACATAAAAGTATATATGGTGATGCAGTAACTGAAGTAAGATGTTCAAACATCAAAGACTTAAAAAAGAATATCGGTATAAACAACAATAATAAACTATTTGAAAGCGATATAAGACCCCTCAACAAAGTTCTTGCAGAGCAGTACATAGGTGCAGACGTGCCTGATCTTAATGTAGCATTTTTTGATATTGAAGTAGACTTTGATCCATTAAGAGGTTACAGTAGTCCATCAGATCCATTTACTCCCATAACTGCTATAGGTGTTTACATGCAATGGATGGATGCTATGATATGTTTAGCAGTACCTCCTAAAACTTTAACATGGGAACAAGCACAAGAAGTTGTTAAGCCCTTGCCTGAAGTTATGCTGTTTAGAACTGAGAAAGAAATGCTTAATACATTTTTAGACATTATTGATGATGCTGATGTACTAAGTGGTTGGAACTCAGAGGGATATGATATTCCTTATACAATGAACAGGATTATTAAAACTTTAGGCAAAGCAGAAACAAGACGTATGTGTTTACTTAAAAAATTACCTAAAGAAAGAAAGTATGAAAAGTTTGGTAATGAAGTTAGTACTTATGACTTAGTTGGCCGAATACATTTAGATTACTTAGAGCTTTATAGGAAGTATAACTACGAAGAAAGACACAGTTACAGACTAGACTACATAGGCGAGATGGAAGTAGGCGAGAAGAAGGTTCCATATGAAGGAAGTTTAGATAGACTTTACAATCATGACTTCCTAAAGTTTTGCGAATATAATATACAAGATGTTATGTTACTAGATAAAATGGATAAGAAGTTACAGTTTATTGACTTAGCAAACATTATTGCACATGAAAATACTGTTCTAATCCCAACAACTATGGGTGCTGTAGCAACTACAGAACAAGCAATTATAAATGAGTCACATAGACGTGGCATGGTAGTACCTGATAAGCCTAGAGCATCAGATAGAGATAGTGCCGCAGGTGCCTTTGTGGCTAACCCCAAGAAGGGCTTCCATGAATGGGTAGGCTCAATGGATTTAAACAGTCTATATCCTAGTGTATTTAGAGCGTTAAACATGGCGCCTGAGACTATTGTTGGGCAATTAGACCCTAGTTATACATTAGAAGAAGTTACTAATGCACAAAAACTTGAAAAGAAAAGTTTTGCTGATGCTTGGCACGGCAAGTTTGGAACGAACGAATATGAGTTTGTAAAAAATAAAGATGTTAACCATATAATGAAGTTAGATATGGAGGACGGAAGTTCACATGAAGTAACAGGTGCTGATGTTTATAACTTAGTATTTAACAGTGGGCAACCCTGGAACATAAGTGCTAACGGAACTATCTTTACTACAGACGTGCAGGGTATTGTGCCAGGACTATTAGAGCTTTGGTATACTGACAGACAGAAGATGCAGAAGAAGAAAAAGGAAACATCTGGTGCTGAGCAAACATATTGGGATAAAAGACAGTTAGTTAAAAAGATTCAGTTAAACAGTTTATACGGTGCCATACTTAATCCACATTGTAGGTTCTATGACAAACGTATAGGACAAAGCACGACACTAACTGGTAGAGCTATTACTAAGCACATGGCGGCAGAAACAAATCGTATGCTAACAGGCGAGTATGATTATGAAGGCGAAACTATTATATATGGTGACACTGACTCAGTGTACTTTACTGCTGTGCCTGTTATGGGCGAAGAAAAATTAGATATGGATAGTGCTATACAATTATATGATCATGTTTCAGATACAGTAAGCAGTACATTCCCCAAGTTTTTAAAAGACAGTTTTAATGTTCCAGAAAGCTCAGGTGCTGTAATGATTGCAGGAAGAGAAGTTGTTGGTAGAGCAGGACTATTTTTAACTAAAAAACGATATGGTATACTTTGTTTAGACATAGAAGGATATCAACCAGAAGGTGGTAAACTAAAAGCAATGGGATTAGAAATTAAACGTTCTGATACGCCTGAGTTTATACAGGACTTTTTAGAAGAACTTTTAACAGATTGCTTAAACAGTTTAGGTGAAGATCACGCCTTAGAGAAAATTAAAGAGTTTAAAAAATACTTTAAAGAATTACAACCTTGGGCAAAAGGCATGCCTAAACGTGTTAATAATATGACTATGTATACAGCTCGTTTACTAGAAAAGGCAAGAGCTCCTGATACTAACAGCCTATATAAATTACATTCTTTAAAGAATGAAGTACAAAATAATATGATACCAGGCCATGTGAGAGCAGGTATTAATTGGAATAATCTTAAGAAAGCAAATAGCGACGCATACAGTTTAACAATTACTGATGGTGCAAAAGTTGTTGTATGTAAACTTAGGAATAACCCAATGGGCTATACAAGTGTTGCCTATCCTACTGATGAGCTCAACATACCACAATGGTTTAAAGATTTACCATTTGATGAGGTAGCAATGGAAGAAGCAGTACTTGATAAAAAAATTGCTAATGTTATAGGCCCAATGGGCTTTGATTTAAGCAGGACGACGCAAAGTGAATCGTTATCAACATTTTTTGAATTCTAAAAAAATGGTAAAGAATTGCTTGACTTGTCTAAATAAACGTGTATAATAAATGAATAATTCTACTGGAGAAATAAAAAGAAATGGCGATTAAAGATATATTAAAAGACGTACTAAAGCATACACATGGCTTAGGTATTTTTGAAATGGTTAAAATTACAGGTGATGTTGAAAAGGCTACTATTGAAACAGTAGATGCAGACAAGACTGTTATTTTTAAAGGTGAGACACATCAACCTTATCCTGATTTTGTGGACTCAACTGTTGGGTTGAGCAGAATGGGTGTACTACAAGGTTACTTACAGTATCCTGGATTTGATGGTGAAGGATCAACAGTAGCAGTTAAGACGCAAGAGCGTAACGAAGAAACTGTGCCAGTAGAGGTAGAGTTTACAAGTGCTGATGGAAATGATGCACATTATAGATTTATGTTATCAGATGTTATTAACCAACAACTTAAAGCAATTAAGTTTAAAGGTGCTGAGTTTGACTTAAACATTGTGCCTACTGACAAAAACTTAAAGGATATGGCATACTTTAATAGTGTGTTAGGTTCTTTTGAAGCAAACTTTAGTCCTAAAACAAATGGTAAAGAATTATATTTCCATATTGGTGATGGTGTAAGTGACAGAACAAAGATTTTAATTAGTAATGATATTGATGGTAGCATTACAGGTGACTGGAGATGGCCATTAGATATCGTATTAAAAATATTAAGACTAGGTGATACAGGAAATTGTGTGCTAAGTATTAATGATCAAGGCTTACTACAAATTATTGTAGATAGCGGAATTGCAAAGTATACTTACTTACTACCTGCGAGGTCTTAATGTACGATTTAGGCAAAACCCAAAGAGACTATGCAGTATACTTGCCTGCTATTAGTAGTTTCTATGTAAAGCAACTACATAGTATTGCTGAAAAAGGTGGTAGAGTACCTGAAGGATTTGAGTTAGGCCATGAAGGAATGGACTTCCTTAAAGATCAAGATTCATATTATCATTACCCTTGGGGGTTGTATTCAGCCGGTCATGCTCAGTTAGATCTAAATAAATTAGATGGCGAGCCAATGATTACTAATAGAGACAAAAAGAAAACAATGATACTAGGAGACTCAGGTGGTTTCCAGATTGCTACAGGTGTTATTAAAATGGATTGGAAGAATGCCATTGACCCTAACGACCCTGCAAGAGAAGAGCTTGTAGATAAAATACTTAAATGGGAAGAAGAACAATGCGACTGGGCTATGACATTAGACATACCTCCGTTTGCGGCTTTCCCTCCAAACAATAAGAAGACTGGTTTAGAATCGTTTGAACAAACAATGCAAATCAGTTTATACAATTTAGATTACTATATGAAGAACAGAACACCAGGTAAGTGTAAGTTCTTAAATGTAATGAGTGGAATAGACGAGCCTACTTGTGATGAGTGGTATGAGAACGTAAAACACTTTAGTGATCCTAAATTTTGTCAAGATGCATATGGTAACAGTGAACTAGCATTAGAAGGATATGCATTTGCTGATTTACAGAAAAGAAACATGCGTATGACATTAAGACGTATATTAAAATTAAGAGAAGATGGTTTACTAAAAGACAAAGGTTGGATTCACTTCCTGGGTACAGGTAAACTAAATTGGGCATGTTACTTAACAAGCATACAAAGAATGTTAAGAAAGCACGACAGTCCAGAAATTATGTTAAGCATGGATGCCGCAAGTCCGTTTGTTAATAGTGCATATGGTTCTACATATACACATAATAGTTTCCATCCTAAAAAGTTTAGTTACTTAATGGATAGTGCTATTGATACACAAACACTTAAAGGCTCTGATCTTCCTATGCCTTTTGCACACTCTCCTATAATGAGCAGACTAACTGCCGGAGATATTTGTGCTATGGAAGAAGGTGATGAAGACAAAAATGGTAAAGCAAAAGGTCCAGACTCAACTAGTTGGGACACACAAAGTTACTTATACTACATGGGTCATAGTGTGTACAACCATATAACAGCAGTACAAGAAGCAAACAGGTTAGCAGATGTAGAAGCATACAGACAGCCTTTAAACTTCAGAGACTATGTTAAAACTAAAAAGAGTTCTAGTACAAATGAATATAGTCCTTATGTACCTGCTACAGTAGGTTACTTTGATGACTTTTGTAAAACAGTATTAGATCCTGCATGTCCTAATCCATACGAGCTGATTGAACAAAATGCGGCTCTGTTAGATGATATGAGCTTTGGCGCAAAAACTAATTCAGGCTTTGGTGCGTTCTTTGAAGAAGAAGAATTTAGCGAAGATAACGAAGAAATGATGAACGAGGATATTAGTAAAATAATTGAAGGATAATGTTTTATACAGGACTAGATAATAAAGGTGAAAAAACTTTGTTTATTACTGGTATCCAAAGTCCTGTAGAAATATTACAACGAGCTTTAATGCATGAATGTTTTAAAGTTTGTTTAGGGTTTAAAGAAAGTTTTAAGCCCACCTTAGTTCATCCAGTTAATGAATGGAATTTTATGTTTGAAGAACTAATAAAAGCAGAAATAAAAATAGATTTATTTTTGCATAAACAGTATAAAGAAAACATAGAGTTATGGGATTGGGCAGGATACAAAAAGTTTTCTGCTATTATTAATGGGTATGAACCTGAGGAATTGAAAGAGATAAAATGAGTATATACAAGATAACATCAACTGATGATCATGGTATTGAAACTAAAATGGAGTTTGAAAGTGATTTTGAATATGAAGAAGATTATGCAGACTTTGTTAAAATGATGTTTAGGTTTTTAGTAAAAAATGGCGTAGATGTGCCAGAAGAAGTACTAGAACTAATGGACAACCATTAAATAAGGGTATAGAAATGACAACAAGAAGTAAAATACATTTATCAATATTGGCTCTTGGAGCCGCATTGATTGTTTCGTTTAACGCATCTGCATCTACTGAGCTAAGTGGAAGTGGTGAGTTTTGGAACATAGACGATGAAGTTACAATTAACTTTGATATCGATCACAGACAAGAATATGGTGACGGGTGGCAATATGTATTTGAAAGTGATTACTACCTCAATAAACAAGATGGCGTTGCTAATGAGGACTCTATATACACACAATTTAAACTAAACAAAGACATAGACGATAAAAGTTATGTTCTAAGTGTTCTACAAGTAGACTACGACAAGTTTAGAGATTACGATATAAGAAGCGTATTAGGATTTGGATACGGGCGTAAACTATACAGAAGCGACAAGTGGAGAATAAGTAACGAAACATCTTTAGCATACTTAGATGCAAATGGCACAGAGTTTATTGTTAGAAACAGTTTATGGGTAGCATATATGCTAACAGATAACATAAGTATTACAAATAAAGCATTGTATGAGTCTAGTAAAGACTTATATGTGCGTATAGAAACAGAACTTAAATTTCGTGTTAACGATAGATTTAGTGTAAGTATTTCTAACGACCACACAGAAGATTACGAAGTAGAAGATTTATTAACATTTAATTTTGAAATAACACTTTAATGCTTGACAATAAAGCATTTTGTGTTATAATGGAATTAATTACAAATTTATAAAAAGGTAAAATAAAATGAGAAGCATTTGGATAACATTTGAAAAAGAAGGAATACACAAATATCCTGGAGCAGATACTGATCCACGTTATGCTACTGGAGATTGGGACGATGTTTCATTTCTAGGCTATCCTCACAGACATACATTTTATTTTAGAATTAATATTGAAGTCTTTCATAATGACAGAGATATAGAATTTATACAGTTTAAAAGATGGTTAGAGAGACGATATACATCTGTAGAAAAAGGATTAGAAGATACTTTACAACTTGACTATAAAAGTTGTGAGATGATTGCAGACGACTTAGCATTAGTGATACAGAAAAAGTATCCAGGTCGTTGGTTAAAGATTTCCGTAGCCGAAGATAATGAAAACGGTTGCGAGATAGATTACCCAGTACAAGCAGATTTATTTGCTTAATGGTAATTGAATGGACAGTATACTATATAGTATGCTGACAATTAATATAAAAGGAGAAGACGATGACGGAAACGCATTTACAAATTAAAGTAGAGTTTGAAACATATTTAGCAGAAAGTGAAAAGTTTGAAGTTAATGGTGTTAAGGCCAGTTCAGCAAGAGCAAGAAAGGCTTTAGGTAATCTAACTAAACTTGCAAAAACAAGACGTGCAGAGATTCAAGAGAAAAGGAATTCAATGTAATGACTGTCCCTCTACCTAACAACAACAGTAATGCTGAACCTAAACCTAATAAAATTAGTAAGGAAGAAGCAGAAAAGTTAAATAATTTCTCACAGAGTTTAACTGATGAAATAACTGATGTAGTTGATTATGGGGAATTAGGAGAAAAATAATGTTAGTTTATGTACCACTAGAACATATAGAAGGCAGATACACAGTTCATATGGATCGTGATATTGAAAAATATCTGATCGATAATCATATTGAATATGTTAAAGTAATGCCTACATATGAAACACCAGCATTGCCTAAAGGGCAATTTTTAAATGCCGCTTTTACAAGCAAATTTAAATCTCTACAAATGGCAGAAATATCTGACATGATAGAGAGGGGTGTTATTAAAGACGGTGATACATTATTCTTTAGCGACATTTGGTTTCCCGGTATCGAAAATATTGCCTACATGAAATACTTTTGTAACTTAGATCTTAAGATTACAGGAATTATTCATGCAGGCAGTTTTACTGATACTGATTTCGTAAGAGATATGGAACGATGGGCTAAGAACTTTGAAGACATTATTTTTGATATTAGCGATACTATTTTTTGTGCTAGTAACTTCATTAAAGATGATATTATTAGAAAAAGAATGGTAGACCCTAATAAATTTGTAGTAACAGGATTACCTGTAGACTACTCAGGGCTAGACAAATATAAAGGTCAAACTAAAAAAGATATAGTAATTTTTAATGGTAGACTTTGTGACGAAAAGCAACCTTGGTTGTTTAACGAACTAGCCAGTCAAGTTAAAGAAAGACTCGGCAAACCAGTTGAGTTTATTAAAACTCAAGATCTTAACTTAGATAAAGATGCATATTACGATTTACTTGGCAAAAGTAAAGCAGTAGTAAGTTATGCTTTACAAGAAAACTTTGGCTTCGGTGTTGCAGAAGCCGTTTACTTAGGTTGTACACCAGTACTACCTAATAGACTAGTGTATCCAGAACTATATCCTGACACAAAACTATTTGACAGATTTGAAGAAAGTGTAGAGATGGTTATGGCGGCATTAACAAATTATCAAGAGCAACAGATAGAATTAAACACAGGCCAAGTATTTGAACAATGGTTTGGCAAAAGGAAGATAGATGAGCAATAAGGAAGACAAAACTATTTTAGTAACAGGCGGTAGTGGGTTTATAGGTAGTGTTACTTGTAGATTACTTGCAGATGCAGGCTATAATGTTATTAACGTAGACAGAGTAAAGAGAACACTAGAAGGAGTAACACAATATCCGTTCGATATCAGCAACTCCCAAATAAAAGGCATAATTGAAATGGTTAAACCAGATGCAATTATTCACTTAGCCGCTTATCATAGTGTGCCTAAAAGTATTCAGTTAGCAAAAGACTATTACCAAAACAATGTTGAAAACTCAATCAAGTTATTACATCATGCAATAGACGGAGGAGTTAAGCATTTTGTATTTAGTAGCTCTAGTTCTGTTTACGGTGATTCAGACAACTTATTAAACTCAGAGATTGATCCTACTAACCCTAAAACACCTTATGGTAGATCTAAAGCAATGGTAGAAACTATTTTAGATGACTTATCAGCAGTACATGACTTTTCTTATACTGCATTAAGATATTTTTGTGCCGCAGGAAGTTACGAAGGATTAGGATACCAATTAGAACCTAAAGAACACATAATGCCTATATTAGTAGACCAGGCTCTTAACGGTGGAGACTTTACAGTTAACGGAGACGACTACGAAACAATAGACGGTACCTGTGTGAGAGATTACACTCACGTATTCGACATAGCAACTGCCCATTTGGCATCACTAAACTATCTTTTTGATGGTGGAGAAAGTGGTGTATTTAACATTGGAGCAGGTTCGCCTAAAAGTATAAAACAAGTTATAGCAGAAGTAGAAGCACAATCAGATGCAACTATTAATGTAGAGTATGGTCCCAGAAGAGAAGGTGATGCGGCTAAAACAGATGCCAACAACACCAAAGCAATGGAATCTTTTGGTTGGGAACCTATTTACTCTTTAGAAGACATAGTAAGAGACGAATTAGCATTTCAACAATCTAAAAAGAAATAACTTGACATTATAAAGTTTCTTGCTATAATACTAATATGGCAAAATTATACTACACAAACAAAAAATTTAAACACGATCTATCAGAGATCACTAGACAAATTGCTCTTAGTGATTTTAAACCTGATGTAATTATAGGACCTGGCAGAGGTGCCTATGTAATGGGAGTAATGTTAAGTCACTACTATGGTGTTCCTTTTCATGGCTTTGAATGGCAAACTAGAGATCATGAAATGATCAAGGAATCCACTAGGTTGGAGACTATTTTGTCTAAATACAGTAGTGAAGATATTTTAATGGTTGACGATATTAATGACTCAGGACAAACATTAACAGACATAAAAGGTGTTGTTGATAAATTTGATAGAGAAGAAAATAAAAACTTATTTGCATTGCATGAAGGCATAAAGTATGCTACACTATTTGATAAAGAGAGTAGTAGTTTTGGTGATGTGAGCTTTACAGGTAATGTAGTTACACCAGAAGAAGAAAAATGGGTTGTATTCCCTTATGAAGAATGGTGGGCATATTGAGTACTGTTAACAGTTTAAGTAATCATTTAACGCATCTAGAAGAGATGCATAGAGCATTAGATGAAAAAATTACAAGGCACTATGACAGGCATGATAGTGATGACGCAGTTAAGATTGAAAAACTAGAAAAATTATCTTTAAAGAAAGAAATAGAACATTTAAGAAATAAAATAAAGGAAATGCAACATGGCGATAAGTAAGCAAATTAAAAAAAGAATTAAAGACGCAGGTGGTAAGTTTTGGGCTAGTGA
>TARA_B110000858_G_scaffold119636_1_pt1 | contig 10747 bp, 13 predicted proteins | sample TARA_B110000858 | Tara Oceans TARA_B110000858 (sample SAMEA4398247) | marine metagenome | biome: Polar Biome; feature: [SRF] surface water layer (ENVO:00010504); material: water (ENVO:00002006), including particulate matter (ENVO:01000060) such as... | depth 5 m | reverse complement strand
ATCTAATACTCTACGTTCTTTAAAACCACACATAGAACATTCCTCTAATAAATAACCTTCTTCTATAAGTCTGTATTTAATCTTTGCTGGTGAGAATGAAGCGGCGTTTACTCTACCTTCGATTATGTCTAATAAAGCCGGATCTTTTTTCCCATTATTTAAAAACTTAGGAATACCTTTACCACTTTGGTTTTTATGACCTTCAAACACTTTATACATTTTAGCATATCTCTTGTAATGTTGGTAAGAAACATGCAAATATCTTGCAGCGGCCATATTAGATTTAGTTTTTGCTTGAGCCGCCACTATCATTTCTTTAGATAATGGTTTTGGTTTAGGCATAACTAAGTTCTATCTTTATCTATATTATTAATTATTTTGTAAGGACCTTGTAGATTACGATCGTCTTTTTCCATATTTAACATTTCAGCTTTAGCTGTTTTGGTATCACCCCGTTCTAAAGCAGTTGCTACTACAAATTGTTCGTATTGGTCTTCTTCCATAATAACTGTTTCAGTCCAAGTATGATCACCTGATCCTTTCATTATGGGAACTCCACGTTTAGTACCTACTGTTGAACATTTAACACAAAAATTATACCCATATTGAGTTAATCTTAACTCAGGCATATCTTCGTTACATCTAATACATGAAATCATTTTCACAAGTAATGGGGTTTTAATGGTGTGTCGCATAAATATATAACCTTTTAAATTAGGCGCCAATATACGAAAGAATTATCTATTATCCAAATTTTCTTTAAGTTCTCTTGAAGGTTTTGGTACAGTAAAAAATAATTGAGATTTAGGTAGTGGTAAACCTCCTTTATGGGCTGTAAAGGATTCAGATATAGTTTTTATACCTTGGTCTCCTTTTTGTCTAGCTTTAAAAACACAATATGGGGTACTTAGTTGATCTCTAATACTATGGTTTTGTAATTCACCCCAAACATTTTCTGATAATTGTTTTGATTCATCACAGTTTTTCCTAATTAAGATCCCTGTTTCATAATGATCATATTTATAAGGTAATCCTTCTTTAAAATATTTTTCCATTTGTGGGTTAATAATTGAAGGTTTATCTAAACTATAATAATAACACTGTAACATACCTTCTGTGTATGTACTTTGTAAATCGGTGTGGTGATGTATTGCTGTATGATATTCACTTTGGAGAATATAATCTACAATAGCTTTAGGTTCAAATTTAAAATAACATTGTGAATCCATCCATATTGTATGGGTACAATTTTCTAGATATAAAGAAGGATTCCATTTTATTTTTCTAGACATCATTCTAGGGGATAATCCCTCTTCAATAGGTATATAGTGTACATCCCAAAAATTTGATTCTAAATCATCCCTATTAGTAAAAGCTACATATTCAACATCATCTTTATTATGGTTAAAAGGATAAAATTCACCAACCTCTTCTAAGGGGATGTTTTCATCAGCAAATAATGCAGTATATATTATTAATTTCATATTTTTTAAAGTGCTAGTATAATTATATTACATTTAATTATGGACATATAATGCTGAATTTATTTTTTTAATTGAATTTGTGTTTTTGCAAAATCTATCAATGTAACTTTCGACAAATTCACCATCTGCAGTATAGCTACCTTTGTTAAATTTAATGGATTTTGCCAAATCTTTTCTAGTCATAAAATTTCCTATATCAATTTTATTAACAACAGGCTCCGAAATAACATAACTATAATTGAAGTTATCGTGTATCATATCGCAATATACAAAGTTAATATCATTGTTTATATTTTTTAAAAATGCATCAACAAAATTTGGAGTATAATAATTATCATCACCACTCATCACCACCCATTCTTCGGTAGCATTATCTAACCCATATTGTCTTGGGGTGTGTCCCCAATCCTTATGTGGTCCTTGTAATTCACTAAATTTTATTTTATCGGAATTTGAGAATATTTGTTTTATATCCTCATACCCATCAAAAACTCCATCTGCCACAATATGTATTTTCCAATTTGGGTTATTTTGTGAAATAATAGAACCAATAATTGTTAAAAGTTGATATTTTCTATTGTATGTCGGTATTATAAATTCTACCATAATTTTATTTCTTCCAAAATGAGTAAATACCTTTTTCTAATTCATAACTAGGCCATACAAAGCGTTCTTTCATAGGTTGTTTTTTAGCCCATTCCCACATTTCAGTTAAACCCTTTTTTAATGTAGTTTTATGTTCAAAACCTAATATATCAACTGATTTTTGATGTGTTGGTATTGAATGTTTTACTTCATGTCTTCCTTCTAAATACAAAATAGGTATTTCAAAATCATCTTTACCTTCTATTTCTTGTAGTACTTCAACTAAAGTTTCAGCTGCCTTACTTATAGATATTTCTTCAATACCTCCTAAATTAATAATTTCTTTACTAGCTTCAGGTCGTACAGCTGCGTTCCATAAAGGTTCTAAGGAGTCATCTATATAACTAAATGCTCTTGTTTGTTCCCCATCCCCAAATATTGTTAAATCTTGATTGTTTAAATATTGATACATCCATATACCTAATACATTTCTATATTTATCCCATATATTTTGTTTAACGCCATATACATTATGTGGTCTGATGATACACCAATCTAATCCATGTTGTTCACCTGCAATTTGAATATCCATTTCACAAGCATATTTTGCTACCCCATAAGGGTCAATAGGTGATTGTTGTTGTGTTTCATCAAATATACCCCCATTACCATGCCCATATACTGCTAAAGTTGATGTAAATATCAATCGTTTAACATCATTTTTAATACACTCATTGACTAGGCGTGCTGTAGATTTTAAGTTATTATCGTAGTTGTATGTACGAATAAAAGGAGATAAACCTTCAGCAGCGTAAGCCGCAAAATGGAATACATAATCTATTTTATGCACTTCAAATATATTCTCAATTGGGTGTTTAATCAGATTCATTTGCCAAAAATCAACTTTAGGATTAATGTTTTCTTTAAATCCACCACTTAAATCATCTATTCCCACAACTTTATATTCTGGTTTATTTTCAATGATCCAATCTGCTAATCTACTACCTAGTAAACCCGCTACACCTGTTATTAATACTGTTTTTTTCATATATTACCAATTTGATTTTACTTTATCTATTAATTCTTTATAGCCATTAAACCCAAATATATTAGCTCCTCCTAACATAGATAACCAAGAATCAGTTTTCCATACATCTCTGCCAGCGCCCTTACCTTCAGGACTATCATAAATAAAAACATCACCTCCAAAATATGCACTTAAACAAGCATTACCACCTGAAACTGTAATATGTTTATCTGATGTGGATTGTAATAACATTTGAATTGTATTATAACTAAGTTCTGGGTATTTATTTAAAAATTTATCTATTGTATAAACGTAAGGGTGATGTTTTTCAATATATTCATAATCTTCAAAAGGTTTTATTTCATTTTGGTCTTGGTAATAGTTTTTAACATTACCCCTTGGTCTAATATATATAATATCATAATCTTTTTTTAAATAACCAAATAATTCTCCTAATACTTCTGTTGGAAAATAATTATAAACTCCAGTAAGCCATTCTAAAGCATATTTATTTTGAATAACTACTGTTGGTTTTGTAAATTCGACTTTATCTTTAAATCTTTCTTTTAAAGGTGGTGGTAACCATTTATCTAAAGCATAGTCAGGTGCTTTACTATTATATGATATAGAATCATTATAAGCATTAAACATATCTACTTCAATTACTTTATCAGCGAAATAATATAATTCAGATAACCCAGGTTTACATTTTACTTCTACGGGGATTCCTTGGGAATGGAGGTAATAGGCCTTAGGTAAAGCTCTAATCATATCCCAGGTAAATTCGTGAAATTCTGATATTTTTTCCATTTATATTTTAAGGGTTTTATGGTACGAACGAGTATGCTTACCAACATAAGGATCAAATACACTTCCTACATCTATATAAGTTTGTGTTTTATTTAACTTCCAAAGTTTATCTATAAATACATTAGTAGCCATCCCAGCTGAGAATAGGTATACTTTATGTTTATCTTTATCTATTGTTTTATTAATTTTTTCTAATAAATCGTTTCTTTGTGTCCATACATTATTAGGGGGTATTTCTATAAACTCATCTATAAAAGGTAAAGGTTTTAAATCTTTATTACCTATATACACTATATGTTCCTTTAGTAAAGCTTCTGTTAAAAGAGAAATTCTTCCTTCCATACTTGCCTTATGAAATATATCAGCATCTATCCAATCCTGGTTAGGATATTTATGTACACTGCTTGGTAAATTATATGTTAAATCTTGGGCTCCTAATATATAATCTTGTTTTGTTTTTGCTATTAAATCTAATTCTTCCCCTAAATCATGATAATAAAGATTACCATCACAATTACCTCCAGGGGATTTTGCTATATTCAACCATTCTCCATCCCCCCACCTTGTAAAAGCAAATGGTTTTTTTAGTAATATCTGTATTACTATATCGTCGTAGGATTTAACCATCACTTACTGCCCTTCCTTTATCAGATTCCCAATCTTTTTCTGGTCTAATTTTTAAATTAGTTTCCCAACCACCTTCTATAGTATTAAGAGGGGTATTATGTTTTTTAGCTAATGTTATTAAGGCATTAACATCTTTAGGAAAACAAGTACCACCATACCCTAATTTCCCATCAGGTCCTGGTACGTGTAAATGGCTATCTCCTACTCTACCATCTGATGCAAATCCATATAAAGCTACATCCCAATCTGTACCTAATTTATCTGAAAGTAATTTAAATTCGTTAATAATGGATACTTTAGTTGCAAAGAAAGTATTATTCATATATTTAACCAATTCTGCTGTTTTAGAATCTGTCTCAATTATATGTCTATTCATAAATCTTTGTTCAAACAGCTCTCTTACTTTTTTAGTATCTCCTTTTTCTCCCCCAAGTATAATTCTTGCTTGAGTCAACATATCTAACTTAGCTGTTCTTTCAGTAAGAAATTCAGGACTAAAGACTATATTAAGATGTGAATATTTCTTAGAGAGATCTTTTGTTGTACCTGGTAGTATAGTTGATTTGATAATGTAGATTGGGCCTTCTACTGCTTCTTTAAATACATTTTTAATATAAGAGAGATCTTGTGAACCATCTTTATACATTGGTGTGGGAACACATATAAATATAAAATCACATTTATCTACCTCTTCTTTTGTATGAGTAGATTTTAAAGGGTCTACATCATAAATTCTTAAATCAGTTGTTGGTGAAAAAGCGAATGCTTGACTTTCTCCTACAAAACCATTTCCTATAACCCCTACTTTAAATTTTTTCATATCTGCTTTGTTTCTATTTTATCATATCTTTCATTTTGATCTTCTTGACGTTCTATAGTCTTATTATGAGTAATACTAAAAGATTCTTCTAAAGGTAAAACAGCAAAACTGTCATACCCTTCAACCATACCATGAACTTGATGTCCTGACCATTGTATCTTTAGATCATTTTTATAAATTCTTTTTTGTTGGTCAGGCCAATTGACCCACCCTTTATCATTTATTTGCCATCTCCATTTATTAATATGTTCTTGGGTTAATCCCTTTACTATGTTTTTGCGAGGGACTATGAGCATATCAACAATATTTGAATTTAATATTGTTTTTAAGTTTTTAACTAAATATTCATTTGGTATTTCATCAGCATCTATCTGGAATATATAATCTCCCTTACATTCAGAGTTCATATAGTTCTTATTCTCTAAAAAATTCTGTTGAAAGTTAAAAGGAAATGCCCTTACTTTTTCTTGATGATATTCTAACACATCTAGTACTTCTCCTGTGACTCTATTATCATCATATACAACTACAATCTCATCCTCTTTATCTAATAAAGGATATATGAATTCTATTAAATGTTGCAGTTCATCTGCTTCATTACAAACTGTTATTCCGTAACTTATTCTCATTATAATTTTACATTTATAGGGTTAATAAATTTATTTTCATCTTTTTTATGGAAGGTTAGAATAAAAGAATGAGGTGTTACAAATGAAGGCAATAAAATATCTTTATTTTGTAATTGACCATTCATATAGGGGATAGCAGTTAATTTTTCCTTATGTATTAAATTACCTTGTTTACCCTTAATTTGTAATATAGCATAATCAAACTCACAAGAACATGATACTTGATTTCTAATTTCTCCCCATTGGGAAGACCAATCTAATGTTAAGGAATTATTAGTTAAGGACATAGATTTAAAATTTATATTATTTAATTTTTCTTTTCTTCCGTTACACCCACAATCTTCTTTACCCCTTAACTTAGCTATATACATAGCTAACTTTTTACCTTGGCCTAAAGTAAGTATTGATATTATTTTTTCAGTTAAATCTCCTAATTTCATGGTATAACTTGAATATACGAAAGAGCTTCTATATAGTCACGCTCCATAAAGGTTTTCATTGTAGTCATATCCATTTTATGAGTTTGACCTTCCACTTTATTTTCTTCACCTTCTTCTAATTTAACTGACTTTACAGCACTCCAACCCCATGTACCCGGGTCTATACTATTAGCAAACACCATTCCTTTATCCTCTATGTTAATAGTATTAGGAAGCCATATTAAATCCGTTTTTGGGTCAGTCCAAGCTAAATCTTTATATAATTCAGGAAGAGTTTCTATTTGTTCTTTATAAAATTCTGAATTTTCTTTCATTAAAGTATTGGTCCAAAAACCACAAGATAAACTAAGAAAATTAGTAATATCTTTATTTATTTCTGTTTTATAACAAAGGTCACCTCCTGATTTAGGACAGTCTATGATGGTATCATGATTCATATTATAGTTTTATAAAGTTGGTAGTTCCAATTTAGGTAAGTTAAACTTAACTTGAGTAGCAAAATTTGGAATATAGTTTTTTAAAGTTTTATCTACTAATTCTTCCATTTTACCGTAGCTAAAATTAGTTTTACTGAAATTTTTCTGTTTTTTAGAATTTATACTATATTGTTTGTATTTTTTATAGCACCCTTTTAAATTTTGGTTTATAGCTGGTAGTGAAGGTTTAAACCATTGAGCTTCTTTTACTAGCCAATTGTTAGTAGCACTAGGATGTACATTTTCTAATTCACCAGGAAGTAAAGTACTATACTCTGGTTTTAAGAAATCTAAATGGCCTGACCATCCTGATGCTATAACAGGCTTACCTGTTAGACTAAACTCTAATAAAGGACGTCCATACCCTTCCCCTTTAGTTAAACTAATCATTGATTTTACCTTAGGATGGTTATATAACTCATTCATTTCCTGATCATTAAATTCACCATTAAGTAAGTAAATATTAGGTAAAGAAGAGGAATTAATAGTATTTCTAATATATTTAATTTTATCTAAAATATTCTCTCTACTCATATAAGACGCTACACCCATTGAAGCTTTTAAAATTAAAGCCGGTTTTGGATTAGACATTCCTTTAAACGATTCATAAAAAGATCTAATTAGTACTCCTAAATTTTTTCTATCATGACCAAAATCACCTTGAATCCAATGTCCTACGTTTAAAAAACAAAATGATTCTTTAATATCTTCTAGATTAATAGTTTTTATTTCACCACTTGAAACGGGTTTATAAACATTTAAATCTGCCCCTTCAAATATTACTTCCATTGGTTTTTTCAATCGAATATTTTCTTCTATAGCTTGGGTTTGTTTATTTTTCTTTTCATAACTTACACTTTCAAACATCCCCTTAGCAAAGGTAGATGAAACCCAATTTACATCCATTTTATTTAGGCCTTCAATCCATTCAGGTTTACAAATTGTAGCTTCAATTCCGGCAGTACATCCTATATTATACTTCCCAACGGGTTGGAATTCATTTGGTATTGTAATCTGCATCCAAATATCTGGTTTGGAATCGACTTTTTTAATCATTAAATCTAATAAAAACTCCCATTCTGGGTGGTCCTTACAAAAATTCCAAGAGGTACTCCCCCACCTTTGGGGTAAAAGTTTTACTTCGTATCTCCCTGTATTAATAATAGCTTTAACAATATCACGAGAACGTGCTCCATAACCCGAATATGTGTCAAATGGACAACTAATAACAAAAACTGGTTTATTCATTAATAATATATTTTATGTTTTAAAAAATTTCCTTTAAATTCTGTAGCGTTGATTAATTCATATTTTTCTCTTGGTTTCCAAGTAGTAAATAATTCATCAAATGCTTCCATTACTCTATTAGCTTGGTGTTTAGATGTAAACCCAGCTTCATTATTAATAGCCCATTCTCTACCTTTTAACCCCAATTGTCTTCTTTTATCTTTAGGTAGGTTATAAACTTCAATTAATCTTTCAGTTGCATCTTCCCATTTACATCTATCATCAAAAATGTATGGAGTTGGTGGAGAACCTTGAATTGATCTACATGCCGGGTAAACTGGGAAAGCCCACTCACCGTGCTTTTTAAATGTTCCTTTGTGGTTTGATGGAATATCAGGAGTTGGATTAAACCATTCTCCATTTTCATCTTCAAATCTCATTTGATCTTGCATTCCTCCTGTTGTATTAGCTATAACAGGAGTACCAGCTAATATTGCTTCAGTAAGTGTTAACCCCCAACCTTCGTTTGAAGTTAATAATATCTGAACATCAGAAATATTGTATAAGTAATTTAATTCTTGCTGGGATAATTTTTGATGTGAGAACTTTACAGCATTGGGATATTCTTCATCAAAAAAGTATTCTTTTACTTTGTATAAATCTGTACCATGTTCTGTGACCGCTTCTGTATGTAATACTATCTTACATTTATTAGCTTTTTCTTTAGGTAAAGTATCTAAAAAGGCTCTAAATGCTATTAAAGTATCGGGAATTTGTTTACGTCTAATATTTCGTGAGTTAAAAAACACTACAAATTCTGGGACATCATTATTAAAGAAGTTTCTCTTAAATTTGTTTAATTCTATATCTTTAGGATCTAATGGTTTGTATATGTTTTCATTTAAACCATGAGGAACATATTTAAATACTTTGTTTTTAGCTTTATCACCTAATACTATTTTATTAATATTAACTGTTTGTTTTGATATACCCATTAATAAATCACAAGCTTCATAATATCCTTTATTATACATTGGGGCTGGGTAATCATCCCAAATATTTAGATATGTAATAGGAATGTTTTTGCGAATTTCATGCTCCATGTTAAATAACCAAGTAAAATATCTTGGGTCTGTAATGAGCATAATAGCATCCGGTTTTTCTATTTCTATTATTTGTCTAAGTAAGTCTGGCGTTCCATAACCATTTGATGGGTATAAAATTACAGATGAATCTGATATTTTGGCACTCTGATTAATGCTTGCATTTAAATCAATTCTTTTACCAAGATCTGGATGTTTAATGGCTCCTGCTATTTGTACCCAATTAAAGTGGTGAGCAGTATGTAGTACAATTTCCTGGGCGACTGTAGCTACTCCTGAGTGTACTCTTATATCATCACATATAAGTAATATTTTCTTCCTTTTTTCTTGGGGGAGATGTTCAAAACTTTTATTCATTGTTTTTTGGATTTATAGTTCGAGATTAGTTTGATTATTAATTGATTTACGAAATTCCTCATCCGTAAGATACAAATAAATTGATCGATCGGCAAGTTTTTGGAAAGAAAACTTTCGTTTTACGCATTCAATTTTAAAATTCTCGAATAAATCGCTTTTTACTTTAACACTAGTAAGTGTCATGTCTTTTTTTGCGCTCATAGTCTTTATTTTAATAACATTAATTTTATATACATATATTAGGGGGTTAGTAAGATATACCTTCCCCACATAATTCTTTTTCTTCTTTATATGGACAAAAATTACAAGTCCATTTTGACGGTGTTTTAGGGTATGTTTTATCTTTAATACCTCCATCTGAGGTAAAACACTCATCAATAAAATTATTAATCGCTGATTTTGCTCTACTTAATTTAATTTTTCCACTTGGGGGTATAAATTGTTGTACCCTATATGCTTGATATGGGGACATAATATTATCATCATCAGCATCTAATACCTTCCTTTTTAATATCATAAACTCAATTTCAATCTTATCTAATGGTATCCCATATTGTTCAGAAAAATATTGTTTATATAATAATAGTTGATATTGTTTTTCTTCGTCTTTTTTATTATAATCATTCCAACCCTTAGTGCTGGTTTTTATATCGATTATTTTGAATGTATCTGTTACCTCACAGTATGTGACAACATCTAGATACCCCATGTATAATACGTTGTTATACATTTTATTTGGCGCTATTATAATTGGTAACTCACAACCAACTAAATATGTACCCTTTTTAGTAAAATACCTACTACGTTTTTTCTTAAACCATTCTAAAATAGCTACTCCGTCTTCAAAAAATTCTCTCATTTCCGCTGCATCCGAGAAGTGTTCTGATTTGTTTGACTTGTATTGTTTTTGGTATTCACCTATATATGCTTCTTGGAAATATTCTTCCATATTGATATCTCTATCGGCAGCTGCAAAAGATTTTTCATATGCTACATCTAAATAGTGTTGCATTGCTTCATGAACAGCAGTCCCAAAAACAGTATGAATAGAAGATGTAAATCGTTTAATTTTATCTTTATACTGGAGTTTCCATCTATGGGGGCATCCTCTAAATATTGACATTTGAGAATAAGATATATTCTTTTGAAATGCAAAGTTTAT
>TARA_B110000858_G_scaffold180294_1_pt1 | contig 10788 bp, 16 predicted proteins | sample TARA_B110000858 | Tara Oceans TARA_B110000858 (sample SAMEA4398247) | marine metagenome | biome: Polar Biome; feature: [SRF] surface water layer (ENVO:00010504); material: water (ENVO:00002006), including particulate matter (ENVO:01000060) such as... | depth 5 m | reverse complement strand
ATTCTTGTCATGATGCGCCACTAGGCAACATTGAAACAGGCTTTACGTTGTTTAAGACACCTAAGACATGTATTACAAAAAGTTGTGTTTCAAGTGCAGATAGCAAAATACCAAAAAGGAAAAATTAATGGAATGGTTAGAATTAATTGAAAAAAGACACACAACATTTGCCTGGGACGAAGACAACATTCCTAGCAAAGAACTTATTGTAGAAACACTTGAAGAAGTGTATACACATATTCCTAGTAAGAATTTAATGTTTCCTTATCAGGTAAGGTTATTTAGAAATGACGATGTTAATATACGAAAAGAAATAATGACAATTTGTCATAGAAACAAAGAAAAAAGTGCTGAAGAAGACTGGGGAAATCCGCAAGTACTTGCTCCTTGGTTGTTGGGATTTAACTCTAGATGGTGTTCAGATTTAGAAGTAAGGCACGAAACTACTTCTAAACGAGGTAAATTAGATGGACTAGGAAAACATAAAAAAAGAACTAATGACGCAGACGGAGGCCAAACACAAACAGAAAATATTGAAATAGGTATATTCAATGCATACATTATGTTAGCCTTAGCTAACAAAGGAATACAATCAGGAATGTGCCAAAACATCTGTAACAATTATGCAAGAGCAGAAGAAATTTTTGACATACACAAAGATGAAAGAGCAATAGATTTTAGATTTATTATGGGTATAGGATATGCTAAGGATAGAAACTTAAGGCATGATTACTTAGATCCACGGATTAACAAATACAAACCAATTCCGTATGCTCCTATTGATGTACACAGGGTGTATCCTAGGCCAGATATGAATGATATAGTTAAAATAGTAAAGGAATAATATATGAAGTTAATTTGTAAGCACCTAGGCCCATATTATGAAATACAAAAAAGGTTTCCTTGTAAAGCATTTGCAAATGAATATATAGGAGAGCTTTGGATAGAAATAGATGAAAAATATGGAACTTTAATATATATGATGTTTGCAGATAGTGTTGTTAGATGTGATCGGGATACTACATATGAATAATTCCATATATGATATAAATTTTAATATTGACAAAGATAAGCTAATAGAAGAAAGTAATCATTGTCAGTTTGTACCAATTAATCGTGTTACAATGAGACTTTTTCAGTTAAGTAGCAAATATACCAAGGGGAAAAAGTTTACTGATTATCTAAACAAAAAAGATAACGATTGGTGGAAACGACAAGATTCTTGGCACACAAGTATAAATGCCGATACTAAACTGTTATCTAAGATGCCAGAAACCACTAGAATACTTTCTATATTCAAAGAGAGATTAGAAACAAACGAGATAGAAGCAAATTTCTTTACACAGAAAGTTGGCACATCTGCAAAAATGCATGCCGATGTTGGTACAGCGTGTGCTATAAATTTTATACTTAAAGGAGATGAAACACCAATAATGTTTGAAGAAGACGGTACATTTTATTATAAGAATGCATTGATAAACGTCAGTAAAAAACATATGGTGCCAGAACAAACATCAACAGATAGAATACTTTTTAAATTAAGAATTCTGAATATGCCATTTGAAGAAGTAAGAGAAAAACTAATATGCACAAAAGAGCCGATATATGTCAATTAATGTAATAGATATAATCCAAGAAGTTAAATACCAAGATATGCTATTGGATGCATTTAAGGATATTGAATCAGACCCTCATCATAATACTCAGAATTATAAGAATTTTTTTGAACGTTTACCTTCCTATGATGCTTTCCATATAGTATTAAATGATGGCGTCTTAGTAGCTTGTAGCGGTCTGTACAACAATGGAATATATCCTAATAGTATAGTTAGAGCTTTAGATAGAACTTACTACTTTAATTGGCGATCTAGCAACCCTTGGGAAAGGAAAAGTTTAAATTCAAGATATGCAACTGAATTTATGTGGCCTAAACAAGTTGAACTTGCAGAAAATCTAGGTTATAAAGGTATATTTTTCAGTATGCAGACACTTGCAACACGTAGAGCAATAAAATGGACAGTAGATTATATGACTAAATATAAACCTATGCTATTGCCTAAATTATATAACACTTGCAGATTAGTAAATAATTGTGTTAATCAGGATAAGGAGTGTTGGCAAAATATTGCAATGTATGATTTTACAACAGGCTTTGAATTCCCCTTACCAAGTCTAGAGATTTCTAATTATGAAAAATGATATAAAAGCATTAAGGCAATACGCTAAATTAAAGAAACTGCCAGGAGTTATAAAACTTGGTACGATTAGTAACAAGTTATGTAATCAACTTTGTGACTTGGCCAAACATGCAGAAATTACAAATGAAAGATCTATAGAAAACAGACAAGGAACATATGGCGTAGAACATGACAATACCAGTCCTGCTGGCAAAACATATAATCAAAAACACATAGACAATTTGACAATAGATATCGAGTGGTTACATATTTTCAAAGAAAAATATAATTGGCGATTTGCAGAATTAGAGCCGCAAGGTATTATTCCAATGCATTTAGATGATCCCTATTCATATAGATTTTTAGCAGTAATAAATGGTAATCATATTTTTAGTTTAGAAAGTCCTACTAATCAAAAAATTATTATGAATACTGGAGATGTATATTTTGTAAATTCTGCACACAAACATAGTGTAGAAAATACGGCTAAAGACTTAAAAAGAGTTGCACTATTAGGAGAGATGAAAATAAATGAACACAACACTAAACTATTACGAGCTAGAGCCGGAAGATAATATTTTTAGTGACGTTGTAGCCGACGTTACTCATAAATGTAATATGAATTGTAAAAATTGTTATATTCCTAATCGAGATGTAGAAGATATGGACATCGATCGTATGATTGACTGTATCAGTCGATTTCCTAAACGTACCATGATTCGCATTATTGGTGCCGAGCCAACTATGCGTAATGATCTACACGAAATAATTGCCCGAATAAGAGCAACAGGTAATCGGTGTACACTATTAAGTAACGGACTAAAACTTGCAAGTAATAGATATGTTGCACGTTTAAAAGAAGCAAGACTAAGTCATGTTTACATAAGTCTCAACGGCGTTGACAATGATGACTGGTACGAAGAAATAGATGAACTAAGATGCAGTAAAGTTAAAATTATGGCATTAAAAAATATCCATGCAAACAAGTTTGTACTGGACACAGGTACTATTATCGTTAAAGGAGTAAACGATGAAGCGCCTAGTAGGATGCTTAGTTTACTACAACGTGAAGGTATCGACCATGCTGTATGCAGATTTAAGAATGTAGGACAACTAGGTCGATATATGAAAGAGTGTGATGAGAACTACACTCAAGAGCAAATGATTAAACTGCTTAGTACGCAAGTAGGCGTAAGTGAAGATTATATATACGAGTGGAAGCACAAGCCCATTTATCAAAATGATCATGTAGAAGATTGTGCTTTTATGTTTCCACTGAATCCAAATAGTGCAGGCAAGCGTTTACACCGTAGTGGAATATGGATTAAAGTAGCTGACTGGGACACAACAGACAAACCCACAGCATTTCCAAATCAAAAAAGACGTGGAAGAATTACAGAAGATTTTAAAATTGCTCCATTTTTTGAACATGTAAAGTTGAATGAAGGAGGGTATTAATGTATATTATAGAACTGCCTAATTTTAATTTTCCAAAAAAGGAATTGTTTGAGTATCAAAACAATCATCAAGACTATAAAGAAAATATTCATTTTAAAAAAGGTTATAACTTAGATACTGCAAAAACTTGTAAATTTTTTGATTTAACTAATATTGATAATCCTGTTGTTAAACAAGTATTTAATGCTGCCGGAGCAGATGATGGAAAATTTACTAAGGTACTCGCTGGCGGAGTAATGCCTATGCATATAGATCCTCAGCGTACAGCAGTGTTAATGTTGCCATTAACGGACAATCCAAGTCCTATAGTGTTTTATGAAAATGATCAAGAAATATTTAAACATGTATATACTGGCCCTACAATTATTAATGCTAAAATAAAACATGGTGTGCCACAAGTAACTAAAGATAGAATTTTCTTACAGATAAATTTCTTTAATCCGTGGAATGAGATATGCGAACAATTCAGCAAATAGAACATATAACATTACATGAAACTCCACCAATGGTTGTTGAAGATGCAATATCCAATAACAAAGTAAAATTTCTTTTAGATCATTATAATAGCTCAGATAAAATAATAGAAAAGAACACAGGACCTAAAGTACTATACGTTAAAGAAGGTAAAGGTATTATTGATGATATACTTGTAACTTTAAGAAAACAATTTGGAAATTTTAGTGTAAGGTCTGCACATTATTTTGATGTAACACGGCCTCATATTATACATAATGATGACAACTTTGAATTATCAAACTGTTATAAAGCCTTTACTATTCCTTTATGGTGTAATGGCAACGATTCTGACATTGGATTAGTAATGTACGATCAGTTCTACTATCATGGTCCTAGAAAATTTATTAACGGAGAAACACAACAATCGCCGGTACATTATAACCAGTTTGTTAGAGAGTATACAGATGTCGCTTATACAACTGATAATATAATAGAAGATACATCACAAATTACACATCTAAGAAAGCATTGGCTAGATGGGTTAAGCATACATAAAATACTTCCTTGGAAAATAGGTAGTATACTATCATTTGAAAGTTTGAGATTACATAGTTCAACTGATTTCATATCTAAAGGTATTGATAGAAAAATAGGACTAAGTATATTTACTACGATTTAAGGGAAACATAATGTCAAAAAAAATAGATCTAATACCAATTGAAAAGGATGATTTTTATGGATTTAATTTTTATAAAAAGTATACAGAAGATAAATCTTATGCTCGACCAACAAATGAAGATATTATGTGTGAAACTCAATTAAATAGTCTTAGTACCCACGAAAAATTGCGTCCAAGAATTGACAATAATATTTTTTTAAAAGAAGTAAATTTATATAAAGATAAATGGAGACCTTATCTACAACGTCCGGGATTTGTAAATGACCGAGAGGGATTATTATTATGGGGGTTAGAAGGCGATTCCTGTAACGATAGTCTTAGTATGCCAGAGGCAAGACGGAGGACTGAGAATCCTAATTTAAAAGAGTCGGAATTTTGTTACCCTACTCAGTTTTATAAAGATATTCCCTGTTTACATCGTATATGTGAATATTTTGCTCCACTAGGCAGAACTTACATTGTAAAAGCAAATAAAGGAAGTTTTTTTCCGCCGCATAAAGATTTCCCCTTAATATCTAGAGATTGTTTTCGAATAGTTTGTTTTTGGGGGAACACTACTGAATATTCTTGGGAAACAGACAGCCAAAAATTAATAATAAAGTCTGGCAACACTTACTATGTTGATACTCGTAAGACACACCAAACTCATATGTGGGGTGAAGAACCTTCATATCATTTAATAATGAATATACCTAAAACTTGGAAAAATGTTGTTAAATTAATGAGTATTTGTCAAAAGTAATTTTAGTGCAGATTTATCCAAGAACTACCGTCGTATACTTGTAGTTTAGTATCTGTAGTGTTAAATATTACCATTCCTGCCGCCGCTGTCAGTGCATCTCTAACTGTAGTAGTCATTGGTTCATATAGTACTGCTCCACCCACTTCTAGTTTTGCATCGCCTGGCGCATTGCTTATTTCTCCTGCCCTACTTATTTGAACTGTACCAGTTTTGTAAAGTTTCATATAATTATTATAGTTAGGAGTTCCACCTGGTTGAGGAATAAATGACAATTGATCGTTTGTAACACTAATAGAAGTAATTGTTACAGCTGCTGCATCGCCAATTTTGTAACCAAATATAAGTCTGCCTACAGGTGTAGTACCTGCTATTGCAGAATCTGAATTTCTTTGCAAGATAAATCTTGACGGCTCATCTTGTGTATTAAAACTAATACCGGCTGTTGGAGTAGGCGAAGCAATAACTGGTGCAGTAAGTTGGCTTGCAGATAAATGATTATTAACAGCATCTACTAAAGCAGTTGAATCATCGCCAAACACACTTCCAGATAAATCACCATCAAATACACCGTTAAACGTGTTTGATGCTTTGTTATACGAAATAGTACTATCGTCTGCAACAATATTAGAATTAATTGTTTCAGCATTAATTTGTCCACCAACATCTACACCTGTTGAAAATATATTATTCCATCTTAGTGATCCACTACCAATATTATAATTACTATCTACATTTGGCAATAAGTTAGAAGTAATATTTCCTTGGATCCCAATAGTGTCACCACCTACTCCGTCACCTAAGTTAATATCTCCACTAGCAGTAATAGTACCAGTAATATTAATATTTCCAGTTCCTACTATGTCATTGCCAGCTAAATTTAAATTTGAACCTAGTGCTTGGACCCCAACTAGCACTCCGCCAACTGTTGCACCATCACCTATGTAAATTAATTTTGAATCTGTGGCGTATACTAACTCTCCCTCTAAAGGGGTTATAAGTAATCTATCAGCATTACTACCACGTCGTAATCTTAAAGCCATTCTTTGGAACTCCTGAAATATAGTTTCTTACATGTATTTATGCCACGTAACAATAATACTTATCTTCTTTTCTTCATAAAAAGAGCAGTTCTTTTCTTAATATCTCGTTTAACTCTTTCAGTATCAAGTCTAAAGTCAACATTTGAAATTTCTTGCTCGTAATGTTTAAATATATTCTCTAACTCTGATTGTACATTTATTTCTTTACCATTATCGTCTTTAGAATTTTGAATATCAATGTCCCAAATTTTTCCATCTTGAAAGACAACTCTAATAGAGTGCAAATATTCTAAAGGCACAACTTTAAGGTCAATGTCTTTAAATACGTCAGGCCATATATCTATAACATGCTTAGGAAGTTTAGTTTTATCCTTCGGCACTAGCTGTTGCTTTTGCTTTAGACTTTTTAACAGTCGGAACCAATTCCTCAGCTTGTGCTCGTAGTGATTTAGCTTCTTTATACAATGAATCAGCTTGACTACGGAATTGTGCGGCTAAGTCTGTATCTGACAATACGTCAGTTGCATTAGCAGCAGGCGTCGCTATATTAGCAGTTTCCATTGATGCTACTGGTGTTGCTACTGGCTTAGTTGGTACATTTGGAGAAACAGCTAACTCATCAATTGTAACACCTTTTTGTGTAGCAATTAGTTGATTAAGATCGGTTAAGTTTATTACTGTCTTATGATCTGGCTGCATTTCAATACTAGAAACGTCTACTTTCTGCATTTTTCCAGTTGCATGAAACGCACCTAACATATTCCTACCGTCTGGTAGGCTTGACCTTGCCATTAGTTCTGCAAATTCATATGCACTTTGACCTGCTTCTGATTCTACTGCTTTCATAAGAGCATCGTGTTCGTCTGCTGATAACGCATTAATATTAACTATAACGGCAGAACTTGAATCTCCGGGGATAGTTCTATATGCTACAACAACTTTATTTTTATTTTTAGCAACTCGTCCTACGTGTTTAAGAGCCATTTGTTTCTCCTTGCTTTTGCTGTTCTTGAGCAACAGCGGTTAAAAATGTTTCTAATTTATTAAATACAGTTCCTACAGTTAACATCTCATTTGCTTTAAAAGCACCTCTAGATGTTGCTACTTCAATAGTCTGCCGTATTAGCTGTAAATCGTTTACAGTTAATTCTAAACTATTTCCAGGTGCTTCAGGAGTTGGTGCTTCTCCTACCATCGGTGCTGCTGAAACTTCACCTAGTTCGTTTATGTTTGTATCTTCGCTCATAAGTATTATCTCCTTCAGTATTATTTACTTATATTTTAAATGTGGGCAGGCTAAAGTGAAATAACTCATTTCCTTCCCTTCTTCAAATCCAATCTTTAACACAGATTGGATAGTGTCACTAGAGTCTAAATCTATACTTTTATCAGTATAAAATCGACCTTTTAAGTTATATAGTATCCATTTTTCAATACTACCTTGTATGTTGTAAGTTAACGGAACAGATATAAACTCAAAATGAGGTGGTAACCTATCAAGTTTTCTTAACTTAAAAAAGTTTAATGGGTTAGGCTCTTTAATTTTATGCGGCAAGTTCATAGTGTGTAGTTAATCCAAACGGTGCTTCTAGGGTTTGATCATTATTACTGTGGATAACAAATACTGTATCACAGTAATCTTCGTCACCCCAACTACCCCAAGGATAGCCATCTGTAAACATAATAAACTTTTTAGGTTGTATATCGTTAAGCTTCATATATTCCCAATTACAATCAAATTCAGTTCCACCACCGCCCATAATTTGATAATCTAGTAAGTCGTCACCACAATCTGCACTAAAGTCTTGTTCGTTATATACTTTAGTATCAAAGCACCATAACTTAATATTGTAGTCTTTGTACTCGTCCATGATGCCTTTAACTTCACCTAAAAAGTCTTGTGCTTGTTCATTACCAATTGATCCTGACATGTCAAGTCCAATACAAATATCAATTGTTTCCATAAAACTCATACCAGGTAAAACTGCACCTGACATCTGTCCTTTACGGCTTGGACGAGTAAAGGTATAATCGTTACGTATTGTTGACTGTATTTGTTGACGTAATATTTCACGCCAGTTCATTTTAGGCTCAGTAAGTTCTTTAATCATACGTTGAATCTCAGCTGGCGTATTGCCAGCACCAGCTGCTTGAGCTGATGCCATCATGCCTTCTTTAATTTCATCACGTATCTTCTTTAATTCTTCTTTAGAATATGAAGGTCGTTTTTCTTTACCTGGTGCTCCGTTGCCCTCTGACGCATCACCGTCTTCTCCTGATGCTTCCCAATCAATGTGTTCATCAAGTAATTCACCTAATGCTTTAAGTTGTTCTTCATCATAGTTTTCAAATAAGTCATCGTATACTGCTTCAGAACTCCAATTTTCGTATTTAAAATCTTGATAACAGTCAATTAATGTTGGCTTAGTACCAATACGATCACGAACCAATAAGTTGTTTACAATATAGTCTGCGGAGATATTGTGTAATGTAGGAAGTCTATCTTCTCTACGAGTAAAGTGATCAAACACACAATGTAAAATTTCATGTGCAATAACAAATTCAATTTCTTTATTTGTAAGTGCATTAAAGAATTGTGTATTAAAGTATAAATGTCTGCCATCAACTGCGGCAGTAGGAACCCATTCGTCAGCAGCAACAATGCGTAAACGTGTAGCCATATTACCAAAAAACGGATGACGAAGTAGTAAGCCTACTCTTGCAATAATGATACGATCAAGTACTTCGACTCGCATTTCTGCAAGTTCTTCAGGAGTAATATCTGGATTTGGTTGCCAATTTTTTTTGCCTTCAACACTCATTTGCCATGTTCCTTGTAACTGTTATAATACTATTATATACTTATTTACAGTAGATGTCAAGTAAAAATGGACGTTTTTGTTGAGAACGTCCAAACTCATTTCACCGTTAAGCCTTTTGTGCAGCAGTAATATATCTTCCATACTTTTCATGAAATTCATCAAAGCAATCGATTTCGTCCGGGTCAATTGGTAAGCCGTATTGGGTAAGAGCAAGTTTAATGCCCATTACAACCAATTCAGTATCAAAATTATCCATAGAAAACCTAAGGAAGTTATTTACTTTATCATCAAACTTTTTATCGTTCTTGTCTGATGCGTCTTTTAGCTCGTAACAGAGCGAGACAGTTAAGGAATACATGGCACTGATTTCTTTTGTCTTTAGCTCTTTTACTTTACCTGCCAAAATATCACTTGGGTTAGGCATGCTCGATGCAACTTTACGGTGAGCACTAAATTTCACAGCAAGGCCTTCGCCTACTGCGCCACTAACTAAATCTGTAGTGGTACTCTCGTCATCATCATCCTCAAGTAATTCGGATACAAATGACCAGGATCTCGGTGTAGCAAAACTACGACTCGGACTTTTTGGATCAAAGTCATACAAGTCTTTCTTGCTAAAAGTCAAATAACCAACAACATCTCTGTGGATCTTGTTTTCAGCAGCCCATGCAAACCAATCATCAAAATCAACAGCAAGTTCCAAGTGAACAAAACGATTTGCTAACGGTGCTGGCATTCTGTAAGTAACACCTTTATCTGCTTCTCTGTTACCAGCTGCAACAATAAGGACGTTGTCGGGTAGTTTATATTGTCCTACACGACGGTTAAGAATTAACTGGTAAGCCGCCGCTTGTACTGCAGGCGCTGCAGAGTTCATTTCGTCTAAGAACAATACAATGTTATCATATTGTGCTGCAAACTCAGCAGTAGGAAGTTCTGCTGGAGGTGCCCATTTCATTGTATTATCGTTTGCACTATAATACGGCATACCTTTAATGTCAGTAGGATCCCAAAGTGACAAACGAATGTCAATAAGATAACTGTTAGGTAATGAAGTGGTAACTTGTCCAATAATATCAGACTTACCAATTCCTGGAGGTCCCCATAAAAATAGTGGACGTTTTTTCTTAAAAGCTCGTATAATGCTTTTTTTAGCCTTATTTGGGCTAACAGTACGTGTCATAACAACTTCTGACATTTAGTATTCCTCTTCTTATTGCTAAGTTTATCAGTGCCTACTTCTAACTATATATACAGTATAGCACCTTATTTACTAAAGGTCAACCTCTTTTAACAGATTTTATGATTTATTTCGTTCTTTATAATCTGCTACTGCTGCTTTAATTGCATCTTCAGCTAGTACTGAGCAATGTATCTTTACTGGCGGAAGTGCAAGCTCACTGGCAAGCATAGT
>TARA_B110000858_G_scaffold151950_1_pt1 | contig 10789 bp, 9 predicted proteins | sample TARA_B110000858 | Tara Oceans TARA_B110000858 (sample SAMEA4398247) | marine metagenome | biome: Polar Biome; feature: [SRF] surface water layer (ENVO:00010504); material: water (ENVO:00002006), including particulate matter (ENVO:01000060) such as... | depth 5 m | reverse complement strand
TTTGATAAATTTTTTTTGTTCAAATCTCTTATTTCAGGAAATATTGAAAGAATTGCACAAACTACACTTATATTCTGTGATTCACAAAACTTACAAAAATTAGATATTCTTGAAGCATTTTTCTTTCTATCATCTACTGTATACCCTAGGTCATTATTAAAAATATTTCTAAATTCATCGCCGTCTATTAGTAATGTATTAGACTGATATTTTCGTACTTCTTTTATTACTTCATTAGCAAGCGTACTTTTTCCAGAGCCAGAAAGACCCATAATCCAAATAATCATAATTTATTTATACTTTTTTATTAATTTTTCCGCAACCTTAAGATCTTCTGATGAATCAATTTCAGTCCAAAAAGAATTAGATTTTATATACTCTATTTTTATTGTTTTTGATTTAATTATCAAATTAATAAATGTGGTAAAATCAATATTAAGATCTTTTATTTCTTCATATTTTATTTTCATTTTTAAATAATCATTTTTTTTAATCTTCATCAAACCCATAAATTGCATTTTAGGTAACTTATTTTTAATAATTTTTCCGCCAATTGAAATAATTTGTTTTCCTTTTACTTTAACGTCTTCGGCATCAGTATAAATATCCTTCATAGGCATTCTTTTCTTCCAATTATCTAACCACAAAGAATTTAATGGTACAGTAGATCTCTTACATTTAAATAATTTTTTTAATATTAAGGGATCAAAAATTATATCTGAATATGAAACAATAATATCTTCGTCTATTAAATTAGAAGCACAAAATAAACTGTGTACCATATTTGTTTTCATATAATCCTTATTTCTAACAAATTTAGCGCCATCTTTAATTTCATTTTTAATTAAGTTTGATCGATACCCAGTAATAACGATTGTTTCATTAAATAATTTAAATGAATTTCTCAAATAACTTAAAATTGTACTATCATTCAACTTAACTAAGCATTTTGGTTTTTTACTTGTAAAATGTTTGAGTCTTGAACCCCTGCCCGAAGCTAAAATTACTAATTTCATGATAAACTGCAAAAGTTTAAAAAGATTTCTTTATCCACATTTCTTGTTTTATTAAATCTTTCAGGGTGCCACATAATTCCAAGACAATTAACATCAAATCCTTTAAATGACTCAACTGTATTATCTTTAGCAACAGATAATGGAATAATTTTTTTTGAAGCTTTTATTATTCCATAGTTATGAAAAGAATTTACAGAATATATTTTTTTAGAGTTTGGTGGCTGTGATTCTGTATTAATTATATTTACTCTGTGATTGCCAACATGATTATGAACTTTGCCTATTTCACAGTTTAATTGTTTTGAAAGAAATTGTGCTCCATAACATATTCCAATTAATGGAATATTTTTTTTTAATGCATATTCATAAATCTGCTTATCTTGCTTATATCTAAGTGAATTTTCTTGACTTTGATCGATTGAAATTAAATCATTTCCTCCACATAAAATAATTAAATCAATTTTATTATGTTTTTTTTGAGGTAAGATTATCTCAACATCACCATAAGTATCTGTTAAAAATGAAAACCATTTTCTATCAACAACATATTCAAATTGATTTTTATAAGATTCTTTAATTGTAGGGGCAATTAGAATTTTCATACTATAAGATCTATTTTTTTAATTTTACAGTTTAATCTAATAGAAGATTTATCTTTTAATTTTTCAAAGGCTTTTTCGCCAATTCCAATTGCTGCAGGAATATTTAATTCAGCGCACCTAATGGCCATATGTGAATTTGCTCCGCCAAATTTTGTTATTAAACCTCTAATTTTTCGTGTAAATACAAAATCATAACCAGGATCAGCACTTTCTATAAAAACAATTTTATTATTCAGACTTTGCTTTGTAACTTTGTTTAAATAGATTATTTTACCTGTAATATCTTTTGTACCGATAAAATTTCCATTAGATATAGTTTCAGAAAAATAATACACATTACTTGTCTCAATAATATTATGTGGAAGTTTTATTCTCTTATTAAAATCATAGTTTTTTTTATTAATTATAATATCATTTTCAAAAATTTCCTTTAATGAAGAATTTGATAGATTATAATATTGATAAAGTATCTTTTGTATTTCAATATATGATATATCAACTATAGAAATTTTATTTCTTATAGCTAGTTCTTTAATAAGATTAAGTATTGCATCTAAATTTTTTGAAAATAAATATTTAGCATATTCTCTTGATTTGATACTTTCTTTTATAAATTTAATTAATTTTTTTGCATCAGTTTTCAATTTATACTTTTGAAGTAATTTATCTATTTCATCAATTTGTTTTTTTGTAAAATTAAAACTATTTTTTTTTAAAGATTTATTATTTCCTTCTTGAAAATACTTATCATAACCCTCTGAATAATTCATTGACGTGATATCATACGTACTTGGTCTTAAGTGACCATATTTTGCTATAAAGGGCTTTTTATTTAATTTAAATATATCCATACTCATTTCAGATGTCACGGTATGAATAGATGAAAAAAATTTTAGTTTTTCTTCTTGTGATATTATACCCTGTCTTTCTATAGAATTTAATATATCAACAGCGATAAATCCACATCTTGCCAAACCTGCAAATGCTAAAGTTCCATATTTTTTACAGTCTTCCACAAGCCAGTATATTTTATCAATAATATACATTTCTGAATTTATTACTTTATCAAAGTTACTTGTTAATTTTTTTAAACTTTTTGTGTCTTTACCAAATTCTTGAAATGCTTTATGAGTTACACTTTTAAGACTTTCCATAATTTGATAAATTTCATTCTTGGAAAAATTATGTTTTCCTAGCTCCCACAACCTATCTTTTGTTCCAAAGTTAAAGCAAGTATAGATTATATCAAACTCTACTTTATCATGTAGCTCTGTATTTTTTTTGTACTTGTTAATGTAAAAATTTACAAGTTTTTCTGACAGTTTTTCTGGCAAGTCGTTTGGTATCCATGAATTAAAATCGACCCTTATATCAATAAAAGGTGTTCCAAGAAAAGTTGTCATTAATTGATTTGATGATAAGTCTCTAAATCCATAGGATCGTCTTTGATTAGCCCATACAGTGTTTGTAATTAGTTCTTGATACAAACTTAACGCTAGTGGTTTTGGATGAATGCCAATCATTTCGGCTGGATTCCAATCAGGCATTGTTCCAAATGCTGTAGATTTCCCGAGTAATGAGTGATGTGGCTTTTGAAGTTTTTCTATTTTTTTAGACAGCTTAAAAAGCGATATGGCCATTTCTTTAGATTCTGAGATATTTTCTTTAATTACATTAACTATTGGTCTTACCTGCAAAAGATGAACTTTATTCTTATTGTCAATTGCAAATTCAATATCAATATACTTATTTTCACATTTATTAATTATTTCTTTTATAAATTTTATAATAATACTTTCAATTTTGCTTAAAGTTTTTTTTGGTGAGTGGATAAAGTAATTGAATGTAATGTTATTGCTATTTTTACCTGCTGTAACAGATGCAGTATCTTTTCCCTTCACATAATCAATTATATAATAAGGTGCATGAGTTGTTTTTTCACATGTCATAATAACTCCTGAATAGGCAACATTTTTAACCATTTCCTGAATTAAAATTATGTTCTTTGTGTTTTTATACGAACTATATGAATTTATAACATTAATAATTTCTTTTTTAACTTCAATACCATCTGCAGGTTCTATATTTAAACTAGAATAAAAATATCCAGCCATAGAATTTTTTTTACTATCTTCTGCTAAACAAGAAGATCTAATTGCTATAGGAGTTTTAAAAAAAGTTTTTATTCTTTTTAAAACTTTCTTAGGATGGTTATAAAAATCTTTTTCTGTAAAAAAAATAATTTTTGGAACAGAAGAATATTTCAAATTTTTTTTTGAAAATTTCTCAAGTGTTTCTGCTTTTGAAGAGAAGATCATATTTATTTGTTTAATATAATTTAATATTCTATTATTAATATTTAATTATTTAATTTATTTCTTTCTCCATAACATAAAATCATTAATTTTTAAATTTTTATAATATGTATTTTTTAAATAATTTTTAATTATTAATCATGCTTATAGCTCTTGCTAATCGTAAATCACTCATTTCATCAATATCAATACTATAATCTTTTTTAAATTTATAAACTATGGATTTGTTTTCTAAAATAAAAGATCTATTTTTTTTAATGAATGAAGTTTTAGCAAGATAAAAATTGCCATCAATAAAGTAATAGTTATTCTCATACCCCTGTCTTCTATTAATAGTATTATTTCTTTTTTTAAGGTATGACCATTTTTGATTTTTAACCACAATACACTCCCTTGGATGCTCTTTCATTTTAACAACACCAAACATAGAGACTATTTTTTGTTTCTTAAACTTCACAATTGCACTTTTAAATTCACCTAAGTTTCTAAAAGGAGATGTTGGTTGCAATAATAATACAGCATCTGGATAGTAATTTTCTTCTTTCTCTAACCAATTAATAGCGTGGATCACACCATCTACAATATCACTATTATCTGATGATAGTAATTTTGGTCTTTTATAATTATTATTAAAACCTTTATTTTTACAATGGCGTATAATTTCATTATTATCTGAAGATACAAAAGTACGGCAATAATTTGGTAATTTACTAGCTAAATCTAAACTGTAATCAATCAGTTTTTTACTTCCTATTTCAGCAAGGTTCTTTTTTTTAATACCCTTTGAACCGCCTCTTGCAGGAATAAAAACCAATATTTTCATTACAACATTTTTTTTAATGAATTTGCTAAAATTTTATATTCATTTGGTTTTTTCTTTAGTTGAATAGGTATTGCTATAGAATTTTTTAGAATATTTTTAGATTTTATTGATCTATTAATACATTTTTTTGTCAATGCATGTTCCCAATAGAATGCACAGTGCCATTCGATTGCATCTGGTAAATTTTTTGTTCCAAATTTCAATTTGTTTAATAAATTAATTATTTTTTCTCTTAACTTTTTATTTTTGATAAAAAAAATAAAAGTATCATAAATTAAATCACTTCCAATTGGTATTTTTCGCATTTCAACAGATTTACCGATAATTTTATTTAAAATGTTATATCTAATTTTGTTTTGAGATATTATCAAATTAAGTTTTTTTAATTGTTCCTTACATATTACAGCTTGTATTTCTGTCATCCTATAATTAAATCCATATATTCTTTTTGTATCAGTTCCTCTTGTTTTATTTGGATTATTTTGATGCCCATGATCATGGTATTCTCGAGCAAAAGTATCAATTTTTTTTGAATTTGTATTTATAAGGCCCCCTTCACCACAAGTTATAATTTTGCCAAAATCTAAACTTGCAACACCAACATCTCCAATTGTTCCCAAAAATTTATTTCTATACTTTCCACCCAATGCTTCACAATTATCTTCTAAAATTTTTATCTTATTTTTTTTTGCAATTTTACAAATTGCATCCATATTCGCTGGTACTCCAAGCATATGAACTGGCAGAATAGCTTTAGTTTTTTTTGTTATCAGTAACTTAATTTCATTAGGGTCCATGTTAAGAGTCTCATCGATATTTGCTATAACTGGAATGGCACCAATATCTAAAATAGCTTCTATAGTCGCAATAAAATTAAAAGCCTGAGTGATAACTTCATCACCTTTTTTTACTCCTAAGGCTAATAAAGCAATCTTGATAGCTGCAGTTCCAGATGACACAGCTAAGGTAAAATTACATTTTAGTTTTTTATTAAAATTAACTTCAAGTTCTCTTACGTGGTATTTTTTTCTTAAGCCATCGAATCCATGCGCAAACAATATTCCGTTTTCTTTTTTAAAAAGTCTATTCACTGCTTCTGACTCTTTATTGTCAATTAATTCAAATCCAGGCATTTTTATTTACTAACATTAGTTTTTAAATCAGTTTCATATTTCTTTTTTCTGATTGAATCAATATTTGATGAATTTCCTATATATCTAATAGTTAATCCCCTTCTAGAATATGGACTTGTATTTTTACTACTACCATGAACAACTAAGCAATCATGAATTATACAGTCGCCCTTTTTAATATTCGGTATTTTTTTTTTAAAATATTTCATACTTTTATCATATTTTAAAGTTTGAGATGAACCTGGCGCAAATGATTGACGATGCTCTAGGAGTCCTAAGTGATGAGATTTCTCATAGTAAAAAACACCACCATTTTTTTCATTAGAATCATCAAGAGCTATCCAAATAGTTAATCCTTTAGCGTTATCAATACACCAGTAATAATTATCCTGATGCATGGGTGAAGCTAATCCAACTTTTGCAGGTTTTGCGAATAATTCAGAACCAAAGTCTTTTATATCGTCATCAAGTAAAACTTTTGATATCTTTTTTAGAATCTTATTTTCTTTTAGTCTTTTAGACCACTTCCAATTGTTCATAAAGTGAACTGAATTGATTATATTATTTTTAGTCTTATTAACATTTCTTCCATTTAGTTTATTTAAACTTTTTAAAAAAGATGATTCTAAATCATGACCTGCTTTAATTATATCTGATCGATCAAAAATATTTCTAGCAACTATATATCCTTTAGTTTCATATTGTTTTTTTAAAGCAGAAATTTTTTTATCACTTAACAACACTTATGTTCCAATTCGATTTTTTTGATGATTTTTTTACTAATCGTTAAAGTTTAAATTATTTATAGCCTTTTTATATTCATTCCACTGACCAATATCTACCCAAGCTTCTTCACTAACTGGAAAAACACCCACTCTTTTTTTAAGAGATACTAACTTATCTACTAGCTGTGGTAAATCATATTTTACATCTTTTGGAATATATTTAATAACTTCATTATTCATTATGTACATTCCTGTGTTAGCTAAAAGATTAATATTTGGCTTCTCATGAATATTAATTAATAAACCATCTTTATTTATTTTACAATCGCCATATGGAATTGTGTAATTCCTGACAGATGCAACTACAGTTAAGATATTCTTATTTTTTTTATGATATTTAAGTATATCATCATAATCACAATTTATAATTATGTCACAATTTGTAACAAAAAAAATAGGTTTAATATTTTTTTTAATTTTTGATAGTGCGCCGATAGTCCCCAATGGAATTTTTTCTTCTATAAAAGTAATCTTATTTTCTTTTTTTGATTCTTCAAAGAAAGCTTTAAGGATTCTACTTTTATAGTTAATTGATAAATAATACTCAACTATTCCATGCTCTTTAAATTTATCAATTATGTGATTGATAATTGGCTTATTATTTATTGGAATTAAAGGTTTTGGGAGTATTGATGTAAATGGTTCTAGCCTTGTGCCTTTTCCACCTGCCATGATAACTACTGGTACTGATTTAGTTTTCACGTTTTTTTTAATATCTTTTTTAAAAACATTATCCATTCTTATAATTTTAATTATATTTTTTTTTTCATCAACAACTGGAATAATATCAACTAGATATTTTAAAAATAAATTTTGTGCTTTTGTTGCTGTATATTTTTTTATAAATAAAAATTTTGGTTCTTTATTAAATATAGTTGATATCTTAAAGGATAATTTTCTTCGTTTTAATATTTCTCTTCTAATGTCACCGTCGCTTAGAGATCCTATCATTCTATTTTTACTATCTACTACAACTAAGCACTTTGAACTATTATCAACAATGGCTTTTAATGCATCTTGTATTGTGGCAGTTTTTTTTATAAAGAATTTTTCTAAGTCTTTGTTCATATTAATTATTGATTTATATCGTAAAATTTTTTTCTAGTGTTAACTTTTGACATATTTATATTTTTAAGAACATCTATTATTTTTTTAGAAGATTTAAGTTTTCCATATGGATTATCATAAATTTTATTATTTTTTTTAGAATTAATTATAATAGCTTTTCTTATAGAATTTATGATAGATATTCTATCTTTTTTTGAATGTATAACGGACTTTGCTGATAGTCTCCCAGTTTGTCTATCCCCTATATTTATACTTGGTGTGGTAAAATAAGGAGCCTCTAAAATTCCACTTGAAGAATTCCCTATGACTATATTGCAGTTTTTTAAGGCTGAATAATACATTTTTGACCCCATTGAAGTAAAATATACCGAAGCTAAAGGATTTTTCTTTACAAACTTTTTTATCTTTTCGTTTATGAGGCCACCTCCAGCATCTGCATTTGATAGCGTGAATAAAATTGTGCTCTCTTTAATTGTGCTAATAGCATCCAGCAGATTATTAAATGTATCAATTTTAAAATTTTTATCTGAAGTTTCGGGATGAAATGTAAGTAAGAAATTATTTTTCTTAAATTTCATCTTAATATATTTTTCAAATAATTTTTTTGATACTAATTCTTGATTTAAAATTGACTCGTACGCGAGAGCTCCAACATAAAAAATATTTTTTGGTACCTCACCTAATTGTATAACTCTTTTCTTGTAAGATAAAGTGGAAACAAAATGCCATTTGGACATTTTTGTAATTGCATGACGCATGTGATCATCAATTGATCCAAAAGTTTTTTCACCTCCATGGATATGGGCAACAGGAATATTCATATTCATAGCCGCAAATGTTGCGGCAAATATTTCATATCTATCACCCAATAATACTACAATATCTGGCTTTAGCTCGTTGTAAGAATTCGTAAAACCTTGAATTGCTAAGCTGGTAGATTTGGCAGTATCTAATTTGGAATTATTTTTTTTTATTTGTAGATCAATTTTTTGATTAATTGTATTGCCGTCTTTTAATATTTCTTTATAGGTATTTCCATAAAATTTTGATAAATGTGATCCTGTAGCGATTATTTGAAGTCTAGTTGTTTTTTCAATTTTTATTCTAGAAATAAGATTTTTTAAAAGGCCATACTCAGCTCGATTTCCAGTAACAATGCAGATTTTTTTCATTTTATATGTCTAAATCTCATTGCAAATTTTTTAATCGTCAATTCCATCTTTATTTACTGTATGTCTAAGATGCCATTTGTTGTCCTCTAGCTTCCAAAGATGTGGCGATCTAAAGTCATTACATCGTTTATGAAAATAATCTTCTTCTATTTCTAAATAGTTCAAAACTTCACTTAAATATCTATCAGGTAGTTCTCCGTCAAATCGCTTTACAAGCGCCATACCTTCTTCTCTTGATATGTGATCATTTCTAATCTCTTGAGAAGCATCGTCTGTTGCTCTTCCAATTCCAAATTTTATAAACCTTGTATAGTAATGCAGATCATCAATCTTATCATCGATACTATTGTATTTGCTGTAGGTACCCTGAGTACGATGAGGTCTTGCTTTAAAATTTGTATTTTCAACTGAGTAATAATAAGCTTCTTGTGGAATCCATTTTAAGTAATAGCCTAAATAATGTATCTTTAGATTTTCTTTATATTCATTTTTTAGTAGTGGTAAAAATATCTTTAGATCACTTAAATCTAAATTGTGCTCTTCTTTTAATTCTTTAAGGCTTTTACCCGCTAGCCTTATTGAATCTAGATTATCGATTGAAAAAAAAGATTTATCTCTCAAAGATTGGCTGTTATCAGCGATTGGATTTCCGTATTCTGCTTCATTTTCGCCGTAGAAAACCAAATCAATGCCATATTTTGATGCAATTTTGGGCGCTAAGTTTTTTTGTCCTAAAATAAAAGTTTGAAAAGGATGCAATAAAGTTTCAATTGCTATTTTAGTTAATTTTCTCATTACCTCACCTGACGGTCGATATGTAATATTGTCAAAACCACCAATATCTAGCCAGTTTTTATAATTATCATATCCATAATCTGTATACATAATTGGTGGCCAAGTAACTGTTAGAGGATTCATGCCATATTTATGCTTTAATAAGTGAGAAGCATAAACACTGTCTTTACCTCCACTACCAGGAACTAAGCAATCATATTCGCCGTCATTTCTTCTATATTTATCTAGTAGCCTAAGGAGTTGCTCTTCTCTACTCTTCCAGTCAATTTCCATTTTTATTCTTCCCTGAAGACAACCGTCACATATATTTTCATCATTAAAATTTACATAGTTTGCATTTTTTCTATCGACTGAATGTTGGAACTCAGGAATTGATGCCGGATATTGATTTGAATTAACACAAACACTGCACCATTTTATCTGATCAGGTAAATTAAAAAAAGTTTTGAGTTTTGTGCTCATAAATCTAACTTATACTAGTTTTTTCATTTCTTTAAAAATTTTCATACCGGCGTTTCCACTTTTTTCAGGGTGAAATTGAAATGCAGTTATATTCTCTTTAATAATTGAAGAACAATAATCAATATCTTGATACTCAGTCGAAGTCAATTCAATTTCGTTAGATTCTAATACAACGTGATAAGAATGAACAAAATACATAAAGTCTTTATTTAAATTATTTTTCATAATTGATTTTTCGTGATTTTTGTTTCTAAATGAAACCTTGTTCCAACCAACGTGGGGGACAATTAATTTTTTCTGAATATTAGATTTAAATTTAATAACGTTTCCATCAATAATTCCAAGTCCTTTGTTATTTCCAAACTCTTCACTTTCTGTAAATAATAACTGCATACCTAGGCATATTCCAAAAAATGGTTTGCCAGAATCTATAAAATCATAGATAGCCCTATCTAATTTTTTTGCTTTAATGCTCTTCATGGCTTCCAAATAAGCACCTACACCTGGCAATATAACTATTTTAGATTTCATTATAATATCATAATCATCAGTTATAATTGAATTTAAGCCAATTTTATCACAAGCATTTTGAACGCTATAGAGATTATTCATACCATA
>TARA_B110000858_G_scaffold96116_1_pt1 | contig 10826 bp, 5 predicted proteins | sample TARA_B110000858 | Tara Oceans TARA_B110000858 (sample SAMEA4398247) | marine metagenome | biome: Polar Biome; feature: [SRF] surface water layer (ENVO:00010504); material: water (ENVO:00002006), including particulate matter (ENVO:01000060) such as... | depth 5 m | reverse complement strand
AAGCGGAAGAGCGTCAGGCAGCCGAAGATAAGAAAGCGGAAGAGCGTGATGCGAGAAGAACGGCGAAGGAAGCAGAGCTAAGAGCTAAAGGGAAAAAGGCCCAAGAAGCCGCTGCGGCAAAAGAGGCAAGAGAAGCCAAGCGAAAGGCCGAGAAGGAAGCCAAAGCTGCCGAGCGAAAGGCCGAGAAGGAAGCCAAAGCTGCCAAGCGACAGGCTGAGAAAGAGGCAAGAGACGCCAAGCGACAGGCTGAGAAATCTCAGGAACAAGAAGAAGCCTCCGCTCCGTCTGATTTGGAGCGTGAGATAAAAGCCGTCAGAGAAAAGGCAGACGTAGAGCAGGAAAAAAGAACGTCAGCCTTGGAAGATTTACGGCAGCAAATGCAAAAACTCGAAGAGGAAAAACCTCCGTTCGGCACACCGGAATACGCAAGATACCTTGACGTCTGGCAGCAACTAAGAGTGGAGGAAAGAGATTTGCGGGTGGAAAAAATTTCTGCCGCAGGCAAGCTCCAAAGGGAATTAGAACAAGTAAGAGCTAACGACCAAAGGTCACGCGACCGAGAAAGGGACAACGACAGTAGGGAATTAGAAGAGCGCGCCTTAACTCGCCGTAGATTTATGCGAAACATTATGTCGCTGGCTGTAACCGCAGCCGTCGTAGGCGATAGCACTGTCACGCGGCGTACCTTGGAGGAGCTGTCTAGCCCTGAGCCTACGCTGGAGAGAGGCAAGTATAGGCCCATCTCTGACGCTATCCGCCAACCCCTGAGTGAAAAGACTTTACAGGCTATGCGAGATAACGATTTTGTTGCGGCCCTTGAGTCTGCGAAAGAGGGCATGCCGCTAGAAGTTAAGGGTCTCATAGACGAAATCATGTCGTTGTTACCGGACCCCTCTAGCTACGATGTTCAGTTAGGAGGCTACAACAAATATAAGGGCGGCTCATACAGATTACCGTCGTTTGCCAGTGGTAATACCCTAGAGAAAGGACTCCTTACAATCTATGAAGGAAATGAGCAGGGTAGTGACGTTGATACGTTGCTGCACGAGGCGATGCACCTAGTAATCAATGCTCGGTACTCGACGTTATTTGCTGCGAAGGGTCGGACATACGACCTCACAGGACTGACTAGACCTCAAGCGGAGGAAGCTATTGCCCAGTTCCGAAACTTGCACCGTGAGTTCCAGAAAGAAGTTGCGAGACTAGCAGCCGAGGCGGGGGGCATAGAGAATCTAAGTGTTGCCATGCAAGTTGCGGAGGGCGAAATAGATGAATTTTTTGTCCGCGCGACTACTGATCCGGCTTTTCAGCTTGAGCTGTACAACATCGACTACAACGGAAAGACTTTGTTACAGCGTTTTAAAGATTGGGTCAAAATAAGTTTGTTCGGCTCAAGCAGTGGCAATACCCCAACTTGGCTTGACGCGGCTATGATAGGGATTACTGATGTCCTCAACAAATCGCAGTTGGACGCTGCCGACTTTTCAACCACTCTAGGCATAGAAAGTTACAACAAGGAAGCCAGAAAGCGCAACCAAGCTATAAGAGATAAAGCTGCTAATGCTGACAGCTCAGACAGCGGCGACATACTAGGCTCGCGCGCCGTCCGCACAGCCCGTGCTACAGAGATGGGTTTCGACACCGACACTGTTTACTACCACGGGACAACAAAAACAACGATAGGTAAAAAGGGATTCAGGGGCAGAACACCAAGCGTAGCGGCCCACCTCACAACTGACACCGAGTTTGCAGCGGTTTATGCAACAGAGAAATTTGAAGAGGAACAGGCAGAAAATCTTGCGGACGAAACAGACGCGCCGACCATCTACCCCGTCTACATAAAAGTTAAAAACACGTTCGACATAAACAAACCCTCTCATAGAAAGATACTCGGCCTTACCCCTTCTGCGTCAAGAGACTACAGCACTTTAGAAGGTGGCGCTGAAGACATTAAAGCCGCTGGGTTTGACTCCTATTGGGATTTTGAAACTGACTGGGCCGCTCGCAGTAAGAAGTATACAAACATAGCCGTCTTTGATTCGTCTAACATTCGATCTGTTAACGCGGAGTTTGACGGTAATAGTTTTGACAGTAGCGACATACTCGCGTCTCGTGAAGCGTTAGGCCAAGAAAGCCGTGGCACTGAGAAGTGGGCTGCGGCCACCGCGAAGTTTGGCGAGGAGGGCATGACAAAAGAAGCGAGAGACGCCCGAGCCGAGGAGCAAGGCTTCGACATGGAGGTCTACTCAGGTAGCACGTTTGACATCGAGGCGTTCGACGGTGATCTCGCCCGTCCTGACGGAGACTGGGGCAAGGCGTCCTACGCTAGCACTAGCATCGAAGATGTTAACAGTAACTACGCAGGCGTTGGCCCTGACCTGACGTCTCGAATACAGCAGGAAGCCGAGAACATAGCAAGCGTAATGGAGTTCAATGACTCTGAAAGGGATGAAATGCTGGAGCAGGCCAGCATCCCACTGGAGGAATACTCACAGGACTCCGACGCGGCCCATTGGAAGATCGCCTCAGACAGAGTAATAGGACCAGCAGGGCAGGGCGTCGTGTACCCGCTCAGAATAAAGTCTGGGAACTATGCGGTAATTACTCGCTCATTAGACCTTGAGAGTAACAGTAACAGCCCAGAGGGGAGAGCGGGAAGACGAACAGATAACATCAAAGAGACTTTCATCGAGGGGAAAGACTTTACCGGAGACGCGGAAGAAGAATTAAACCGGGAAGACTACGAAGGCGATGACGACTTTGAGGACGCCGTGCGTGAGTACGCCGACGAGCTGTCTTATGGCTCCGACGAGTCGCTGTACACAAAGCTAACAGACGCCTTCTACAACACAACTCTGGAACTAGCGGGAGAAGAGTCGCAAGAGGTAGTACAGTTCGTTTTAGAAAATTACCCTGAAGGGATTAGCGCGACAGAACTTGACCAGACGATACGAGACATCGTCAAGTATCCCTACAACGATGAAGGCGACATGGTTTCCACGGGTGAGGTATCCTCACAGGTGTTGAAGAACCTTGGCTTTGACGGTGTTATTGACTACACCGCAAACGATAAATTTGGAACCGCCCGCAGTGGGGGCGGCAGCATGGACGGCGTAGACAGAAACACTGTCCACGTTATGACCTTTCCCGGCAAAGAGTCAAACATCCGATCTGCCTATGCAGCCTTTGACCCTGACAACTCAGACAGTAGCGACCTACTAGCGTCGCGCAAAGCACCCATTGGCAAGACAGGCAGACCTTATCAGGCTGTGCGCGCCAACAAAGTTAAGGGTGGTGAGGATCGTGTCCAGACGTCGTTGCCGTCTGGGATGAAAAACAAAGTACCCTACTATGTCACAGGTGCGCCCGAAGACTATTCGATAGGCGTTGACCGTATACTGTCCGTTGAAAAAGTCGCTAAAACACAAAAGAAAACTATTGAGGGCTATGACTTCTTTACCCCTTCTCGGTCAGACCTGACTGCGGAAGAGACTATCAACGAGTTCAAGAAGTTCATGGTGAACAACCTGATCTGGCTGCACAACCAGATGGACCCCAACCTTAGAGAGACTGCCCGCAAGTGGTACGACGGTGCGCGCAAGAACGTAGACATCTGGTCCGCTCGATATGGATTAGAGTCGAGACAGGTGGCTGCTGTTATTGCTAACTTGTCACCACAAAAAGACTGGTTTATGAATATGTCTCTGGCCGAGCGGATCATGGACATCCATACCTACCGCCAAGACGCGACCGCAGACAAGGACATGGACAAAGCGTTTAACCGCGTCGTGATGCGGGACGACAAAGGCAAGCTGATCATGGTCAGCAAAAACCCACGGAAGGGTGAATCCGATAAGGTAGCCCAGACAAGAAAATACCGTGAGGTATGGGGCTTGATTAAAAACGCCAAGTTGTCTGACGTGAGGTCTCTCGTCTCTGAAAAAGAGGGCAACCTTGCCGTCTCGATCTGGGTGCGCATGTACGACGAAGCGAAGCACTCTCGCCAGTACCGCATGATGAAGCCAACAGGCGAAATCATTGGGCTTGCGATGAACGATGACGGGGTTACACCCGCGTCTGTTGCGTGGGGTTCGTTTACTGAGATCGCCAAGGCGATGAGGGTGTTGCAAGACGGGTCACTGGACTCGGTGTCGATGAGTCTGGGCGGCGCGCACAAGGTCAGAAACTTTTACAACAACATTATTGCGCCCAACAGTAATTTGGGTGAGGTGACTATTGACACCCACGCAATGGCGGCGGCGGTGTTCAAGCCCTTGTCGGCAAAGAGTATGGAGGTCGCTCACGTCTTTGGCGGCACTCCCGTAAAAGGCTTGCGTGGCATACCAGAAGGGGTAGAACGCGCAGGCGCAGGGAGTTCAAAATCAAATGGCATAGGCGGAATATACGGCATCGTAGCCGACGCCTATCGAGAAGCTGCTGCCGAGTTAGGGCTGCTACCGCGCGAGCTGCAAAGCATTACATGGGAGGAGATTCGTGTCATTTATCCCAAGAAGTTTAAGGACACAGAATCCGTCAACCTCCTGAAAATAAACGCCTTGTGGAAACAATTTGCCGAGGGTAAAATGACCCTCGCTAAAGTGAGGAAAGAAGCTTATGGACTCGCAAAAACTAAAGGAAATGTACCCGGATGGGCATCCCGATCCGATTCTGGACGTGATGATCGAAAGCCAAATGGCACTTACAGCCGCGATGTATATGACGATGGCGTACCCAGACAGGTCGGAGGAAGAGATACAGGAGCTTCTAACCGATCCCGAGGAAATGTCAAACCTACCCGACGAGCTTCGGCCCGAGGAAGAGCAGGAAAGCTAGACTCTGACATACTTGGCTCCCGTCGCAACGACACGGAGCAGTCAGGGCTAGAAGGCTTGGCCGATCTCTTAGGGTCTATTGACTCCGAGGGCAGAGGCGGGCGTTCACCCACAACAGCAAACGAGCAAAACCGATTCCAGAGGATGATCTCTCAACGGCCGTCCCTGTTGTCGTTGCTGCCTCGACGTGCGCTCGCAGAAATAATCCCCAAGGAAATGCCCACTGCGGCTAAAGTGGTTCGGCAGGCAGAGCAGATGGACGCAGACCGTAACCAGATACTGTCTGACGCTGGCGAGGTGCTTAATATATGGCATCGCTGGTCGCGCAAGAACAGAAAGATGGCGAGCAAACTACACACCTTAATGCACGACACGACGCTTGTGGGCTACGACCCGTCTGCGCCATACAAGCCGATAATTACCGAGAAAGAATACTTCAACGAAAAGACGCGGCTCTCTACTAAGATGCGCTCCGCTGGGACTGCCGATCAGAGGCTGCGTTACAGCGAGCTTCTTAAAGCCTTAGAACAGAAGAGGGCCGACGAGGCGGTGCGCAGGGGCGCGCAGGCGGGACTCGCTTCTCGGTACTCTGCTTTATCCAAGGAAGCAAAAGACCTATACAACAGAGTCAGGGATGAATACGGCAGGCAGCGCAAGGCCATGCACAAAGAGCTGTCCGACCGCATCGAACGAGCTGAGATGTCCGAGACAGTTCGCACTGCTATGTCTGACAAGTTACGGTTAGCGTTTGAAAGCAACGAAGTGCGTGGGCCGTACTTCCCGCTCTCCCGATTCGGAGAACACTTCGTGGTATTCAAATCGGTCGTGGCTGGTAAGGAAGTGACCGAAGAGTTTCGGATGTTTGAGACTAACGAGCAAGCACTCCAGTACATGAACGACATGAAGGAACAACACCCGACTTGGATTCCTAAAAAGGGCGTTAAAGACGATGAGCAAAGCTCGTTCCAAGAGGTTGATCCTGAGTACGCCAGCGCCGTAGCGGGGCTTATCAAGAACGCCGATGGCATAGGGCGCAAGGAGCAATTTGAACTGGCCGATGCGGTGTGGCAACTCTACCTACAGACTCTGCCAGAGATGTCGATTCGCAAGCAGTCCATTCACAGGGGCAAGGTAAAAGGCTGGGACGAGGACGCCATGCGAGCCTACTCTTCTATCGCGTTGCACCACGCCCACCACATTACGAAGTTGCGGCACGGCGATGTGATCCGAGGTTTACTGGTGCGGGCTGAAGAAGAGTCCAATTCTCTGGAAGACTCTGCTTTTGCTGGCCGTCTTCTACGGGAGATAAGTGACGGGGTTGACTGGGCGATGAACCCGACCAACAAACCGTGGGCCTCAACGCTGACCAGCCTTGGGTTTATCTACCAGTTGGGAGTTTCTCCTGCCGCCGCTTTGATAAACACTTTCCAGACTCCGATGGTAGGGATACCCGTCATAGGGGCGAGGTATGGCTACTCTAAGACCGCCGCCGCATTCGCCAAGGCGACAGGAGAGTTTTCAGGTGTCATCGCGGCAAACATAGCCGTGAGGGCGAAAGAAGCGAGCGTGTTCCTAGACAACGATATGAAGGCACACTGGAGCGACAGTCTCAAGGGCGACGAGCTGGCGTTTTACGAAGAGATGGTAAGGCGTAGCCTCTTCGAGAAGACTCGTGCGCACGACCTCGCGGGCATTAGCGACGAGGGGATGAACCGAGGGCTGATGGGCCGAGTCGTAGTAGACAGAATTTCGGCAAGCTTCCATAACGCGGAGGTGTTTAACCGGGAAGTCACTGCGATGGTCGCCTTCCGCATGGCAATGGCGGGGGGTCAGGACTACAACGTGGCCTTGGACTACGCATACAACGTGACTCTCGACGTCCACTTCGACTATAGCAACGCGGGCCGACCTCGTGTTCTCCGAGTCCCAGCCGCAAAAGTGATCGGGCAGTACAAACAGTACGCGCTTAATATGTCGTTCCGTGTTTTGCGGGACGCCTATGTGGCGGTTAACTTATCTGATGAAGCCGATCCGGTGGTTAAGCGGGAGATGGTTAACCGCTCCCTCGCGTCGGTGGCTATATCCATGCTGTTCTCTGGGGTCCAAGGCGTTTTTGTTTACTCGGTAGTCAAGACGATTTGGAACCTTCTTGAAGACCTATTCGGGGATGATGATGAGCCGAAAGACTTTGAGGGTGAGCTGCGTGAAGGGGTTTACCTGATGATGAATGACGTCGTCAAGGATGAAGCGTTAGCCAAACTGCTCTCACAGATTGTCGTTGACGGTCCTACTGATGTGTCTGTAGGGGGTAGCGTTGGCCTGAGAGTCGCGCCAGATATTCTACGTCTCTTTATTCAACCACAAGATAACGGCAAAGAAGGCAGAGATCAGTTAGCCCACTTCGGTTTGCAAATGGCTGGCCCGGTTCTTGGTGGCGTCTTAGGGATGTTTATGGACTCGAAGAAGTTGCTTAAAGAGGGTGAGTATTGGAAAGGCGCTGAGAAAATAGTGCCTAAGTTTGTTCGAGACGTCAGTAAGTCTGTTAGATACAACCTAGAAGGCGCGACGAACTCAGAAAACCTACCTCTTATAGAGGCCGATGAGTTCAACGGGTGGGAGCTGGCGTTGCAGGGCATGGGTTTTTCGCCTACAGAACTCCAGTTGCAGTACACTAGGAACCGGATCGAAATGACAAGGGACAGAAAGCTTGTCGGTCGTAGGGACGCGCTGATGAAACAGGCGAGGAAAGATGTAAATGGTGGGGGCGGAGTGTCGGAAGAAACGATATCGGCCATTGTAAAGTTCAGTCAGCTTAACCCCACTATGCAAATAACCAGCGACAATATCCGCGACTCAGTAACGGCGAAGGCGATCCGAGCCGCGATGAACAAAGGCGGTCAACAGCAAGACGGGAAAGGGCCAAAACCCTACCAGTTTTAATTACTACTAAGAGGTTAAGAGCATGAAGCACAAAGCACCTAAGAAAAAAGCGACGCACACTATGCCAGATGGCAAGGTCATGGCGGGTGCATCTCACAAGGCTGCGGCTAAAAAGAAGCCCGCAAAAAAGATGAAGTCAGGCTACTAAAAAAAGCAATTAAAAGCACTGACTCGGTAGAGGGCGGTATTGGTCGGTATCCAGTGGGGCTTAAAACCCTTGCTATCACTGGAAACCCTTGCTGCGCGCGGCCCTATAACCGCAATGGTAGTGCAATAGTAGTGCAATGCGCCCCCTCTTGCGGGCCAGTGATACCGCAGCATTCACCTTAAAGTTTCAATTTTTCCTTGTAATTAGAAGCAAATAAAAGCAGTATTATCCCTGACGTTTTAAGGGAGAAGCACTGGGTGGCTACTATAACCAAGGTCGGCAAGAAGTTTCGCGCACAGATCAGGCGCAAGAACGCGCCCAGTATGAGCAGGACATTCGCCACACGCCGAGACGCGGAGGTGTTCGCCAGTGGTCTTGAGCATGACGTTCTCGCAGATAAATACTTTGGTGGCCGTTCTTTAGGGGCAAGCATACCAAGACTGGGGGATGCGTTAAAGCGTTACAGTGAAGAGGTTACGAGTAAGAAAAGGGGGGTAGCCAGCGAGAGGTGCAACATCCGAATGTGGCAGCGGCACGAGTTGGCTGGTTATAGGCTAGACGATATCACGTCCGACCACCTCCAAGTGTTTGCCGACGAGTCGTTAAACTCGCCGGGGACAGTCCGAAAGAAGCTAGCAGTTATCGGACATCTCTATACAAAAGCAACTACCCGATGGGGCTATAAGGGCTTGATAAACCCTACCGTCGGTGTTGATAAACCGAAGCTGCCGAATAGCAGGAGCAGACGCCTGCAATATGGGGAGTATCGGCGACTGATGCGGGAGCTTGTAGCCAGTAGACCTTCACTTCGACCTGTTGTGCGTCTGGCTATATACACCGCGATGAGAAGGGGAGAGTTATGCAGCCTTGAGTTCGCGCAGATAAATTATAGAGAGCGTTTTGCGCACTTGAGCATGACCAAAAATGGGGACAAGAGGGACGTGCCTTTGTCCCGTCGGGCAATACGAGTGCTGAAAGAAGTAGAACTATTAAGCAAGACAGGTAAAGTCTGGGATCACCCGCCCAGCCAAGCCACCTACCATTTTACAGAGGCATGCAAGAGGGCAGGCATCAAAGATTTAACCTTACACGACTTACGGCACGAAGCCACAAGCCGCCTCTTTGAAGTACATAACTTGTCAATAGTAGAGGTCCAAAGAATCACAGGCCACAAAGACCTGAAAATGCTGTTGGCCTATACGCACTTGAGTCCATCCAACATAGCTCTGAAACTAGGCTAGGCATGGCGACGTGGCCTCCCAGCCCGTGACGGTCTAACTGAGCGTTTGGCAAGTTTGATAAGATGCGCCTCGATATCTTTCTTTAGCCAACACCATTTCTTACCCATCCGAAACCCCTTCGGTAACCAGTCCGAACCTTGTTGGATCGCATGTTCGATTGACCGGGGGGACTTGTCTATTAGCGTTGACAAGTCAGCAATAGTGAGTATCAACTTTTCTTTATCCTCCATGCCAGCTCTCCTGCCTGTGCTTGAAGACGACGGCAAACTGACAAACAATGGTAGGCACTAGAAAAAACTGGGTGACGTGGCCTATAACGTAAGCCCAGTCTTTCCCCTCAGTAGCCTGCTTCTTTAAGGCGGGGAACAGCACCCGCAAGTTTTCAACGCTCATGTTTGTATAGCTATGTCCGACTTGCGCGACACACCACCAGAAGCGCACCCCGCATTCGCCGACCCCTTCAGTTGCGATGTAGCCTTTCTTGGCAACTTCCAATCTACTTCTGTACGGACTCATATAGTCCCACCCCCAAAATGTGATGACGGTGAGACGTCGTCTTCTTCCTCGTCCTCGTCCACGTCGTCCACGTCTTCGACGTCTTCTCCTATCGCGGTCTCAACTGCGTTAGATATAGCGCGCAGAGAAACAGCCATATGGCCAAGTACCTTTATCAGTTTTGACGTCTCATAACTATCCATAACCTTCCCCTTATATTGTCCGTGGTCGGACTGTGATTCGGTGAACTTCACCGTCTGTCTTGTCGTATGTAATCATCTTGGCCCCGCGCATAGAGACCCAGCCTCCGCGAGCGGCATACGCATCCCTGCTCGAAAGGGTTGGGTGCTGCTCTGCAATCGCGCCGCCATTTTCTACAACGCGTTCGTGATGCAGGTGTCCTGAATGGATGTAGGTGTGGTCACTTAAACCCCACATGCCTCGGAAGCGAGGCTCGCTGCTAAACAGCTTGAACATCTGCGCAAGTTTGACTTTGTGGCCGTGGTGAAAGCCGAGCATTGTCCTTCCATGCAAGAACGCATAATACGGAAACTCAGAGTCGTCTACCGTTACTCGTGGCTCGTCAGCAAATAGGTACTTGAGGTGCTTCCGCATCCATACAGAACTAGCCATGTCGTGATTACCCTCCGCTTGAATGACGCGAACCTCACCGAACTTTTTAAGCATCATCCGAATTGCCTCGGCCATTACCGACATACTCATGTCCACCAGCTTTCCGTATCGAGTGTCTACATCTAGTATGTTATTCCCTGTTGGCGTGACAGCTAACAACCCATCGAAGTGTAGGAAATCTCCCAACTGGTTTAAGACGGCTGTCCCCGCAGGGGGTGCGGCCGCGATCATGGCGGCGACTGAGTCTAAGAAAACCGAACGTGCTATCTCTGAGTCCCAGTCCTCACCCGCTTCGGCGGCCCATGCGTACATGCCTAAATGGAAGTCGGTTATGGTTAACAAGCAGAGAAGGTCTGCGTCTAATTTCTTCGGTTGGGCGGTGGGCTTATACTTCTTATAACCACTCCCGCCACTCTGAATAGTATCCAGCAGCATCTGCAACTGCCTCTCCTTGTCGCCTTGAGACTTCACCCACTGCGATTTTACATGCCCCTCGGAGTCATAGAGAGTTGACACTTTGTTGACGACAAATCCCTC
>TARA_B110000858_G_scaffold2580_1_pt1 | contig 10827 bp, 11 predicted proteins | sample TARA_B110000858 | Tara Oceans TARA_B110000858 (sample SAMEA4398247) | marine metagenome | biome: Polar Biome; feature: [SRF] surface water layer (ENVO:00010504); material: water (ENVO:00002006), including particulate matter (ENVO:01000060) such as... | depth 5 m | reverse complement strand
GGAAATCCTCGTCTTCCATTTTTAATAGGAGATAGAATTATTGGTGTATTTATATATCTACTCATGTTAAGTTATTTTAGGTTTAATGGGATACCTGCTCCTAAATCACCACCACTTGCTAATGAAGCTCTAGTAGAAGCTGCTGTTTCCTTTGTTTCTTCTTCATATATTTTAAGTTGATCTGCTAATCTTTTTTGGAAAGGTTTATTATCTTTATTGTCAGGTTGGAATAAATATCCACCGGAAGTAGAAGTTGTTTCTCCTTTTTTACCAAAAGAAATAAATGGAGAATCATTATATTTTCCATCTCCAGTTTCAATAAATTTACTTTGGACTGTTCTTGGAACGAAATTATGTATAGGTAAGAATTTAAATCCACCTACACTAATTAATTTAGGCATTACATAATCCCCTTCTATTTTATTTCCTTCGTTGTCTCTAGCTATATCCCAACCCGCATCTTCATCTATTTTAAAATCAATTCCTGTGAGAACTCCTGGTAGATCAGTTATATAATCACCAATAGTTATTTTTACAAGATTACCTCTCATGAATCCCCCATCTGTGTAATCTGGGGCCATTAATGAAGCTAAGTAGTTTAATTTTGAATATACCTGTGATTGTTCTCTACGAGATAAAACGGGAACTTCAAAATTAAATGATATATCTCTTTTAAATCCATTATATGAAAAAAACTCTTCCCCACGACCCATATATTTGGATGATTTCCAATCAGCACTATATCCATCAGATAAACCTTTTATATATGATCTAAAATGGATGTAAGTGTTGTTCCCTGTTCCATCATTATTAATTTTACAAATGTGAAAATCAACTGTATCATCATACCCTAGGCCTGCTTTAGGTTTTTGGGCTATATACATTGGAGAATTAGTAATACGATCAGTTCCTGTGCTTAAGGAAGCTGCTAGCTTTGGAGCTGTTGTAGAAGTTGCTGCTTCTCCATATTTACTTACTCTTGGATCTCTGTTTTGGTTAAAACCACCAATTGAAAATGTATTTTTTATATGAATACCAGTACCAGCCAAAGCAGTTTGGGCAACATAACTAGCAGGATTGTTATATCTCCATTTTTTAGGATTGTTACCGTAACGAGATAAATTTTCCTTAAATTGTAATGCTTGTTGTTTAGCTAAAAACTGTAGGCCTTGTTCTGTTATTAAGAATTTTGAAATTCTTTTAGTATCATCTAACTGTGCTTTAGTTAAAACACCTTGACCACGATATAATCCATCAGGTAAAGTTGTTGGATTAGGTGCTGAGTCTAGACTAGGGAGTGGGGTTACTATTAGAGGAGATTTACTACTTCCACCTCCAGGTCTATCATCTCCATATTTGATGTTTCTAAGTCCTCCTTTATCTGAAGTAGGAGCAAGAGGGTAGCCTTTACCTAAATTTATAGGGTAAGGGTCCGTTGTTCCTTTTTGTGATTGTTGTTTATACTTAAAGGAAGAAGGATCATGAAGTATGTCTATTAAACCCATATAGATTTAATTATACTGGTCTGTTATCATAATATTTTACGGGTTCTTTCCCGTCTAAATCTAGTTTAGAATCTTTAACAAATTCTTTTTTTAGTTTAGATACTTGACCATCAAATGATTTTGGTTTATTACCATCCTTACTTAAAGTTGATGTTCCTTTTTTTAATAATTTTTCTAATCCCATGATTTTTTATTTATAAATATTAATTGTTTTTGTTTTTATTGTTGTTGATAATTAGTTAATGCAATTGTTCCGCCTACTTTATTACCATCGATGTATACTCCACCTTCTTTATTTAGAAGTTGTTCTAATAAACTTGCTATTCTTCCTAATTCAGCTGAGTTATTTCCTCCACCACTATTTCCTCCAGATCCTCCTAAATTAGTTCCTGCTACAATAGTATCTTTATCGTTAAAAGATATTGCTCCTTCAGGACCATACATTGTTCTAGAATAACCTCCCCCTCCGACTGGTCCTTGAACACCATCATTCATGTATTTAGCTGCTAATCCTGCAACGGTTGCTGCTGCTGCTAAACCTAAACCAATACCAACTACTGGGATAGCGGCTAGAGATGAAATTGCTTTCATTGCTGCCATACCCACAGATTTTACAAATGAAGCAGCTTCTAGTGCTTTTTGACCAACCATTGCTGCCTTTTCGGCAGCCATTTGTACAAGTCTCTTTTTACCCATGTTGTGTTTCCATAATGTGTACAGTCTTGAGGCTCTATTAAATCCATCTGCTATTTTTTTAGCACCATTTACCGCAATCATGATTCCTTTGTATATCTTTAAGGAAGCTATTATACCAACAAACGCAGCAGCAATACCTGTAACCCATTTTTGGGTGCCTGTTAATTTATTATTAAAGGTATCCATAAGGCTGCCCCCTTCCATAAATTTATTAATTATATCTGAAACTCCTTCTACAATAAGAGTTACAAAATCAAGCATAACAGGAAAAACATTTTCTATTAGAGGGGCAAGTGCTATTCCTAATCTTGTAATTGCTTCTTCAAATTTAATATACGCACTTCCTGCTTCAGCATTTGCTAATGCTGCTGCTTCATCTAATGCTGCTTTTGATTCCATTGCTGAAACTAGACCTGTCATTGCCTCAATACCTTGTTTTTGCATATCTACCATATCGGTATTTTCAGCTGTATTTTCTTTTTGGGTAACAAGCATATCTGCCATTTGGCCTCTATTCATTCCTAAAGATTTAGCTAATGCTTCTTGTTGGATAACATTCATTTCGGAATAATCGGCTGCATTTATTCCTTGATCAGCTAAAGCTTCCATTAATCCAACGTTATCACCATTTAGGGCAGCTGCTCTTGCTTTTTCAAGATTTAATTCTTTACCTGTTAATAATTCAGCTTCCATTTCAGCTTGCATAGAGTCTTCTATATTAAGTAAGGAGGAAGCAATTCCTTCTACTTGAGACATTTCTAAACCTAATTTTTTAGCTTGTGCTACTGCTTTTGTAATACCTGTAGCTGAACCACCCATTGCTAATTTAACATTATTTGAAACCTTACCTACAGCTGACATGATTGATTTCATGCTAGTATTAAGTTTTAGATTTTTAATCGAATGTTTTGCAGTATCGGCCATTGCATCTGCTACTTTGCTTGCTTCTTGGCCACTTAATTTAGATAGGTTTTTTATTTGTTTTAAATCATCCCCTGACATTTTTGCAAATTTCTGCAATTTCATGAATGATTTCAAGGTTTTATTAGTTAGTTTCTCAGCACCATCCATAGCACTATATATAGCACCACCGGCTGCCTTAGCTTGTATAGTAGTCATACCCATACCAGCTGCTACTTTTGTTGCTTGGCCTGCTATTTCTCCAGTTTTAGAAGCTGAGAGACCTAATTCTCTACCCATATCAACTGAAGCTTGGCCTGTTGCTCTTATTGCGTTTGCTGCTTCTTTTGCTTTTTCCTTCATTTTACCAAACAAACTTACAGCCATACCAAGAAGTGCTATTGGGCCTAAAGCTACTTTTAAAGCCATCCCGAATCCCTTAGCTGCAATTTTCATTTTTGCAAATCCACCTATAACTTTTTTACCACCATCAGTAGCAGCATAAGTCATATCTTGAACTTTCTTAGAAGCATCCCCAAATACGGAACCAATCTTACTCATTCCTAATTTATTAAAAATTTTAGCTGCTCCTGCTAGACCATCACTTATGGCCCCTCCTGATTTGACTAGATTTTTTTGTCGGCGTTCTTGTTCACTTAAATGTTCAGTATTTGCTGCATTTGCTTGTTCGGCTTGTTCTAAAAGTTCAACTTGTCGAGCTTCCATGCTTAAAGCATTTCTATGTATAGTAGCTTTAGCCTCAAGTTTAGATAATACTTTTTCTGAATTTGCTAATAGTACTGAATCTATTTTCTGCCCTGCTTGTTTTTCTAAAGTCATTTGTTTAACTTTAGCCATTTGTTTAGCAACTAAACTTTCTTTTTTTTTCTGTTCTTTTAACTCTTTTTCAATTATTCCGTTACCCTCAGCTAATAAAGCATTTTTTTGCTTAGTAACCTGATTTTGGAGTTTTTCATTCTTAGCAATATCTTTTTGAACGTTTTTTACAGAATCATATTCTGATTTGAGATTTTTGGTTGCATTTACTACATCTTTAACTGATGTGGCAGAAAGTTTATCTAAAGTACCTTTTTCCCTCATAGACTTAACTAAGAAAGACATACTATCATTAAGTTGGGCAACTAAACTAAGCTGTTCCCCCAAAGCAGCATTTGCTTCTTCAATATTTTTCTTTTGTATCTCTTCTTTACTAGCCATTAGTCATTAGGTATATGTTATAAATATGAAGAGGCACCAAAAACTTGATGCCTCCTAAATATTTACTGGAATTTACTTCTATCAGGGTTGGCCCAATCTAAGTTTGTATTACCTCCTGATCCTTCATGTGCTTTTCTTTCAGCTTCATTTTTTTGATTGATTGAATCCTGAATGAATTTAAAGGTAATGTTTCTTAACCACAAAGGCATATTATATACCGTATCATAATCATATCCTTTTCCGTAATAGATTATCTCGTGGATTTGTTTAAAAAGGTTAAACCTATATTCTTGAGTCAGGCCAAAAAAACTGGACCTCAATGGGTACCGCAACCTCCTCATCGCCGTTTTTACCATCGTAATTAAATGTCATTCTAATATCAGGTTGTGTTAATTTTAAATGTTGTCTAAAAGATGCTGAGTCTCGAGCTAGCATATAACCGTCTACAAACTCGCGTATTGATTTCTTGTCATCGTCCCCATCAACCGCAAGTATCTGGTGTTTTAGACGTGTAGATATGTCAGTAGACGAATTTTTATTAATACGTTTGAGTCCCTTTATTTCGGCCTCAATCGCTTTTTCATCCTTTCCATTTAGAATTTTATATGTGATTTTATTTTTGGAATAAGGTAACTCATATTCAAACTCATTTACCCCTTTAATAATTAAACTTTCATCTAATTCAACAGGTAATAATTCAGCGAGATCAACAATTACTTCTTCACCTTCATAAGTAAATGGATAATCTTTACCATAACCTAATACACGAGCGGCAATCATAATTGCGTTTTTATCTCCAATTAATAGATCTGTGTAGTTAAATTCGGTAACTATTAAGGATTGGAGCAATTTATCAATTACAATACCTTGTTTAACGTAATTTAAATTAGTTAAAATATCTTCTTCTCTAGCAGTCATATATTTCATTTCTATCATACCCGAAGATAATGGGTGGTCTTCAGGATATAGCAATCCTTTAGAGGGTAAAGAAACATGTTCCGTAGGGAATTTAAATTTGGGTTTTTCTTGTTTTTCCATAAATTTTTATTTATTAATAACTTTTATCATATTATAAATATGAACATACAAAAGGAGCTTGACATAGCCAAGCTCCTCTTAAAAATATTTTGAATTTCTTTATTAGAAGTTCAATACGCAGTAATCCATTCCTAATACTACAGTCATATTTTGAGCTGCAGCTTCGTTATCCCAGTTATATTCTCCAAATTCACCGGATTTAATAAATGCACCTTTAAGTACCCATTCTGAAACGATGTCTCCTACAGGTCCTAATACGTTGATTGTTACATCTTTTTTATACATATCAGAATAACCATCTCTACCAGTAACTGACTCATGGTGTAAACGTACCCATTCCATTACTGCCTGAGCTCCTGATGGAGTTATCGGATCAAATAATGTCATTGTTACATCATTCCAAGATAATTTACCTTTGATTTTTCTATATGTGTTGATGTGGTTTAATTTTATTTCTTCCTGAGCAAATCCTACAGATGAAACACCTTTAATAGTATATGCCGGGATACCATCAACATACATGATAAACCTATTTTGTACTTTCGGTTCGAAAGCTGTGAAGAAAATTTCGTTGGAATCTAATATTGCCATTTTGTTTTTATTTTATTATAAATATTTAAATTTTTAAAAATTATGCAGGGAAAGTTGCTCCAGTTGGTAAAATGTTGAAATCGAGGTAAATAAATTCTGCTGTTTTAGTAGGCTGAATATAAATTTGACCAATCATTTGATTTCTGTCGATTACATCTGCGGAGTTATTACTCTCATCCATAATTACTTTAAATGCGTATAAACCTTGGTTTTGCTGTACTGTTTCTAAGTAAGGATTTACTTGGCTTATAAATGCGTTTCTTGTTGCTATTGTGTTTTGTTCAAACACTAATGTTTGAGCTGTATCTGAAATGTAGTTTTTAAGAGCAATTAACAATCGTCTAACATTTACTCTATCTAAAGCACTTGCTTTAGTTTGTAATGTTTTCTGACCGTATACTACTACTCCAGTTGCTGGGAATGAAGCAATTGGATTTACTTTTCCTGAATATAATGAATCACGTTGTGCTTGAGTTAATTTAACTTCAGGTCTAACAACTTGATCTAAACCACCTCTATTAATACCTGCTGGTGCAAACCATGGTTCAGAAACTGAATCATTAAATGCGTATACACTTGGAATTAATACTGAAGCGGGTACCCATACTAATTGACCTGAATTTGGCTCAATTAATTGTAACCAAGGCCAGTATGAAGCGGCATATGAAGTATTTCTAGCTGCTGCTTGTACAGTTGTTTGTGTAACTGTTGATCCGTAAGGAACTAAATCCATTACATATATGCTATCTCCTCTACCTTGAGTATTGTTAATCGCATTAGCGATTGGAACAGCTAAATCGGTTCCTGAATTAAATAATCCTGGGGTTGCTAATGTGTTGAATTTATAATCATCTTGGTTAGCTAATAAACTAATCATATCCTCATAATCAGCAGCTACTAAACCTTGAGTATTTGTATTAGCAATGTTTTCATAGAAATTAACACCATCTATAATATCACCTTCTCCAGCACCAAATGAACCACTTGCGTTAACGGGTATTGCAGGAGCATATGCTGTTTTTGCAACTCCATTATTATCGAAATAATTAGGTGTTAAGAAAAGAGGATCAATTGAACTAACATAAAGGTATCTTGAATTTGATTTAAAATTACCTAATACATCAATTTGATTATTTACTGAATCATAATTTTCATACATATCACCTATTACTTTGGATACAAAGTTAGATGCTAATGGATCTAATGATAAACCTGTCCATGCTTCTAATACAATTTTATTATCTGTATTATCATCACCTCGTCTAACAAGAAGATCAAATGTACCATTAGGAACATCTGAATTTGTTACTTCCCATCTTAAGTTATCAGAAGATCCACTTACTAATGCACCTTCAGCATCTTCAGTTCCGTCACTGTTATAAATGACACCATCACCTTTAGTGTTGAATGTAATTCCGTTAGTTGCATTTAATGCAGCACTACCGAATAAATCAGCGGATGAACTTGCTGGTGTATAATCAGCGGCTGTATTTGCTACTCTTGATACTAAAAGTGTTTCACCACCATTAGAAAAGTAATTAAATGCTGTTATTGATGTAAAATATGAATATACTAAACTACCACTAGTAAGAGTAGTACCAAATATGTTTTCATATTCACTGTAAGAAGTAACAACTGTTGGTATTTCTACAGGACCTTTTACGGTAGGACCTACAATAGCGGCCGTGTTTCTAATTGGTCCTTCTGAGACAAAAGATGAATCGTTTTCTCTTGCTAATACTCCGGGAGATATTAATGTTTCTGCCATTTTATTTGAGTTATTTTTATTTTATTATAAATATGTAAGGATTTGTTAAAAATTATAATTTTACAACTTCTCCTGTTTTTATGTTAACATTTCCTTCTCCGTATTTTTCTTGCAATTTAATTGCCATATTACTTGTGGATTCGGTTATCGTTTTTAATTCTTCTATAACTTTAGATTTTTCGATTTTTATTAATTGTAAATCAAATTCTAAACTACCAAATAATTTGGTTAATTCATTTCTGCGGTCATTAAAAGATTTTATTTCAATTAATTCTTCGGGGGATAAATACTGTTTATTCATGGTATAAATATATAAAACTTATTACTAATTTATTGATTAATCCATCCGTGGTAAGAAATTGGTTTTGAAGGTGCGGTACCGCCTGTATCATAAAATTCAAGGGTAGAGGTGCCTACGTTTAATACTATCCCTACAATTTCGGCAAAGGGTGAACCAGGATCGGGTGCGGATGTTGCTGTTACTATTATATCACTACCTAGTTGAGTAGGAGTGTAACCAAAAATAGTAAATAATTCAACACCAGCAGGGTTAGTACCGGGTGCACTAGGATCCCAAAGTCCTCCAAATGCTGTCATAGTCTGTTGAGTAGCGGGGGTACTGGGATTACTATCTGGGGTAGTATCTACAATTAAAGTACTTCCTCCTCCTCCTCCTCCACCGTTTAAAGCATGAGATGCTGTAACAGCATATGAAGCCGTAACTTGTAGTGTATCGGTTAATGGTGTATAAAACATACCACCACCAGCTCCACCACCTCCTGTAGAACCTGAATCTACATATAATGTATCATAGGCACTCCCTACTGGAGCATCAGCGAATACAACTGAATATGTGTTAGGATTAACTGGATTATTAGTTATTCTAGGAAAATTAGCATTGGTAGCTGTTGTGGCCGATGTTGCTGTAGTTGCAGAAGTTGCTGTATCTGCATTCCCTGTTAAGTTACCATCAACATTTCCCTGTAAACTACCAGTCATTACTAATCCTGTAATAGTACCTGGGCTTCCTGTACCTAGGGCTGTATATAATTGTTGTACGTCTGTTGCTACAATAATATTTGCAGTACTAACATTTGAGTTATCTAAAATTGCCATTTGTTTATTTTTCGTTATAAATATTAAGAGTTCTATCAATCGATGCAATTACACGAGAAGGCTTTATTGTTTTAGTACATTCGAATTGTCTTGGGGTATCTTTATGATCAGGACACCACTCCCAATCACCTGCGTTTAACCATTCTCGATTAAAGCAACCGGTACATACATTCTCATCGTAATTAAACACACGCTCACAATCGAGGAATTCACTATAAGGTTCACTAAATCCTGATATTAGAGTCACTGGCACTCCTGATGCCCATGCTAACCAACTTAAACCACTGCCTACACCTATAAAGGCATCAGCGTGTTTGAGATCAACCATTCTATCTTCAATAGGATAATCACCAGTTTTATTGATGATTCCTGTTAAAGTACCCCCTAACTTAGAATCATGCCATTTATCACCAGAACGTTCTTTAGTAATCATTACTACTTTATATCCTTTATCTTTTAGATAATCAACTACTATTTGCCACCCTCCAGGATACATCCAATACTTAGCATGTGCGGAAGCATGAGGTGCTATAACTACATATTTACCATCAATTTGCTTTCCTTTATTAGGAATTGTTATTTTTGGTTTTATTTCTTTATAATCTAAACCTAATATTGAAGTTGAAGTATGACCTAATGGATGTTGTTTAAAATCAATCGGGATTTTAGTATCATCATATTTTTTATCTTCATCATAATGCCACCCAATACTATACATTGCATATAAATTTTGAACTTCAGTACCAGGTTTAACAAATTCTAAATCTGGGTATTCATTTTCAAACCAATCGTTATGAAAGGTTGATGTAGTTACTTCACAATCCCATTTTTTTCTAAATTCATCAACATAAGGGAACCAAGCTAATGTATCTCCAATAGCTGATGAGTCTAAATGAATATAAATACGTTTTCCTTTGGGGTTAAAAATATGTTCTAATTCTACTTCACCTGTTTCTTTGTTTACTACTTCAATTTTCCAATCTACAAAATATTTAAGATTAGAACGAGTCCACATATTATTAGTTACGTCACAGTGATACTTTAATTGGTTGGTGTTTTGGTCATAGAAATTAATAGTATAATTTGCAGAATTAGGGCCTATTACTTCAGCAAATGCTCCTTTAATAAAATTAACTTTTAATATATTAGTTCCTTTTTTAAAGGGAATACTTAGCTGTTTAAGGTTATTATATTCTTTTATTAAAATTTCTTTCATATCATTAAATAATCATTAGTGTTTACATCTCCATCTATAATTGTATATCCTAATTTTTTCAAATAAGGAACAGCTGTACGACTGTTGTCTTCAAGCCATATCACCGGTTTATCCCTTAGTAATAAAGTTTTCATACCTTCAAAAGCAGATAATTCATGTCCCTCCACATCAATTTTAATAAATTTAATAGGTTGAGGGAAGGTAATTGTATCTAAAGATATTACTAAATTGGTTATATTGCTTTTAGGTACTATTTTTATTACTCCTGAGTTTTGTTTTTGTTCATTTCCAAAATGTACCATTGAATTATTACTTCCTACACCTACGTTAAAACAATGAACATCATTATATCTATCAGTATTAGTTTTTAATACATTAAAATTTTCATTAAATGGTTCAAAAGCCCATATATTGATTTCGGGGAAATAGTGTTTAAATTGAACACAATGGGCTCCTATATTAGCTCCAATATCTAACATTAATCCTTTAGTAGGAAAATGATTTTTAAATCGATCAAATAATTGGAACTCCCAAAAATTATTATATTTCACTATATCATCAGATATACACTCTGGTCCCTCATATATTACCATAGGGGTATTTTTAATACTAACTAAACGTGTTCCTCTTTTCATTTTATAAGTATTTTTGGTATACTTTTATTATTTCAGTTGACCTATTCAACCATGATAATTCTTTACCTGTATTGATAGATTTAGAAGTATATGTATTCCAATTATTCATTATATCTTTTAATCCTTTATCCATTTCAAACACAT
>TARA_B110000858_G_scaffold41292_1_pt1 | contig 10830 bp, 5 predicted proteins | sample TARA_B110000858 | Tara Oceans TARA_B110000858 (sample SAMEA4398247) | marine metagenome | biome: Polar Biome; feature: [SRF] surface water layer (ENVO:00010504); material: water (ENVO:00002006), including particulate matter (ENVO:01000060) such as... | depth 5 m | reverse complement strand
ACCGCTACATTACCTACTGATGTATATAGACTAGGTACTGTTTTTTACAACAATGGAACTAAAAATATTAGAACTGAAAATATAACAGCTAAAGAAGCTGACTTAATGGAACAAACGGCTCTGTACAAAGCTAGTGAGCTTAGACCTGTGTATGTTAGATTATCTGCAACAAGACTTAGATTCTACCCGGCAAATGTTTCTCCGGTTAGATCTATTAGTAACGTAAACTGTAATTACGTAGCACAGCCTACAACAGCATATTGGGGTTATAACATAACGCTAGGGCAAGCAACTTATAATCAAGCAACAACAACTAACTTTCAATTACATCCATCTGAAGAAACTTCTTTAGTTTTTGATATTTTAGAATTAGCTGGAATAATGATGGAAGATGCTAATCTAGTAAATATCGCTAACGTCGAAGAAGCAGCTAAGACACAACAAGAATTAACGTAAGACTATGGGATTATTAACAGGAACAGATCAGGAATACTACGAAGGTGATGACTTAGGTAATTACCAGTTTACATCTTTAGAAGATATTATAAATCAATTTATAATTGCTTACGTAGGTGATGGAAAAATAATAAGTAAAGTAAAAAGAACAGACGTAGCTTTCCACGCTCAGAGAGCTTTGCAAGAGTTTAGTTTTGATACTTTTAAATCAATAAAGTCTCAAGAAATAACTTTACCACCTAGTTTAACTATGGCACTACCTAGGGATTATGTTAACTACGTTAAATTAACTTGGTCTGACGCATCTGGTATAGAGCATGTTATATATCCAATACCTGTAACGAGTAATCCAACTAATGTACTGCAAAACGAAGCTGGAACATATCAATTTACCGCAGGTGGAGAGTTAAAGGTTAATCAAGACTCTGCTGACAATGCTATTGATTCTAAAACTTGGGATAATTACAAATCAGCAACTCCTTCTGAAAACCAAGAAACAAACTTTGAATACGACAATGACTTATTTAACTATAATCTAGGTCAAAGGTATGGTTTAGACCCACAATATAGCCAAATAAACGGTTCGTTTTATATCGACGAATTAAAAGGAATGATTCACTTTAGCTCTAACATAGCTGGTGAAACTGTTTTATTAAAGTATATAAGCGATAGCCTTGGAACAGAAGCGGAGATGAAAGTACACAAGTTTGCAGAAGAAGCTATGTATAAGCAAATTGCAAACGCTATATTATCTACTAGCGCTAATGTTCCAGAATATATTGTAAATAGATTTAAGAAGGATGCTAGAGCGTCTAAAAGAAATGCTAAATTAAGATTATCTAATATCAAGCTAGAAGAAATTACACAGGTTTTAAGAGGTAAGTCTAAGCAAATAAAACACTAGTACATGGCTGAAATGAAAAGAAATTTCCTTAAAGGAAAAATGAATAAAGACTTTGATGAAAGGCTTGTTCCTGGGGGAGAATATAGAGATGCTTTAAATGTAGAGCTTTTAAGTTCAGAAGGATCAAACGTTGGAACCGTGCAAACTTTAAGAGGTAATAGCCTAGTTGACGATACAAACTTTTCTTCTAATGCGTTAGCTGTTGGTAGCGTTGAAGACGAAGAAAATAAATTATTTTACAGTTTTATTGCAAATACTTATGATCTAACTGAGCATGCGAACGGAGGTTTTATTGGAAACAAGTGTGACACTATATGGCAATACAAACAAGATGAGTCTGGAAGTATAAGTGAACAGAAGGTAGTTGTTAATGACATGTATACGTCTCAGCAAATACCTAATACATTCGAGTATGCTAATGATGGACAAGCAGTAACTGTAACTGGTTTAAGTAGAATAGCCAACTCTTTTAGACCAAGTGTTGTTGGAGGTTTTCCAGATGAACCAACCTATCTAACTACTGGTGTTAGAGTTGGGATGCGTGTACAAAAAATAAACATAGATGGTAACGATCTTTGGGGAAGCGCAGATATAAGAGTATTATCAATAGTAGATAGTGGCGACGGAACAATGGAGTGCAATATAACACCTTTAGTTGGTATCGCTGAAGATAGAGACGATTACGATGCAGCAGATATTGCTGCTGGAACTATAATAAGGTTTTCTTCTGATAGAATATTAAACTTTTCTACTGGAACTAAAGAAACCGCTACAACAGTTGCTAGTAGTGGTCAAGTTTCTTTTACACCAAGTTTAGATGGTGAAACTACACTTATAACAGGTATAAATGTATTAGATGATCTATTACTTTGGACTGATGGTAGAAACGAACCTAAGAAAATAAATATAAAAAACGGAATAGCTGGTAGTTCTAGACTTGCTGAACATACTAGATTATGGATTCCACAGAGAGAAGAAAAATTCCTTAGAGGTTGGCTTAAAGAAGAACATATTAATGTTATAAAGAAAACACCTTCAACTTCACCTAAGATAGAACCTCTTTCTACTTTAAGAAATGGACCAACGAGCAGTTTAGTAACAAAATATGTTGAGTATGCATCTCCAGTAGCTGGACCTTTTGCTTTGCATGGACCTGGTGGAAACATATATCCTACTGGAAAGCTTCATTGGTTAGATTCGCTTATCGACAACGTAGCTTGGCAGGAAGGAGACAAGGTTAAATTAACAGGACAATCAACTGGTACTGTTGTTTTCTTTAGACTAATACCACCTGTTAATGCAGGTACTGACTCAGTTGACAAGCGTTTATTTAGACAGTTAAGCGTACCTGAAGGTTACTCGGGAAGTGCTGTAAATGAAGTTTGGTCTGCCTCTCTAGTAATAGAAGAAGTTGACTCTTTATTTAAAGACAAATTTATACACTTCGCTTATAGATACAAATATACAGACGGAGAATATTCTGTAATATCGCCTTATTCTACTTCAGCGTTTATTGCTGATGGCTATCAGTATAGCGCTTTGACTGGTTTTAATGATGGAATGCTTAATATAGCTAGAATCGTAAACGTATCTAACTTTATAACTCCATCTACTCCAGAGGATGTTGTAGCGGTAGAGATTTTAGCAAGAGATGTAAATGACGATGCTCAAAGTGTTTGGTCAGTAGATTTTGTTAGTATTAATGATACTGCTTGGGCTAACGGAGGATTCGTAAGTGTAGATGACAACTCTTTTGGTGGAGCAATACCAACAGATCAATTGCTTAGAGATCAAGATTTTGTTCCTACAACCGCTAGAGCTCAAGAAATAGTTGGTAATAAGATAGTATATGGTAACTACACTCAAAACTACGACTTAGATAAAGTAAATATTACAACCGAAATAGTATCTGACAAACCTTTTCAAAACGCTACACAAACTTCTAGCAATAACATAACCACGGCTCAGTCTGAATCTTTAATAGTAGGCCAAGGCGGTGTTACTAGTACTGTATATAACGGTCCACTTAGAACTGATTATGAAGCTGTTGATAATGGAAACAACTTTACCAACACAGCTGGAAATTATTACTACACTGCTCCTTCTGACGCTAACTACACTATAGAAGCTAGTGTCAATACATTGATATATCAAATTGTTGCTGGAGATATAACAATTGGAACAAATGTATTTCCAAATAGATCATTTGCTTTTAGACCAGGCGTTACTTTAAAATTGTGGGACGTAGATGCAGGTGCATTTTTAACTAGCAGCGAGGCTACCACACCGCTATCAGGATCAGCTTCTAGCAATAGGTTTTTAACAAACAATTTGAATGTAATAGTGCTCGGAGGTAACACTGGTTTACCAACAAATTTCGAGCAAGTTGGTTTTACATGGCAAGTTCCACTAACCGCAGGTCAAAAAATACAAGTTAGAATTGTTGTAGATAATTATTCAAATTTTACAACTTTCCCACAAGATGGTATTTTACAAGAGATTGGCGGAGAGTCAATTGGTTTTGCCAATTTAGATCCGTCCGGATCATTATTACTTGGTGCTGGTCTTGGAACTATTAGTAATGTTGATTATTGGGCACATACGGCTTATGTTGCAACAGTTAAAAACGCCACGTACAATGTTACTAGTTCACCAGAAACTGTAGGTAACATAATATTAGCACAGGGAATTAAGTCTGTAAAGTCTAATAAAACGTATCAAACTGGTATAATGTACACAGATGGTAATAGACAAGCTGTAGTTCAAACTAATGAATCTAGTAAAGTGCAAACGCAAGTTTCCGAAGCTATCGAGATAAATAGAATAGCATGTACACCTACTAAAACACCTCCGGCTTGGGCAACACATTATAAGTATGTAATAAAAGAAATAGAGAACAGAGAGTACAATCTAGTCATGTCTGAGTCTTATTCTAACAATGACGGTAATTTTGCTTGGCTTGTTTTTAACTCAGCTGATGTGGATAAAATAAGTGAAGGTGATTTCTTAATAATGAAAAAGAAGCACAACTCAACTGATCCTGTTACTGATTCTAAGGCTAGGTTTAAAGTATTAAGTATAAGCGATCAAATACCGACGGCATCAGACGACACTCCGATAATAGCGTCTGCAGATGGAGCTGTAGGTAGGTTTTTTATTAAAGTTGACTACAACGATGTTTTCCAATTATTCTTAAGTAATGATTTCGAGAATTTAGCCACAACTGCTAACGGTGCTGTTTTCACTAGTGAAAGATCACCAAGCAAACTTTATGACTCTGGTATATTTTACGAGGCATCAGAAGCACATCCGATAAAACTGACAAGAGAAAATGCTCAAGATTACATACCATTAGGGTCTACAATAGAGTTAGATTCTGCAAGTAATGTAAGTAGTAGCGTCATGAGCTCTATAGAATCCAAGATAAATGGAGCTACTGTAATAGGTGTTAGAGGTGCAGACTGTTTTAATAGAAAGCAAATACTTCAAAAGACTGGTGCTGATGCTTTCTGTAGAATAGAAGTAAATAGAAATTTAACTAACATACTTAATGGAGGATCATTCTTGAGTCAAGTTAGAGTACATATAAGAGTTAATAGACCAGATGGCACTTTCGTTACTGTTAGGTTAGAAAAAGGTTTAAACAATGATACGGTTTTACATGTAAATCCTTACACTCACTCTGTATATGATTTTAATGATTTAAACTTATCCTCATCTTTAGATTTTCACAACTGCATAGCGTTTGGTAATGGCGTTGAATCAGACACTATAAGAGATGACTTTAACGCTGACTCTATACATGTCTATGCACCTATAGGTAAAATAAGCGGTTTTAAAGCTTCATTAGAAAATGAAGACTACAAGAAAGAGTTTAAAGGCAACTTTTTAATACACTCTCAAGGTTACAATGAGCAAAACGGAATAAATAGACTTAATGAATTTTTAATTGGTCAGTCTATAGAAAGACAAATCGATGAGAACTATGGATCTGTTCAAAAATTATTTTTAAGAAATACAAACTTAATTATATTCTGCCAAGGTAGAGTCCTTAGGTTATTGTCCGGTAAATCGGAATTTTACAAAGCAGATGGAACCGCTGATATAATTGCTGCAAATAGAGTGTTTGGCTCTGAGCTAGTTTATGGTGGTGGGGAGTATGGCATTTCAAACAACCCAGAGTCATTTGCCATAAATGAACAAAGAATATATTTTACTGATACAGCTAGAGGAGCTGTTTTAAGGCTTTCTAACGATGGTATTACGGTTATATCTGATTATGGAATGAGAGATTACTTTTATGACAACCTAAAGAACGTTAGAGCTGCTATCGGCACATACGACGGAAGGAAAGATGAGTACAATCTTACATTGCACCAAGTAGTGCACCCTTACTTTGCTAAAAACGTTAATACAGTTACTTTTTCAGAGCCTGCTAACGGTTGGTCTTGTTTCAAGTCATTTATACCAGAATCTGGATTAACAATGAACAATCTTTATTACACTTTTAAAGTAGGTAGACTTTGGTTACATCACGTAGAAAGTGCTAATAGAAATACGTTTTACAACGTTCAAACTGCATCTACAGTTTCACCTGTATTTAATGACTCTCCTGAAGTAGTTAAGAGTTGGAGAGCTATGAGCTACGAAGGTAGTGAAGCGAAAACCACCACTAACACTGGTTGGTATGTAGAAAGTATAAACACTAATAGTCAAACCGGTCAAATTGATTACTTTGTGAATAAAGAAGACAAATTCTTTAATAGCATACAAGGAACAGAAACTGTGTTTGTAAACTTTGCAGACGGAGGAGCTACTGGTACTGCCGCTAATAATGTAGACACTAGAGAATTTTCTGTTCAAGGAGTAGGAAGTTTATCTGGTAATCCAACGGTTGTAGGTACAACACCTGAACTAGGCTATAGTATAACAATAGATATTCCTGATACAGACTTTTATACTTCACCAGGCTTTCAATACTTGAATCAAACTACAACTCCAAGTGGATTCTTAGGTACGTTTACTATATCTCCTAAACCTGGCTACTCGATTAGTGCTTCTGATTTTACAAACATAATTATAACTGAATATCTTATAAATCCTTTGTCGTCAATAACTTTTTCTGACGTTGGAACTGCAAATACTCCAAGTAATTCTGTTTTAGTAACTATAAATAGTATTAGCCATACTTTATTGGCTAACTTAAGCATAACTATTAATAATTTCAATCAAATAGAGTTAGAGCAAGCAAATACATTAATTAGAATGCGCCTGCGGTTTAACGTGGACAATACGGCGGCTCCAACCGGCGTAAGCGTAGAGAATGTAACAATAGGTGAAGTAAGCCCACTAGTAGTCAGCACTCTTTCAATAAATCAATCCGACTTGGTAGTCTACGGAATAAACGGAACTATTCCAGAAAATGCGTTTACATTACTATGTAATGTTCAGGTAGCCCTGTCTAGCGTAGATGGTTACTTTTACAGCGTGTTACCTGAACCAATACTAACTTCTGACGAACCTAACAATGAAGGTATTGAATTTCAAACACAGGTTTGGGGAGAGAATATAATTACTAATGAAAATGGGTTGCCAACAGCTATATCTTATAATGTTTCTTTTAATCCAAACGCTATTTATGGTATAAATGGTAATATTTATTCTTCCGCTAACTATGAGTTAAGTTTTGACAATCAAGAAGTATCAAGAAGTTCTGTTACACTTAACTCTAATACTATAGTTAGACCTAACACTGCAGCTACTTATGTGATACCTATTAATACAATAAACGGTATTCCTACAGCGGTAGAAGCTGAATCTTGGATAACTATAGATGCTATCAATGTAGACAGCATTACAATAACATTGTTAGAGAATACTGGTGCTTCAAGAAGTGGAGATATAACAATAACACCCGCTAATCAAACGGGGGAAAATACAGCAACATTAACAGTAGTACAACAAGTTGCAAGCTACATAGAAATTCAATAATAAAATATGCCAAATCCTAGAAATGTATTTTTAAACTCAGTTGATCCAGTAGACAACAATACTCAAGAAATAACTTTCAATGTTGTTACTAATGGAACAGCTCCGACGGCCGCTATATCATATACAGATGGATCTGGTTGGGCAACTGCTGGAGTACCAATACTATCAAACACTGATAACGATGGAAATAGTATATATGCGGTGAATGTTGCTTTAGACGTAAATGACTTTTCTGTGTCTGGTGATAACCCAAGAAGAGCTACTTTAACTATGACTCACTCTGACACAGTAACAACAGATACTAATTTTATAGATCAATACGGCTACAATCCAGCTACAGATACATTGACAATAAGTCCTACTTCAGTTTTGGTTGCTAGTACTGGTGGTTCAGGCGTCATACAAATAACTAGTAGCTTAGCAACTGGAGATTTACCAGGAGTTTCTATAGAATCTATTACTGGTGCTGACAACATAACTATAGGAGATGTACAGGAGGTTAGTGGAGAATCTTACACACATACTGTTTCGTATTCTTTTCAAGCGGCTAATGATAGTAACGCTGGTGGTAACTCTGTGTTTTTAAACTTCTTTCACCAATACAATAATCAACCAGGCGCTATTGCTAATCAATTAATACCTATACAGCAAACGCCTATACCTTACTTTGAGTTCCAACCTGATGGTTCTAACAACTTAGAAGTTGAGGTTAATAACGATGAGCATGAAAACTACCAAATTCCACTAACAGATAATAGTGGCATTCCTTCTTCAACAGCATACAAGGTAAAAGTACCGGGTGGATCTAGTACTTTAGGAGATTGGGACGAAAACTTTTTAAACTCTCCAACTGGAGATGATTCTACATGGTTTAGTGATGTTTCTGTTATCGACGGAAATAACTTTGATAAAGTTCTTCAGTTTACGGTAGCGGAAAATACCACGGGTTCTGATAGAGAAATAGACCTAGGCGCTCAGTTTACTTTTATTGGGCCAGAAACTTTATTTAACAACACTTTTAGTACAATAACTCCTACTTTATCAAAAACATCTAACGAGCTTGGAGTTAGAATATATAGCAGCGTAACGCCAAATGCAAGTACATTAACTAGTAACGCCTTATCGGTTGTTGGCCCTTATGGAGTAGAATTTACTGATGGTATTAATCCAGACTTGAACTCAAACAATAATTCAGATTATAGATTGACATACACTATAACAGCAAACAACACCGCTGGTGATGAGCTATTATTTTGGACTGGTATAGGCAATTCCTACCAATATATTCCAGACTCTGTGGGCACTCATAACGTCTACTTTAATAACCTAGCGGACGGATATAGATTGATATTTAGAAACAACGACACGGTAAACTCCATAGTATTTAGTAGTGTTTCTTTAAAGCAAACACCTATGGATAGTATAAAAATAAGACAAAAAGCATAACATGGCAGCTGTAACACTACCTTTTTCAAGTAAAATAAATGTATCTTTACAACCTGGAGATACTGTATACTACTATACTGGTTCTACTTTAACTTCGCTAGACGACTTAATAAAGATAGGTACTGTAACTAGTAGGGATGACACTTTAAATACTATACTTGTAAATTCAGCTGACAATATAGACTTACCATCTAGTGGAGACTACATCATGTTTTCTAAAGACAATATAGTAAACCTTAGTTCTTTAGTTGGTTATTATGCTGAGGTGAAATTAAAGAATGATTCTATTTCTGAAGCTGAGCTATTTAGCTTAGGTGTGGAAGTAGACTTAAGTAGTAAATAAGCAGCCTAGACTGTGATTATTAAACATACAATATAATATGAAAAAGACTCCAAAAAAATATGTAGGTTCATCTCCGATGAAATTTGTTGATCCAGTGACAGCCTCAACTATTATTAGTGCTGCTAGCGCTTTCTTTGGCGCGAAAAAAGCTGGAAGAGCAGCAAGAAGAGCTAAGGCGGATAGAGATAGGAACATGGGATTGTTTAACGAACAGTTAGACATATACAAGAATGAAGTTTACAAAAATCCGTATGAGAATATGGAAAGCTTCGCTGAAGACATGCGAGTAGATACTACTGCTGCAGATTACACAGCTGCCCAGCAAAGACAACAGTCTGCTGACATAATGCAAGGTATTGGTCAAACTGTTGGAGGAGCAGGTGCTGCGGCGTTAGCTGCTTCAATGTCTAGACAAGGTGCTCTTCAAGCACAAACAGCTGGAGCAGGTATACAAGCTCAAGAAGCTAGAATTAAAAATATTCAAAGACAAGAGAAAAGACAGATGCAACAGCAGATGATTGCGGGAGAACAACAAGTGCTAGGTTTAGAAAGAGCAAGAACTCAGAACATAGGTAACATGTATGGAAATATGGCATCTGGAGATACACAGAGAATGAACACTGCTAACGCTCAAAAAGACGCTTACAACCAACAGTTGTTTTCTACCGCTGCTAATGCGTTTGCACCAGGAGGAGCTTTTAATAGTGGTGGAACAGCTGTACCTTCGGGTCCAACTGACCAGTATGTTGTTCCAACACCTACTGACGCAAACAATGGTACACCAATAAACATAAATACAAACAACGGAGGTTATAATTGGAACAACAGTCAAGATATACAAGGTTACAACCCTTACGCAGGATAAAAATTATAACATGGCAGAAGATAAAAAAACACAACAAAATTATGGTGGTGGTCTAACAGGCATGGCGGCTAAGCTTTACAATGAGCAAGCACCAGAACGAGATAGACAAAGCACTGGCAGTCAATTATTAGAGACTGGACTAGAACTTGCTGAAGGTTACTACAAACTTTCAGAACTTACTAAAAATGCTTTCTTAGAAACTTTTGACCCTGAAACTTATGAAGTTGAATTACTTCCTAAAGAATCAAGAGGTGACTACACTAACTTTGCACAAGGACTTAAGAAGACTGTATCTGACAATGCTGCTATAGCTGGTAAGTATTCAGCTAACCCTATGAGTGAACAATATAAGGCGGCAACTCAAGAAATAGAAGATGCGAAAGGCCAGTTGGAAGATGTTTACAAAGGATATACTGAGTATCAAAAGCTTAGAGAAACTCTTTTAGCCAATCCTAACGGTATGATGACTGGTGATGCTGACAAAGACGCCATATATAATAATATAGTGTCTGAAGAAGGATATAAGAACCTAGTGGCTACTCCAGATGGATTGATGTATAAAGATCCAGCACAAGACGGAAAGCTAATACCTGTTAAAGATCTTGGTTTACCAGACTTTAAAAACCCTGAGCTAGGTACAAGTGTAAATAATGGTATATTTGTTAAAGGTATAAACTTAGGCCTTAATGCTAGTATGACAGAGGATATTGCTACAAGAGACATTAGAAATAGTGCTTACGCTATAACCTCTAACCCAGCTAGTGTTAAAGAAATAATGTTTTACGGTATAAATGGTGACCCAGAAATGGTGTACGCTGACTATTA
>TARA_B110000858_G_scaffold198142_1_pt1 | contig 10830 bp, 8 predicted proteins | sample TARA_B110000858 | Tara Oceans TARA_B110000858 (sample SAMEA4398247) | marine metagenome | biome: Polar Biome; feature: [SRF] surface water layer (ENVO:00010504); material: water (ENVO:00002006), including particulate matter (ENVO:01000060) such as... | depth 5 m | reverse complement strand
AACATTACGCCGAATATTAAAGGCATATACTTGAAAACATTGGCCTGAATCGGATCGGCTCCAACAGGCTGTGGTTGAAGCTGTTGCATTCCCCACATTGCTGCCATGTTTAAAATAGGTAGAATAAAAAGCGGATCTCGTGAAGAAAGGTCTGTGATCCAAAACATAAATGGCGCATATTTTAATTCTACGGTTTCTATTAATACCCAGTAGAAAGCTAAAAAGAAAGGCATTTGCATTAGCATAGGCAGGCATCCTAGCGCTGGATTTACCTTTTCCTTCTTATAAAGATCCATCATGGCTTTAGAAAGAGCTTGGCGATCATCAGCAAATCTTTGCTGTATTTCTTGCATCTGCGGCTGAACCGCTCTCATTTTGCCCATATTTCGGTATGAGACCATGGATAAAGGCCATAAAAGTAATTTTATAAGAATAGTTACCAAAACTATGGACCAGCCCCAATTTCCAGTTAAAGCATGAAATCCTTTCATTGCAGCATACATAGGTTGTCCTATCCACCAAAGCCAACCATAATCTATCGCTAAATCTAGATCTGGGTGAGTTTTTAACAATTCTTGTTTGATTTTTGGACCGAAATAAACTTTCTGTTTAAACGTTCTGTTTTCTCCCGGCAAAAGAGGGCCGGTCGTTCCGACAACTCCGGCTGAAAACGTATTTAAAACAGAGCCTTGTTTTGCTTGGTATATTAAGTTATCTCCCTGAGTCGGAATAATTGCAGTAATAAAATAATGTTCAATCATAGACACCCAGCCTTTGTCAGAAACCTGCCTAAAATTATTTTCCTTAATATCTCCAAAAGATATTTTCTCGTAGTTATCTGCTGAAGTTTGGAAAGCAGGGCCCAAATAGGCAAAGCTTGCTGGGTTAAAAATAGAACTATTTTCTAGTAAATCAATATTAGCTCGATCAATTTTAGAGTAGGGCGCTAAAGTTTGTATTTCAGATGATCGATTGAAAATTGAATCTTCAATGTCGATAAAATAATCACTTTCTGAATAACTTAAAGTTTTTCTTAAGAGAAAACTATTTTCTGTTTTTTCATAAATAATAAACTTCTTTTTATCAGCAATATAAGATCTAGCTATAACAAAATTGTTAAAGCCAAATTTTAAGGATTTATCTACGAAAGCAAACCCACTTTTGTGAGAATAATTTTCAGGCCCACATTTATTAAACAATATTTTTCCATTATTAGAATCTATTTCTGTGGGAAATTCCTTTAACTCAGCTTTAACAAACTCAGCGTTATTTAAATCCAGTTCCAAAGACCAAAGAGGCGTTTCTATTGATGTCTTTTTTATGTCTTCACACAGGTCAGTGCTAAAGGCTAAATCATTTGCAAAGTCCGCATTGGGCGATTCGTTTTTATTTGATTGTAAGTACTCACTATCAGCAAAAGATTCTTCAAGTATTGGTTCTGCTATATCTTCTTTTGGAGGATCCCACCTTATTATCAAGAAATAGGAGAAGATCATGATTGAAAATATTAAAAAATATCTTTGAAAATTTTCCATAATTTTATTTTTTATCTGGGACCAGGTCTAAACCATGCTTTCCCCAGGGATGACATTTTGAAATTCTTTTGACTCCCAATTTTAAGCCAGTAAGTAGTCCATGTTTTTCAACACTTTCTAATAAGTAGGCGCTACACGTTGGTTGAAATCTGCAACTAGGCCCTAGTAAAGGACTTATTAAATATTGATAAAATTTAACTAAAAAAATCAGACTATTTTCAGTAATTTTTTTTAGATAATATTTCATTTTTTTAATAGTTTTATTTTACTTATTGCAGTACTAATTCTAACTTTGTTTTTAATTCTTCGACATTTTTTTTTACTTCTTCTTTTTCAAATGTAGCTACCTTCGAGCGAATCATAAATATAAAATTAAAACCTTTTGCTGGGTCTAGCTCTCTCAATGTTTGTTTAACAAGCCTTCTAATATAGTTTCTATTAACGGCGAGTTTCAAATATTTTTTTGGAAGTATGAAGCCGTAGTTTATATTCCCAGAATCATTCCAAGTTAACATAGCTTTATAACTGCTAATGTTAATAGACTCTATTTTGTTTTTAAAAACAAATGTAAATTCTTCTTCTTTTTTGAGGGGTTTTAAATCCAAAAGACTAAACAGCTAAAGACTTTCTTCCTTTAGCTCTTCTTCTTTTCAAGACAGCTTTTCCACCCAGGGTAGCTGCTCTTTTTCTGAAGCCATGAGTTCTTTTTCTTTTGATTACGCTTGGTTGATATGTTCTTTTCATAGCTCTATATAATTGAGATGCTGATATTATAGTGTTTTAAAAAAAAATCAAATCATAAATATATAGTTATATACACTTTATCCACAGGTTATATAATGGATATCCTGTGGATAAGTATAAAGAAACATACTAATATTGAATTCCGCGCTTTTACAAGGAGAATATATTGCAAGTTTGGAATAAATGTAAAGAAGGCTTTGAGTCTTCGCTGTCAGCAGAAGAATACGCTACTTGGATAAATCCTTTAGAGTTTGATGAAGTTAAGGGCAACAATGGAGCAAAGACTTTCTATATTTTGGCCCCCAATGATTTCATTAAAGAACACATAAGAATAAATTTAGATAATGACTTTAGAGCTCAATTAGAAAAAGCATCGGGCTTTAAAGAATTCTCAATTATATATGAGTTAGAAAATACGCATAAAGTATTGAATTTAAAGGAAAATAAAAAAAACTCTACTTCACTTTTTGCTCATAAAGAAAACACTTTAATAGAAAATTTTACTTTTGAAACCTTTGTTGAGGGCAAATCGAACAATGTCGCTCTAGCAGCTGCTAAGCAGATAGCAGAAATGCCAGATAATGCATACAATCCTTTGTTCATATATGGGGGCGTTGGATTAGGAAAAACACACCTAATGCATGCTGTGGGAAATAGATTAAAAAAACAAGATCCGACAAAAAAAATTGTTTATGTTCATTCAGAAAGATTTGTTGGGGATATGGTTAAATCTCTTCAATTAGGAGCCATTAATGAATTTAAAAACTTTTATAGAGGCGTTGATGCTTTGTTAATTGATGATATTCAGTTTTTTGCAGGGAAAGAACAGTCACAAGAGGAGCTTTTTCATACTTTTAACTCATTATTAGAAGGCGGTCAGCAAATGATACTAACTTGCGACAGATACCCTAAAGAGATCAATGGCTTGGAAGAAAGGCTAAAGTCAAGATTGGGTTGGGGGTTGCCGGTTGTTGTAGAGCCTCCCGAGCTAGAAACTAGGGTTGCGATACTTTTAAGTAAATCAGAAGAAATGGGGATTGACCTTCCGCAAGATAGTGCTTTTTACATAGCACAAAAAATAAGATCAAATGTTAGAGAACTAGAAGGTTCTTTAAAGAGAGTGGGAGCAAACTCTAAATTTACAAACAGACCTATTGACGTTAACCTAATCAAAGAATCTTTAAAGGATCTATTAGCTATTCAGGCTAGACAGGTTAGCATTGATAATATTCAAAAAACGGTCTCGGATTACTATAATATCAAGCTTTCAGATCTATTATCTAGCAAGAGAAATAGATCTTTAGCAAGGCCTAGACAGTTATCAATGAGTCTTGCCAAAGAACTTACAAACCATAGCTTGCCAGAAATAGGGGAGTCTTTTGGTGGAAGAGACCATACGACTGTTTTGCATGCTTGTAGAAGAATAGTGGCCTTAAGAGAGGAAGATAACGGTATAGAAGAGGATTATAAGAAACTGGTGAGAGCCTTAACAGCATAATGAAATTTACAGTAGAAAAAAAAGAAATATCAGAGCCATTAAGTTTGGTTTCTTCAGTAGCAGAAAAAAGACAATCAATTCCTGTTCTATCTAATATATTACTTAAAGCTGAAGATAATAAACTTACTTTAATTGCAACAGATTTAGAAATAGAGTTAACTTTTATAGTAGGTAACTTGCAAATAGAAACGCCAGGAGAAACGACAGTTTCTGCTAGAAAAATGGCAGATTTAATAAGGTCAGTCCCAGAGGATACGATCCTTACCTTTGAATTAATTGAAAATCAACTTGAAATTAGTGCTTTAAAGTTTTTTGCTGATTTTTCAACACTTCCAGTAGGCGATTTTCCAGTCATAGAACAGCAAGAATTTGAATTAGAGGTCGCTTTGCCTGGAAAAGAGCTTTCATCTTTAATAGAAAACACTTCTTTTGCAATGGCATCTCAAGACGTTAGATACTACCTGAATGGGGTTCTCCTGGAGGTCTCACCAACACAGATAAACGTCGTAGCAACAGACGGACACAGATTAGCTTGGTCGTCTTGTAAGATAAAAACCGACTTTCTTGAAGACAAAGTAATCATTCCAAGAAAATCAGCTCTTGAATTGCAAAAGCTTTTATCTTTATACCCAGAAAATGTAAGTATTTCTTTTAACTCAAGTCAGCTTAAAGTCTTTTCTGATGACTTTTCCTTCATATCGAAGCTAATTGAAGGTAGTTATCCTGATTATCAAAAAGTATTTCCCTCCGGTGAAGAGCAAAAACTCCAAGTTGAGAAAACATTAGTACAAACGGCATTAAACAGGGCTTCTGTTTTATCAAATGAAAAGTATAGGGGTGTTAAATTTATCTTAGAAAAAGATAATCTAAAGATTTGCGCTAATAATCCAAGCAAAGAAAGCGCTGAAGAAGAAGTGCCTGTTAAGTATGAGGGTGATTCTTTTGAGATCGGCTTCAATATATCTTACGTTCAAGAGTCTCTGTCAGTGATTTCCAAAAAAGAAGTTGAGTTTGTTTTTTATGGCTCAGAAAACTCTTGTTTGGTTAAGAATGTAGATGATGAAAGCCTTATTCATGTAATCATGCCAATGAGATTATGAATAAATGGCCTTTAACAATCTTCACCTAAAAAACTTTAGATCCTTTAAGGATTCTATATATAGTTTAGATTCATTTACATTAATAACAGGAAAAAATGGTTCTGGTAAATCCTCTGTTTTAGAGGCCCTTCACTTATTGCTAAAGTTTAGATCCTTTAGAACTTCGTCAATCAACAGTTTAATAAATCATAATAGTGATGCCTTTCAGCTGAGTTGCAAAAATAATACGCAAATTTTTTCACTTGAAAAAAAAAGAAGAGTTAAGATAAATAAAAGTGGATATCAAAAAGACTTTGATAAATTCAAAACTTTTCCGCTTCTAATAAACAACTTCAGTTTGGCTTTTTTAGAAACTAATAAAGACACAAGGAGAGATTTTTTAGACTATTTTATGTTTCACGTGAAACATGACTATTTAGCAGAGCACAAAAAATTTAAAAAAATCTTAAGTTCAAGGAACAGAGCATTAAAGAATAAGGACGAAGATCAGATAGCTTTATGGACAAAATTATTAACCGAGCAATCTGAATTAATTACTCAAGAAAGAAAAAAAATCTTTGATGAGATAATACCTTCTATTCCAGCCTTTTTAAATGAACTTCCTCTCAACGATAAATGGAAGGAAATATCATCTAGTCTATCTTTTAAATTTATAAAAGGATGGGAAGGAGAAAGTTTAGTAGAGGCGTTAAGAGAGTCTTATACAGCAGAATTAGAAAAAGGATACACAACTTTAGGACCTCAAAAATTTGATTTAGAGATAAAGATTTTTGGAAACAATAGCGGCAATATATTATCTAGAGGAGAGCAAAAGTTATTGATTTTATTAATTTTTTTATCATTTGGTGATTTCTTCTCTAACTTCGACAACAAAGAGTCTATTTACTTAATCGATGATCTGCCTTCTGAATTGGATGAAGAAAATTTATCTCTTGCTCTAAATGCATTAAAAAAAATAAAGCAACAAAAGATAATAACTTCAGTTAAAAATATAGAAAATATTAAATTTGATTCCGTTATTGATTTATAATATCGAATGCCAAAAAAGACATCTAAAAAGCTTATAAAAAAAGTCGAAAAAACCACATACGACTCATCGAATATTAAGGTCCTAAAAGGACTAGAAGCAGTTAAGAAAAGACCAGGAATGTATATCGGAGATACCGATGATGGAACTGGACTTCACCATATGATTTTTGAAATTGTTGATAATTCAATTGATGAGGCTTTAGCAGGTCACTGTGATGAAATTTCAGTAATAATTCATGAAGATAGTCTCGTTACAGTAAAAGATAATGGAAGAGGTATCCCAGTTGATTTCCATAAGGAAGAGGGAATGTCAGCTGCAGAAGTTATTTTGACCAAGTTGCACGCAGGTGGAAAGTTTGATGATAACTCCTATAAAGTTTCTGGAGGATTGCATGGGGTGGGAATATCTGTGGTCAATGCTTTATCAGAAAATTTAGAACTCAAAATTAAAAGAGATGGAAAAATTTGGGAACAAACATATAAAGATGGAGCTCCTAAAAGTAAAATAAAATCTACCGGATCTACTAAAGAACAAGGAACGGAAATAAAAATAATTCCTTCAAAGTCAACCTTTGGAGAAAATAGAACTTTTGATTATGAAATTCTAATTAAAAAATTAAGAGAGCTCTCTTTTTTAAATTCAGGCGTTTCAATAGTCCTCTCAGATGAAAGAACTAATAAAACAGATAAATTTAAATCAACCGGTGGTTTGATAGAATTTGTTGAATATAAAAATAAAAATAAAGTCACATTAAACAAACCTTTTAGATTTATTCAAGAAACAAAAGATGGAATGTCCATAGAAGTAGCTCTTCAATGGAATGATACCTACCAAGAAAACATTCAGTGCTTTACAAACAATATCCCGCAAAAAGACGGAGGAAGTCATTTGGTCGGATTTAGAACGGCTTTAACGAGAACCTTGAACACTTACATGGATAAAGAAGGTCTTCTAAAAAACGAAGGAGCTGCTCCTTCTGGCGATGACGCTCGAGAAGGTCTTACTGCAATCGTATCTGCAAAATTACCTGACCCAAAATTTTCATCTCAAACAAAAGACAAATTGGTTTCTTCCGAGATTCAACCAATAGTCGAAAAAGAGACTTATAAATTTCTTACCGAGTATTTATTAGAAAATCCGATTGATGCTAAAGCGATAGCTGCAAAAATAATAGACGCCTCTAGAGCTAGAGAAGCGGCTAGAAAAGCAAGGGAAATGACAAGAAGAAAAGGGTTATTAGATGGTATGGGGCTTCCAGGTAAATTAGCAGATTGCCAAGAAAAAGACCCAATGTTAAGCGAGCTTTATTTAGTAGAGGGAGAATCAGCAGGAGGCTCAGCCAAACAAGGGAGAAATAGAAAGAATCAAGCAATCCTGCCTTTGAAAGGAAAGATTCTAAATACCCAAAGAGCTCGAATAGATAAAGTTTTAGGATCCGAAGAAATTATAAATTTAATAACTGCGATGGGTTGTGGGGTTAACGAAGAATTTAATATTGATAAATTGAGATACCACTCAATAATTATCATGACAGACGCCGATGTCGATGGGTCTCATATCAGAACGTTGTTATTAACTTTTTTTAATAGACAATATAAAGAATTAATAGATAAGGGCTACATCTATATAGCTCAGCCACCACTGTACAAAGTTAAAAAAGGAAAAAAGGATATTTATTTAAAAGACGATACAGCTCTAAATGAATTCCTATTAGAAAAAGTATCTGATACTCAAACTTTAAATCTTACAAAAACAAAAAAAATGTCTCCTGAAGGCTTCAAAACACTGCTTAAGACTTATAGTGATTTTGTAGAATTAATAGCGGTACCTGATTTAAATATTCATGAAGATGTTTTGAAATGTTTAGTTAGTGAGGACGACTTTCCAACCAAAAATATAGAAAAAAACGTAGGCCCTTGGTTAAAGAATCTAAATAAAAAACTGACTTCTTTTAACAATTATAAAAATATAGCCAAGATAGATGAAAAAACTAAAAATATAATTTTTGAAAGATACGAGCATGGAAACTCCATAGCGAATATAGTTCCATTCTCCTTTTTCAAATCTAAAAGTTATAAATTGATTTTAAATTTTAAAAACGCAGCTAAAGATATCAAACTAGGGACAAGCAGCATTTCTAAAAATGAAAATGTTTTTGTAATCAACAATCTATTTATTTCATTAAATGAATTTCTGGAAGACGCCAGAAAGGGCCTGAGCATTCAAAGGTATAAAGGGCTTGGAGAAATGAATCCTGAGCAATTATGGGAAACTACAATGGACCCAGTAGGAAGAAGATTAGCGCAGGTTAAAATAGATGATGCAGATGATGCCAATGATCTTTTTGAGCAGTTGATGGGGGATAATGTTGAAAGTAGAAGAGAATTTATAGAATCAAATGTTAGCTTAGTTGGAAATATAGATATTTAATCAACGATCCAATTTACTACTTCTTCTAAGTTTTCAAAAACCCTTGTTCCACTCGGAAAACCTTCTGACAAAGTCATACCGCCATAACCTGTCTTAACCAATACTGGCTTACAACCATAAGAGGAAGCGCATTCTAAATCAGATAGTTTATCGCCAACAAAATAACTACCTTTTAGATTGATATTTAATTTTTTTTCAGCCGATTCTAAAAGACCTGTGCTGGGTTTTCTGCAGCCACATTTTTCATTTTTTCCATGAGGGCAAACTTCTGTATGAAGAATTGACCCACCCAACTCTTCAATTTGTCTAATCCAATAATTATTAATTTCGTTTATACCTTGAGCTGAAATTAATCCTAAGCTGATGCAAGCCTGATTTGTAACCACAATAACTTTAAAATCATTTTTGTGAAGTTTTAATAAGGCACTCACACTGCCTTGTTCAAACTCAAAGGTTTTTTCTTCAAGAACATAGTCGAAGAGATCTACGTTTATTACACCATCTCTATCAAGGATAATAAATTTATTGGCCATTAACTAGTTATGTAGTCTTTAAAAAAAATAGGAACATCAGCAATATTTATTGTTTGTTGTTCCATGGTATCTCTATCTCTAATAGTAACCAGATTTTTTTCAATAGTGTCAAAATCAATGGTTATACATAAGGGCGTCCCTATTTCATCATGTTTTCTGTAGCTTTTTCCAATATTTCCAGTATTTTCTAATAAAACCCTACCCATTCGTAAACTTTGAAGCTCATTCTTTAGTTTTGAGGCTAAATTTACCAATTCTGTATTATTTTTCTTTAGAGGAATAACTGCAGCTTTTATAGGCGCTAAATGAGGTTTTAAAGCTAAAACTACCCTTTCTTTACCATTATCCAGCTTTTCAATACTATAAGCCTCATTAAGAACAGCCAAAACACCTCTATCTACGCCAGCTGAAGGCTCAATTACGTATGGAACTACCCATTTATTAGTATTTAGGTTCTGAATAGCTAATTTTGCATTAGAAGATTTGTTTTTAGCGGTCTTGGCTGTAATTCCTAACTCTTCCTGATTTTTACTATGCGAGCCTAAATCAAAGTCTGTTCTATTAGCTATACCTTCTAATTCCTCAACACCGTGAGGAAATTTATACATGATGTCTACTGTCGATTTAGAATAATGAGCTAAGTCATCTCCAGAGACAGTCAATAGTTCAATATTATCAGAAGATATCCCTTGGTTATTCCACCACTCTAATCTTGAATCCACCCACTTTTGATGCCAGTCTTCATCCGTTCCTGGCTGAACAAAAAATTCCAATTCCATTTGTTCAAATTCTCGCACTCTAAAAATAAAATTCCTAGGTGTTATTTCATTTCTGAAAGCTTTGCCGATTTGAGCAATTCCAAATGGCAAGGTTCTTGAAGTCGAGTCAACAACATTTTTAAAATTAGTGAAAATTTGTTGAGCTGTTTCCGGTCTTAAATAAGCAAAATTGGATCCATCATCTATTGGCCCAACACTAGTTTTAAACATCAAGTTAAATGGCCTAGGTTCAGTCAAATCTGAAGACTTACAAGAAGGGCATTTTGAACCTTCTAAAGTATCGGCTCTCCATCTCGATTTACAGGATCTACAATCAATCATGGGGTCAGAAAATGTATCTTCATGCCCTGAATATTTAAGTACCTCAGGGTGAGTTAAGATCGATGCATCTAAACCTTCGACATCATCTCTGTCATAGACCATCGAAGCCCACCAAGATTGTTTTAAATTATTCTTTAATTCAACACCTAAAGGACCATAATCATACAATCCTTGAAGACCACCGTATATTTCACTTGATTGAAATATGAATCCCCGTCTCTTGCAAAGAGCCACCAATTCTTCCATTGTTTTTGCAGTCAATTTAATTTCCTATTTTTTAAAAAACATATAATTATTCATTAAAACTAATAGTAAGTACTTACTAGTTTCTCCAAAAGAAAGATGTAAACAATACTAACAATGTATAAATTTCTAGCCTACCTAAGATCATCGCGAAAGACAAAAATAGTTTACTGACATCATTCAAAGAAGAGTAGTTTAATGTCGCATCTCCAAGGGCCGGACCTAGGTTATTTAGGCATGAGAAAACTGCAGAAAAAGCAGTATCTATCGAAAGGCCTGTTCCTAAAAGAAGCACAATTCCAAGCAACATTGTCATGACATAAACTGATAAAAAACCCCAAACAGAATCTGTTATTTCTTTATCTATAATTTTGCTTCCCACCTTGAGAGGCATCACAGAATTTGGGTGAACTAATTTTTTCAATTCTTTAAAACCTTGTTTAAAAAATATTAAAACTCTTATTACTTTTATCCCTCCACCTGTTGATCCCGCGCATGCACCCATTGCTGCCAAACCGATCAATATATAGGGAATATATAAAGGCATTAAACTATGATCTTCAGAAGTAAATCCTGTGGTAGTGATGAATGAAATAGTTTGAAATAATGATCTAAGC
>TARA_B110000858_G_scaffold106421_1_pt1 | contig 10856 bp, 2 predicted proteins | sample TARA_B110000858 | Tara Oceans TARA_B110000858 (sample SAMEA4398247) | marine metagenome | biome: Polar Biome; feature: [SRF] surface water layer (ENVO:00010504); material: water (ENVO:00002006), including particulate matter (ENVO:01000060) such as... | depth 5 m | reverse complement strand
AATATAACAATAAAACAATATAATATGAGTTTTTTAATAGCGGGTGGCGCGCTTACAGTAGTTAGCGGTTTGTTTGGTATGGGATCGGCTAAAAGAGCTAGAAGAAGAGCTGCTGCAGAGAAAAAAAAGCAAGAAGTTAAATTAGCTAACTTAGAAAGAAATAGACAATCAATAGTAAACCCTTATTCTGGAACCACCGATTTAAGTTCTATGGCAAAAGATTTAAGTGGTAATTTAAGCAACCCTTATGCAAGCCTAGGTGTGTCTACGCAAGCTGCTGAGATACAGATTGAAGAAGCTGACATTGCTTTAGCTAATACATTAGATACTTTAAGAGCTACAGGTGCAAGTGCAGGTGGAGCAACAGCTTTAGCTCAAGCTGCTTTAGCTAGTAAAAAAGGCGTAAGCGCAAGTATTGAAGGACAAGAAGCTGCTAATGAAAAACTAAGAGCTCAAGGTCAACAACAATTAGAGCAAATGAAAATGAGTGAGCAACAAAGGGTACAAAGTATTCAAATAGGTGAAGGACAAAGAGTCCAACAAGCTGATGCACAAGGTAAAGCATTTACTTTTAATGCTCAAGAAACAAGAGAGGTTTCTAAAATAAATAGAACTGCTGGCTTAGCCGATAGAGCTGCTAATCAAGAAGCTCAAGCTAGAGCTGATGGTAACGCAGCATTAACTGGAATGATAAGTGGTTTAGGAAGTTTAGCTAGCGCGGGTATAAGCTCAGCTGCCTCGACTAAAGCGGCAAACATTAGTAAGTTTGGAAACGAAACACAAAACTACGTTAAATAAAAAATTATGGGAGCATACGATAATCCAGATGTCAATGTAGGTATTGATAGACAATCCGGTCAAATGATTGGCCAAGCTATAGCTGGCATAGGTCAGCAAATAGGTGGAGCTGTTGCTGCTGGTGCCGAAAAAAAAGCAGCTGCCGAAAAAGAATTTGCTGAAAGAAAAAGAAAAGAAGCCGAAAGAGATAGGATAAGAGCTGAACAAAATTGGAGAATACGTAAACAAGTAGAAAGCCAAAAAACTAACGAGATTATTAATTTCAAAACAAAAGTAGCGGCTGAAAATGTTAAGTTAAATTCGTTAGATGGTAGTTTTAATACTTTGATAGACGATTATTATACAGCTTTAAAAACTTATGAATCTTCATCGGGAGATTATGAAGGTAGAGAAGAAGATGAAGCTCTTATAAGAAACTCAAAATCTTTTATTGATAATATTGGAGAAAGATTTGGTACTATGAAAGCTTTAACCTCTGAGTATAGAGAAAAAGTTAAAAGAATAGGTAAAGCTGGAGGTGTAGATCCAGAAGCTACAGATCCAAGGTTTTCAGCAATGATGCTAATAGGTGATGGAAACGGTGAAGGACTTAATTCAGGTAGTATAAGCTGGACTACTAGAAAAGGACCAGGTGGTAAAATACAAATGTTTCAAGTAGCTAAAAGCGAAGAAATTAGAAAAGAAAATATAAGAAATAAATTAGCTGACGAAGGTTTAACTGGAGAATACTTAAACAACGCTGTTCAATTAACTTATGATAACGAAAAAGATAATTTTTCAGATGAATATGAATTAAGTTTTGATCAAATAAACGGAATTTTTGAAGACGACGATAATAATCCTAATACTTTTGGTCCGTTTTCTATAATTCAAGATGATGCTAAGCAAATAATAACCGCTGGTAAAGCAGAAAATGTTTTAGGAGAAGATGGAAAACTTATACCAGGCGATCCATCAAAACCTGGATCAGGAACTATTACTTTAGGAGAAAAAATTACAACTACAGATTCAAGAGGTCAATACACAGAACAAAAGACATGGCCAAACACAGCTAAGATAATAGGATTATTAACGCAAGATGCTGAAAACAATGCAACTGCTGATTTACAGTGGTCAGGATCTCAAGCAACTGCAAATAGTAATATAAGAACAAATTCTAATAAAACAATGGGTAAAATTGTAGATGGAAAATTTGTTAAAGATGCTAAAGGAACTGTGACTCAATATTCTATTCCTCAATATGGAGAAATGATAGATGGTGAAATGGTTTATAGAAAGCCTAACGGTGAATTAATAGTTGGTCCTGAAATGGTTTTAGGTGACAGTGTTAACGGAATACTTAGCCAAGATTTTAATGAACAAGGCACTGAAGAAACTATGGGTTATAGTAAAGAAGAGTTTGACAAGTATGTTGCTTTTGGTAAATTTCAATACATGAATGGTGTCGGAGCTTTTGATCCTGTTTCAAGTCAACCTGCAGAGTCTAGAGTATATGATTTTGAATTCTCTGCAACTGAAAGAGCTCAGAGAGCTGCTGCTAATGTTTCTAGTGATACTGGTTTAGATACTAATTCTCAAGAGGTAATCTCTCAGATAATTGAACCTGGTGGTTTTGTTGATTTCTTTACTATTGCAACTGGTAATGTGGGTGCTAAAACAGAAGAAATTGATGGGGTTGAAAATTTAGTTTTTGAAGATGGAAATGGTAATACTCAAAAAATTCCTTTAGATAATAAAACAAAAGTTACAGCTATTTTGAAAGAAACCTTGAAAAAAGCAACTGGAGAAAAATCACAATATTCTAAAAAAGGTTTAGATATTAATGCTATTGTTAAAGCTTTTATAAAAAACAAGTTTCCTGAAGGTGAAAACCAGACCCCATCCGATGAATTTACTGTTGGATATTTAAATTAATTTTATGAGAAAACTATACGATGCTTTAGTTGCGGATGGATCTTACACATTGTCGTTTGAAGAATTTCAAAAAAAATACAATAACGAGCAAGGTAGTAAAGACTTACATGGTGCTTTAGAAAAAAAAGGAGCTTATACAAATTCTTATGAAGATTTTACAAAAAAATATGAGTTTGACACTAAACCAGTAAAGACAACACCTGTAGCAAAGGATGCGACTGCAGGAGAAGAAATAGCATCCGATACGGTATTACCGTCGGAAGATGGTTCATCGGTTTCACAAAGACCTGAAGGTGAGTTTTATATAGATGGAGATAAATTAGAATATTCAGATCCTAAAAACATTATACCTAAAAACTTTAAACTACCAGCACCAATTCTTGATGATCAACAGAGCGTTAGCTTAGGTCAAGGTGGTGATTCAGAATACGGTGATAAAAACGAATTAAAAATTCAGAAAAATCTTTACCAACAACGAAGTAAAGATATTATGAATGCTACTGGAGAGTTTTCTTTTTTAAAAGATAAAAGCGTTAAAATTCGTAAGCAAGTTTTAGATAGAGAAAACGTACCAAACTTTGGAAAAATACAAGCCGTGGAAGTAGATCCAACAGTTCAAGAAAATATTATAGATATTGTTCCTTTTCAAGAAAGACAAAAAAGAATGAGAAGTAAGTTTATCCCTGATCCAACAATAGTCAATGCTTTAGAAAATGCCACTAAAAATATAGATGTATCTAAATTTGAATCAGAAGAGAAAATTCAAGAAGTTATAGCGAAAGATGCTCAAAAGTTAATCTTTGAAAACCCTTTAATAAAAGATGAAAGAGCTAATATTAACTTAGCAAGACTCGATGATTTCAAAAAAATTGCAGATGATCTAGCAAAAAAATATGATTTAAATGATAAAGATCAACACCTTAAAGCTAACGAAGAGCTAAATGAACAAGTAAACGAAGTAATATTAAAAGATCTTGTTAATAGTAAAATTTTTAAAGAAATTGCTGGTAGTGTAGACGCTTCGTTAAATGATGTATTTTCTAGAAAAGGTAAAGAATTCACTAGAAACAATGATTGGTGGCTTAGAACACTAGATAAATATAGACCTGAAGACGCTGATAATAACAATATTCCTTTTGATGCAACTTTGTTTAATGTATTAGAGGGTGCTGGAAAATCTGTAACACAATTAAGACTTGCCATAAAAGAAACGGGCACAACTTTTGATAAAGGAGATTTAAATGATCAGGAAAATGCTATAAAATCTTTAAACGAAAAAATATCAGAACTACAAAGTCAACAAGAATTTGTATTAAATGAAAAATTTCAAGGTATAGGTGGTAAAGAATTAAAAGCAAATGAACTTGGTAGTAAGGTTTTTAAAGAAATCTTTGAAGTTGACGGTAAAAAAGTGTCAGAAGCTGTTTTTAATGAGTATAGTAATCTTCAGTTTCAACTTGATGAAAAAATGAAACTAATGGATCCATTGGTTAAAAAATATGAAAAAGGATTATCTAAAATAACGGGAGACGTTAAGGATATAGAAGATCTTAGAAAATATTTAAATGCTTATAATTCTGCAGGAGGAGAAGGCTTATTACCTGATAGTATTGCTGGATGGGCTGGTGTAGTTGCTGAGCAATCTATAAATTTAGGTTTAGCTGGTGCAGCGGCTGTTACTAAATCACCCTACGTAGCCGCTTTAGCTGCTACCTCTATGTTTACACAAGAGTATGGTGACATGTATTATGGTGCAGCTGTAAAGGCTTTAGAAGAAGAATTAGGAAGAAAAGCTACTCAAGAAGAAATTGCAAAAGCCTTAGAATCAGGTAAATATTCTGATGCTGGTGTTGCAGCGGCTGGTGCAGGTATAGCGACCGCGTTTGAATATTATGGTTTAAAAGCTACGGGAAAAGGTTTAAAAGCTAAAGGCAAGTTTGCAACTTCAATTGGTAAAGTTTTTCAAAAAAACGGCAAATATGCTTTTACTGTAAACAAAGCTGCTCTTAAACAATTAGGTATAAATACTGCAAATGTTGGAGTAACTGGCGCAGAGGCTGGTTTAGTAGAAGGTGGAACGGAAACTTTACAAAAACTTACCACACAAACAGCTCAAGGTTCTCAAATGGCAGACGCTAGAGGCATGAGAGGTTTAGATGGTGGAAGTGTTTTTTCTGAAATAAATGTAGCTGATGCTCTTAAAGAAGGTAAAGTAGGTTTATGGGTTGGTGCTGGTTTAGGTTTCAGTTCTGCAACTGTGAGGCAAGCTAAGCAAGAAGTTTTTCAAACAGCAAGAGCATTAGCTATGAACTTTGATCTTGGTTCTTTTGGCCAAAGTTTTAGAGACGCTGAAAAATGGTTTAAAGGAGTTGAAAGCAAATATGACGAAGCATATAAAAATAGAACTCAAGATAAGAAAGGTAATTGGAGTTATACAGAAGAAGAATACCAAAATGATAAAGAATCTCTTTCTGATATTAGAAACGCAGGTATAAAACTACCTAAATATTTCTCTGAATCATCTAGGTCGGATACATTAGAAACATTAATAGAATTAGAAAGCATTGGTAGAAAGTTAAAAAAAGCTAAAGAACAAGGTACAGAGTCACTACAAGAAGATTTAATACTAGAACAGAAAGTCTTGCAAGAAAAACTAGGTCGTATTGCTATTACGGAGAAGTTTACTCAAAAAGCCATGAAAGCAGCTAAAGGTGCGGAAATAGCTCAAGGTATAGACATTTATGAAACTAAAGACGAAGCGTTGGCTGCAGTAGAAGAGTGGAATGCAGCTAATCCAAATGATAAAATTAGTCTTGAAGGTTCTGATGGTGCGATTGCTGAAAGTGGTAAAAGAGTTGTGATTGATTTACAAACAGCTAAAGAAATTGGTAACGTAAATGTTGCAGCTCATGAAATATTACATCGAGTTTTAGTTAAAACATTTGCACCTATAGATACTGGAAAAGTAGATGCTAAAGGTAATAAAATATATACTCAATCAAAAGCAGCTATACAAGTGGCTAGCGCATTAAGAACAGAACTAAACAAAATAGATACTTCTATACTAGAAAAAGGTAGTAGTTTATTTAAAAGAATGGAGGCTTATAAAAATGAGTCTAAAAGCATACAAGCGGAAGAATTGTTAACTTTATTAGGTGACGTGCTTAAAGTAGAAGGTGTACAGTTGCAGGAAACTGTAGTTGATAAAATAGGGAATTCAATAAGAAGAGTTTTACAAAACGTTGGTTTTTCTAAAATAAAATTTAATTCAGGTAAAGATGTTGTTAATTTTATTAAAGATTTTAATTATGATACAAAAAGAGGTAAGTTTTCAAAAGCTATAAAAGTTGCTACATCAGAAGGTATTGTTTTAGGTGGAGACATAAAAGCTATGAAAAACGCTAGATTTAAATATGAAAAATCTGGTAAAAAACCTAAAGGTAAAAACTCAAAAATCATTAATGATGAATATGTTAGGCAATTAAAAGATCCTAATGTTTCTGAAGGTGAAAAAATGGGTATAGCTTATGACTTTGTACTTGCTAACAAAGGTTTATTATATCCTAAATTAGGTTTTGATTTAACTAAAGATTTAGATCAAGCTGCAATAGATATGGCACTTGTTAATCAGATAATAGGAAAAGGATTAACTAAAGGTAGACAGCAAGGCTTTTTTGATAAATATATTTTTGCTGGACAAAAAGGTGGTACCGAAGTGATGACTTTTACAGGAGCTAGAATACAAGCTAGAAGAGAGGAAATATATAGAAATGCAGGTTTTAATCCTGAAGACATGCAGCTGACTAAAATGGATGACGCTGAGGCTAAGCAAATTGCTATTGAAGAAACTGTTGTTGCACCAAAAATTAAAGGAACTGGCAAAGCTAGAGTTCCTGTTGCTTTTGAAGAGTTTACGGTTGCAACACCACAATTTATAAAAGAAATAGGAAATATAATTAAACCTATTTTAAACACAACTAATGATCCTGATATTAAAGCTGAAAACATTATAGAAGCTTTGGATGAAGTTGCTGCAAAAGAAATAACTAATTTATTGTATGAAAAGTTAGGTAAAATTTCTACTCAAAAAAACCCTGTATCAGGAAAAGTAGAATATATAATGCCAGAAAATTATATACAATTTTTTGATACTCAATCTGATTTATTTTCTAGAGCTATTCCACTAGAAGATATTAAAAAGGTTTATACACGTAGTACACCAAAACTTTTTAAAGTTACTAAAATAGGTAGAGAAAACATTAAAAATGTAAATAAATTTACAGGCAAAGTAACTTATCCAGGTAGAGATATATTTAAAATAGAAGCTGCTGGTAAAGGAGCTATAGGGTCTTTCTTTTTAGCAAACAATAGAAATTCTGTTACAAGACAGAACACTTTGTTTAAAATAATGGGTAAAGGATTAGCATCACCTTCTGTTTATAATTATCTTGCTGAGCCTAGAAATATTAAAAGTATAACTGGTAAACCTAAAGAACAAGTTGCTATTGCTTTAGAAAATGAAAAACTACTAGTTACCGCTGTTGAATTAGATAGAAAAGCTTTTGAAGACAGATCTTTTGATAATTTTAAAAACTCTAAAGTAATAAGAGATTTACCTATAAATAAAAAAGCCGTATGGTTTTCTAGGTATGCAGAGTTTGTAGAGGACATAAAAATGTATGGAAGTAATGAAGCTGCTGTAGAAATTTCTATGAACAAAGTATATGGTAACAGGGAAAACTCATCTTTTTCCGTTAAACAATGGGACGGTTTGGTTGTTGACATGAAAGACATAGTTAATAGGTACAATGAAATCACAGAAGATTATAAAACAGCTGAAACTAAGTTAGAAGTACCACTTGATGTTTATATTAGTACGGAAATAGCTGGCATAACAGAGAGAGACGATATAAGAGCTATGTTAAAGCTAGATAAAAAAGCTTTAGATTTTAATGATGGCTTTCAATTACAAAGTTATAGTAATTCTATTGTTGCCTTAGGCCAGCATATATTAAGAAAGTTTAATGGCAATGAGCAAAAAGCATTGTCATTTATGGTTAACAAAGTTAGTCAAGCTTTGACAAGTATGGGTAAAACCGCTAGAGCTGAATTTATTTTTAACAATAAAGGTCAACTTGTAAAAAATCCAAAATATGTAGCGGACAAAGGTCTTGAAAGATTTGAAGTTCCATTTGCCCCAAAGTATTCGAATAGTTTAAGATATGGTATTTATGATACTCAAGAAAAATTTATGAAAATAGTTCTTGAAGCTATGGTTACCAATAAACAAGACCTTACAATAAAAAAATCAGGAAGAGGAACTAGTATATTTTATAAAGGTAAAGCGTTAAAAGAAACTAAAGTAACTCAAAGTTCAGCTGGAAAAAAAGATGTTTTAAATGGTAAATTAAATCTTAAAGCAAGAGCTAAAGAGTCTAAGCAAGATGGTGATGCTTTTATAGAAGTTTTAGATTGGTATAAAAATAAAGCTAATAATTCTAAATCTACAATATCTTTAAATGATGCGGGTATGATGCTAATGGGTATGAATTCTGATATGAATACTATACTAAGAACAGCTGCTGGTTTAGAAAGTATTATAGATGGTAAGTTTCCAAGTAAAAATGCTAGTGATTGGACTTGGGAACATAATATTCCAGCAAGAGTTGTTGTTATTTTTGCAGCAGATTATATGAACAACGGTAAAACTACAAAAGAAAAAATGGAGCAGTTGATGGAAGATTATAGTTTAGCTATGATTCCAAAAACCATGGATGATATTATTGGAAAGTTTAATAAAGATACTATGGTAACTGGTTATCAAATAGGTGATAACGTAAATAAAAGATACTACAATATTAATACTTTTGGTAAGTTTCCTTTTTCAATGAAAAACATTAGAACAGGTAAAATAATACCTATTTCTAGAAATCAACCTATAGCTTATAAAGCTGTAGAAAAAGCAAAAGTTTATAATGAAAGTAAATTTAAAAACTCTAAAATTACTTTTCCTAAAAATGCAACTAATGAAGATGTGTTAAATAAAATGGAAAGTCTTGACGTTAAAGCTCAAGAAGCTAGAACTAACAGTAAAAATAGCAAGATTTTAAATGAAGAGTTTAATGATATTATTGAAAAAGCTACAGGCATTGGTAAGGAAAAAAAATATGGTAAAACAAAAGCTAGAGCTGTAGGTGCAAGTAAAGGTAGATTTGACCTACTAGGTATACCACCATCTGCTCAAGATTTTGTAGGTCTAACTAGATATTTTGTTGGTAAAGGCAAGCAAGGAGATAAAGCTATTGCTTGGATTAAAGAAAACTTTTTAGATCCATTTGCTAGAGCTAATATAGATATTTCAAACGCTAGAGTTGCTTTAGCTAATGATTTTAAAAATTTAAAAAATATATTAAACATTAGTCCAAAAGATTTAAATAAAAAAATACCTGGTGAACCTTATACTGTTGGTGGAGCTGTTAGAGTTTATACTTGGGTTCAACAAGGTATGACTATACCTGGATTATCTAAAGCTGATCAAGCAGTATTAGTTGATTTTATTGAAGCTGATACTAATTTAACTTCATTTGCTAACCAACTTATAACTATAAATAAAGAAAATGGTTATCCTAAGCCTAGTGACTCGTGGTTAGCTGGTACAATCAAAACTGATTTATTAGCTGGTATAAACAATGTTTCTAGGCCTCAGTATTTAAAAGAATGGCAAAACAATGTTAATGAAGTGTTTAATGAAGAAAATTTAAATAAACTTGAAGCTGCTTTTGGTAATGGTTATAGAGATGCTCTAGAAAATATACTTGGTCGTATGAAAACAGGTAGTAATAGAGGAGCTTTAGGTGATAGTCTTACTGGTAGGTTTGTCGATTGGATGAATGGAGCTGTTGGTGCTATTATGTTTTTTAACATGCGATCCGCTGTACTACAGACTATATCTGCAGTTAACTTTGTTAATTTTACAGACAATAATATTTTTAAAGCTGCTAAAGCTTTTGCTAATCAACCACAGTACTGGAATGATGTAATAGAGTTAATGAATTCTGATTACTTAGTGGAAAGACGTAATGGTTTGAAAATAAACGTAAATGAAGCAGATATTGCAGAAATCGCTGCAGAGTCTAAAAACAAAGCTAAAGCGTTTATAAATAAATTATTAAAACTAGGTTTTTTACCTACTCAAATAGCAGATAGCTTTGCTATTGCATCGGGTGGAGCTACTTTTTATAGAAATAGAGTTAATTCTTTATTAGAAAAAGGCATGACATTAAAAGAAGCTGAAGCTCAAGCTTTTTTAGATTTTAGAGAAATAGCTGAAGAGTCACAGCAATCAAGTAGACCTGATAGAATTAGTAAACAACAAGCTGGTCCATTAGGACGTATTATATTAGCTTTTGCTAACACCCCAGCTCAATATGCACGATTAATGCAAAAAGCCGCCAGTGATCTTAAGAATCGCCGAGGGGACGATAAGACTAATATATCTAAGATTATATACTACGGAGCTATACAAAATGTTATATTCAATGCTTTACAACAAGCTTTATTTGCTATGGCATTTGGAGATGATGCTGATGATGAAAAAAAGCAACAAAAATATATCAGCATAACTAATGGTATGGCTGATTCATTGTTAAGAGGTATTGGTTTTCATGGAGCCGCGATTTCTACTCTTAAAAATGTTATAATGAAATTAGCTGATGGAGCTGAGGCTCAAGACGCTGCTATTGAAATGTTAGATATTTCACCTCCTGTCTCTTCTAAAATAGGTAAATTAAGATCTGCGGGTAGAACATGGGACTGGAATAAAAAAGAAATAAAACAAAAAGGATGGTCACTTGATAATCCTGCTTGGTTAGCTATGGGTCAAGTTATAAGTGCTGGTACAAATATACCACTTGATAGAGGAATAAAAAAATTACAAAACTTAAGAGATGCTTCTGATTCTGAAAATGAAGAGTGGATGAGAGTTGCCAACGCACTTGGTTGGCAAAAATGGGAATTAGAGTGGGAAAAAAATAAAAGAAAAGGAAATGGAGGATTTGGCGGGCTTAATTTTGGCAAAAACTTTGGAGGATTAAAATTATAAACTAAAAAATAAAATAGATAATTATGTTAAAATCACCATTATT